>QWCK01011590.1_pt1 | contig 10302 bp, 9 predicted proteins | sample 1972571 | NCBI WGS metagenome assembly QWCK01 (sample SAMN09866710, study PRJNA288562) | Human gut metagenome isolate term2_stool, whole genome shotgun sequencing... | isolation source: gut | host: Homo sapiens | place: USA: California | reverse complement strand
AATACTACTTGTAGGACTTGGTTTCCACTGCTTTTTTATTTAGGAGTAGAAAACTGCGCCACAGCCTTGGCAGGCCATCGCGCAGCGATTTTGTTCAATCTCAATTTGTCATGATTACGCTTTTTGAAATTGATAAGTCTGACAAAAAAACGGATTATAGAGGTATAAAAAACGAAAGAAGCAGAATTTGGAAACAATAGTTTTTACTTTCATTTATTAGGACTGCTTCAGAAAGGAAGATAAATATGGGTAAACAAAAACAAATTGGTGGAACAACATTTTTAGAAAAGGTTCTTTATGGGCTTGGAGATGTGGGCGTAAATCTGATCTGGATTTTGCCATAATCATTTTTGACTATGTATTATACGGATAGTGCACTGGTAAGTGCATCATTTGTGGGAACAATGATGCTGATTTGCAGAATTTTGACGGACTTAGCGACATTGTAATGGGAATGATTATTGACAAAACGAAAACCAGATGGGGCAAAGCAAGACCGTGGCTTCTATTTATGGGATTGCCACTGATTTTGCCCGTGCTATTGGTATTCTTTGTGCCAACAGCGTTTTCGGAAGATATGAAGGAGGTATACATTGCAGTAACATATTTTTTGATGTCGGTAATCTGCTATACCGCCGTTAATCTCGCATATCATTCTATGTTGCCAAGATTTTCTCTGACTTCAGAAGACAGATGCTCTGTCAGTGCTGTCAGAAGTGTATTTTCAATGATGGCAACGCTCGTTGTTGCAACTATTACACCTTCAATCATTGGAAAATTTGGCGGTTTTAATAGTCAAAGTGCTTGGACTACCACGGTATTACTTTATGGTATTATTGCATTCGTATGTATTATGATTACTTTCTTAAAATACATTGATTCGTTGAAATTAATTCCGAGAACAAATAAAGGATGGAGAATGAAATGATAAAATACGATTTTAACAGAGAATGGACCTATTACAAAGAAGGTTCGGATAGTAAAAAAAAGGTGAATCTGCCTCATGATGCTATGATTTATGAGCGCAGAAACAGAGAGAATCCATCGGGAGGAGCCTGTGCATACTTTGACGGTGGAAAATATATCTACGAGAAACAATTTCATATGGAAGAGGAATGGAGAGATAAAGTCCTAATTTTAGAATGCGAAGGTGTTTACCACAATGCTACTGTTATACTAAACGGAAATAAAATAGGAAAAAGAGCATACGGGTATTCCAATTTTTATACAGAATTGACACCCTATTTGAAAGCAGATAACATGCTTGAAATTATAGCAGACAATGAAAAGACCCCGAATAGTAGATGGTATTCCGGGAGCGGAATCTATAGAGGAGTGAACCTCTATGTATCTGAAAAAAATTACATTAAGCCAAATGGAGTGAAAATTGATACTCTGACAGAAAGCAAAATCAGTGTGAAGACAGATTTTGTCGGAATGGGAAATATTAATGTAAAAATATATGACAAGGACAGCCTTGTTGCAGAAGGCAAAGGTCAGGATGTGGAAATTGTCATTCCAAATGTGAAATTATGGGATGAGGACGCCCCCTACTTATATAGATGCTGTGTAGAACTTACTAATGATGGAATCGTGAATGATTCACAAGAAACAAAATTCGGAATCAGGACAATAAAGTGGAGTGGAAAAGGACTTTTTATCAATGGAAAGAATACGCTTATTCGAGGTACCTGCATTCACCATGATAATGGTGTAATCGGTGCATGTAATTTTAGGGATGCGGAATATCGAAGAGTCAGAATCCTTAAGGAGGCAGGTTTTAATGCAATCAGAAGTTCACATAATCCAATTTCCAAGGAAATGCTGGAAGCATGTGATGAGATAGGTATGTATGTAATGGATGAGCTATATGATTATTGGTTGATTCATAAGAATCCATATGATCATGCAGACAACGATTTCTTAAATGATTGGAAAAAAGATTGCGAAGCCATGATTGATAAGGATTATAATCATCCTTCAGTGTTGATGTATTCCATCGGAAATGAGATTTCAGAGCTTGGGACAGAGAAGGGGCAGTCATTATGCAAGGAGATGGCTGAATATGTAAAAGCAAAAGATTCAAAACGCGCTGTAACTTGTGGTATTAATTTGCTTCTTGCAACAATGGCTGCAAAGGGCTCAGGAATTTACGGTGAAAAAAAAGATGGAAAAGAAAACAAAAACGGAAGCATGTCCATGGATAGTATGCCTACCAGTACCTTTTACAATATCCTTATGAATAAAATGGGTGGCATTATTGATAAGATGGCAGCAAAACCGTCAGCGGATAAGGTATGTGATATTCTGGCTCCGCTTCTTGATATTTCAGGATATAACTATGCAACCTCAAGATATGATAAAGAGCAAAAGCAGAATTCGGATAGATGTATTGTGGGCTCGGAAACACTTCCCAAAACTCTGTATGATAATTGGCAATATGTGAAGAAAAACGATAACCTTATTGGAGACTTTATGTGGACGGGATGGGATTATATCGGAGAAACCGGAATTGGAACAATACGATATATGAGCAAACAGACAAGGAAAAATGCAATTCCGGGGCTCCCTATCTTAGCCGGTTGTGGTGTTATTGATATCTGCGGAAATATGAGACCGGAAGTGGGTTGGAATAAGCTCATATGGGGATTGCAGGATACTCCTGTTCTTGCCGTGGAACCAATGAAGTACACAAATTGTAAGAGAGCAGCTTCTATGTGGAGAAATACTGACGCTGTGGCAAGCTGGTCTTGGGATGGCTGCGAAGGAAATAAATCAGATGTAATTGTATACACAACCGCTGAGTATGCTGAATTGTTTTGCAATGGAAGAAAAGTGGGTCGAAGTAAAGTTAATAAAATGAAAGCAACCTTTAAAAGGGTTACATATGAACCGGGCGAGCTTATTGCGAAATGTTATGACAGGCAGGGAAGAGAAATCGGCACAGCAAAATTAATAAGTGCAACCGGAAAAAGCAATCTCAAATTGACTGCTGAGAAGAACACATTGAACAGCAATGGTCAGGATCTATGCTATGTGCAGGTTGACTTAGTGGGTGATAATGGAATAACGAAAGTTAATTCCGATCAGGTGCTTACTGTGGAAGTAAAAGGAGCAGGAGTGTTGCAGGGATTTGGTTCCGCAACTCCCTGTACAAATCATAATTATTACAATGGTAAATTTGAAACCTTTTACGGAAAAGCAATTGCAGTGATTCGTGCAGGTTATGAACCTGGCGAGATAGAACTGGTTGTGAGAGGAGAGGGATTAGAAGAAAAACAAGTAAAGATTAACGTTAATAATTGGGGACGTTTCTTTTGTCACGAGGAGTGTCCCATTGGCTCGGTAGGAGGGATGGTTCTTTTGTAAGAAAGTGCAAAGCTCGTGAAGCTTTGAATTTGCTGGAGACCAGCTATGAAAAGTCAAGCATAAATTAGCTGGAAATTCTTATTCGCTATCGGTGGTAAAAAAAAGGGTAACCTTAATAAGGCTCCTATAAGCTCTGCCGGATATTTGAAATATGTTGAAAGCTGAGGCCAGTTGTTTCTCCATGATGATACAGAAGATGGATATTTCTTTCCCCATTTTTCTTCTAACTGCTCAAGGTTCTCTAAAGTCTATATTCCAAGATATGTAGCACAGTGTCTGGCAGATCTAAAGAAAGAACAGTATGAGATTATTGAAGCACTTGGGAGTGAATACCAAAATTATAATCTGGTGATGGCAACAACATTTGGACTACCTATCGGGGACAGCTACCTAAGAGATCAGATGCAGAGGATTATTGATAAACTGGGACTGCCGGATGTGGTATTTCACAGTCTTCGGCATACCAGTGTTACTTACAAGCTGAAACTGAGTGGTGGGGATATTAAAGCAGTTCAGGGAGATTCAGGTCATGCGCAGGCAGATATGGTAACGGAAGTGTATGGTCATATCATTGATGAGGACCGAAGAAAGAATGCGGAGCTGATGGAAAATGCCTTTTATAATAAGGAGAACCTTAATCCGGAGATGCGTGATCAGACGGAAAGCAGCAGCGCGGTGGAACTTCATGAGGGAGTGGATGCTGATTTGCTTATGAAGGTTTTGACTAATCCGGAGATGGCTGCTTTGCTTACAGCGGTGGCGAAGACGATGAAGGTATAATATATAAAAGAAATAGTGATATTGTGTAGATGATGAAATCATTTATATGATATCGCTGTTTTTGTGATATTATAATGTATAAGAGGCTAAAATAACATTTATATATGGAGGAAGATTGCGGATGGAAGAATTACAAATTGCGAAATTGCCATCGAATTTCAAAGTATATGAGATTGATGATTATCATGCTATAAATTGTGATAAAGAAGCAAAAAATTTTTTAGATATTATCAATGAAGCAAAGAAAGAAAACGATGTGCAGCGATATATAAAAAGTAATCAAAAGTGGTTTATTCCATTATCGATATTAAAAGCATATGATTTTGGACATCATTTTTCATGTGTTGTACCAGAATTTCAGCTTGGATCACAGTACCGATTGGATTATTTATTGGTAGGGAAAAATTCACTAGGATATCAATTTGTTTTTGTTGAGTTTGAAGATGTAAATGTAGACTTTAGGATTAAAACTGCAAATGCAGAGACAGAAAAAGTAAGAAAGGGTCTTAATCAAATTAGAGATTGGAAACGCTGGATTGATCAGAATAGAGCATACTTTTTTGCTTCTGAAGGAATAAAAGAGTTTGCTAATAATGTTCCAAGTTGGGGATTTAGGTACTGCCTTGTTGTTAGTAGGCGGGATAGGATGGATGAAATAAGCAATCAGCTGAGAGGAGAAATGCAAAGTGAAACGAGGGTAACTATTATGACCTATGATAGGCTTGTTGAATATGTGGAAAGGTTACACAATGGAATATAAATGCAGAACATAAAAGGAATAGTGCTATGAGCAGATATTTATATGATATAACAAATCCGAATGTGGCATATAACTGGTTATATGAAGCATTAAAAATGAAGCAAGGTGACTTAATAGATGCTTATTGTTTGGAATGCCATAAGGATGTTAATGCTTTTTATGAGAAATACCGTATAGTGATGGATTCGATTGATATTGAAAAGTTGGAAATAGCTGCATTTCATGTAACAACGTGTGTAGATGATTGTAATGAAATTAAGTTATATGGACTTCATAATTTACAGTGGGTATTGGAAAATGATACGCAGCTGAGAAGATTCCTAAAACAAAATTATATTAGCTTTGATATAGATAATAAATGTGTGTATGTCGGAGAAAATGTATACGATATTGATTATGACAAATATAAGGATTTAGATGTATTGTCTCGAAGAAAAAATCAATTACATAAAATCGGACATAAATTATATTTTGATTATCAGGTTAATGCTTTTTTCTTTTGTAGGGACATATATCAATATTCAACGATACATGAGGCACCAGAATTTCTATTCACACTTTCATCATTAAATGAAGAGACAACGGGGATTGATACGAAATGGAAAGAAATATGTAAGCCTTATGTTGTAAAGTATAAAGGCACAATTAGTGATTATGCTTATTTTTCATTCTACGGCAACAAAACAGAATTTGAAGAAGATAGAAGCAATAATTGGATTAAATTAAGAAGATGGTTGATTTCGTATGCAATAGATTGTGCATTTGGCGATTTGCATTCAGATATATATGCTTATATGAATCCTGAAACAGTCATTGCTCCAGAGAATATTATTGAGTATATGCCAGCTGAGAAATGGAGGAAAGATGTTCTTAAATACTTTGGGAAAGAATGAAATGTATCATTCCGTTGCAGAAATAATGGGAACGGATATAGAACATATAAAAGAATATGTGAAAGAGAATGCAGATGATATTGTTGGCTGCGGATATAATGAATATTGCATCGAAAATATGTCGCTAATAAAGCTTATAGAAAAATGTGGAACACATCCACAAGTTATAGACCGACTTATAGTTCATCATATTACACCGAGAGAATGTGAAGAGACAATATGGGACGAGGGATTATTGACTTTGTCTCATGCGTTAACAAAGAAAACTGCGTTATCGGATTATCTAAAAGAATTAGGATTTGAATTTGTATTTGATGGAAAACAGATTTTTATATATAGACATGGAAATAAAGTTGATACAGCAGGAAATCATGGAATGACAAATATAAATATGCGATTGGGTGGTGCAGGAACATTGAATGATTACAATGTAAATGGATATTTATTTGTAGATGCCTTTGAGATAGAAACTGTAAAGGGGTGGCTTGGATCACCAGAGTTTTTGAAAAGTTTATCTATTTTTTATAATGATTATAATATTGCTGATGGTTATGCTGATAACTGCTCAAACTATTATGTGTCGTTTGAGGTCCCACTGAATAAAATTGATATAGAATGGTTTGATGCTTCTATTGATGAAGAAAGAAAAACAGATATATTGTTAAAATATACTATTAATGCATTAGCTTATTCTGAGATGAGAATAAGACCATTTCTTCCAATGTATAATCCAATAATTTTTTTGAAACGTGATTATGATGTATCTAAAGAGTGTATTCGTAAAATATGGAGATTTAAAAGAGAAGGAAGCAAATTAGTACCGACAGACGAGTCTTAGTGATGAATAGATTAATAATTGTAGTACTTTATTTGAGAAAACATTGTTGTTAAGTATGATATGAGATAATATCAGTAAAAATAAGTCAATGATGGTCAAAAAATCATAGACATCCGGCTTCATACACGTTATAATAAGAGTAATCTAATAAGAAAATATTGTTATCATTACTGCAAGGCTTGTGGGAATGATAGCCATAGATATGAACTCGATGGAACGCAATGGTTGAATCCTCAGGGTGGCAAAGGCACCTGGTTGCCACCGAAGAGCGCTTTACTCGAAGGAATTTCTGTTTCCTTATTTTGACACGAATTGACAGGAAAGTTAGTAAAATCAAGGCTTTCCTTGACATAGACGAACTTATCTTGACGGGGATTTACACCACTAAATCGTGCTCCTAAGCGCTAATTGGGGGTTCGATTCCCCCTGAGAACAGTTGTTTGAAGCAGTAATGATTAAGAAAATTCATTGCTAACTTGAAAAAGTAAATTCCAGTGCAGAAGTAAATTCCACACTCATTTAAAAGTTCTTGATTTTCTAAGAGTTTTATAAGCTCAAAACGCTTATTTCTGTTATAATAGGAGTAACTTCTTGGAAAAAACTGATTTGATGGTATGACAAACGGACCACTGGAAGGTAGTGTGCGAGACTAAATTCCACCGGTCATGTGAGGAAAATGTGAAAGTTTAATTTCCAGTCCGACAGCAGATTTCTAAGTGGTTGTTAATGGTTGAAGCGAATCAGCTTAGGCGTTAGATTGACCAAATCAGGGTCAATGCGCTTAAGCTGAAATGCGTTTAGGGTTTCTTTTCCGAGTGTCTCTAATGCGGCGTCATAAGGCGTGCTTCCATTAAGACTTTCCCTTGGAGTGGAGTTGATGTGATTCACGATTAGATTCACATCCCATTGTGTCAAAAATTCAAAACTAGTTCCTTTGGGAAGCACCATGCGAAGCATGGTGTGAGCCTGCTCAAGACCTCCTTTTTGTCCGCTACGCATGGGATCACAATAGTAGATGCTGGTACGCTGAATTTCATCCAGTCCTGTTTCAAGAGCGACAGGATCTCCGAATTCTGAACCTCTGTCTGTCAAGATATATTCAAAGACAGATAAGAACTCATAGGTGCCCATACGTTTTTCTAAACGGTCAAAAATAAGCCGGACAGCGCCTTTAGTACAACGATTCAGGAGAAAGGCAAGGAACAGCTTTTCCTTAGTGAAGAAAAAGGTCAGTAACGTCTTGTTGGATTCTCTGGATGAGTGTACCGTATCCATTTCTACAAAAGAGGATAACTGCAGCTCACTAAAATCACTGAATAACCTTTTCTCGAAGACGGTTCTGTTTGTAATCTGTGTTTTATGGCACTTTCGTGGCTTGAAGCCGGGCTTACGTTTTAAATCAATGTTTCTGGCTGTAAACAGACCTTGATCCAGATAGGTGTACAAGGAACGGACTGACATATCCAGTTCTGGATGATTGGTAATGATTTGATATGGAGATTGTCCCTGCTCGATTAAAGGAGAAACAATGCCATCCTTTTTGCGTAATTCATGTTTTGTCATGTTTATACCGGCTCTGGAACCGGAAAGCTTTTCACGGTATTTTCTATCAGCAAAACGTGCATCGTATCTGTATTTCTGGGCGATGGTGCAATGATTTATCTTTTTTGTGCAGCCATTACAGACATAGGGCGCCTTATCCAGTCTTTTGCACTGTTCCTTCACAAAATCCTTGCAAGTTTGATTACAGGTGGGGCAGGAAGTGCATTTTACATCGCAGAGAATGATTTTTCCGCAGACATTGGTTTTCCGGCAATGGAAGCGATGAATACAAAAGTTATGGGCATTATAGAAAGTACCTTTGTGATACCAGTCGGATAGACGGTGAGCCCTTACTTCTTTGGAAATGGTTGTTGGATCCTTGCAAAGAAAGCGGGCAATGTTCTTAAAGGTTTCTCCCTTGTTCAGTTCGTTTTCGATATAGATACGGTCTTCAAGGGAAAGGTGCTTCTGGTTTCCTGGAATATATTTACTCATGGATATCCTTCTTTCTACTGCTGTCAGAAAGAAAGATAACCTTACCATTTTTATATGAAAGAGTAAACCTTTACTGTGCGGGAGTAAATTCCACCACCAAATGTGGTGGTGGAATTTAAAATTTCATTTTTGGAAGAAAATTCATTACTGCTTTTTTCCTTTTTTATAATAGTATCATTATGGTATAATAGAGACATACAAATCGGAAAGTTGTAGTAAAGGAGGTTTGCAATGGGGGTTTGGATTTTTATGTTGATTATGGATTTGCTTCTTCCATTTACGATGATTGGTTTTGGAAGATATTTTATGAAATCTGTGGTGTTCAACTTATTCCTTTAATTGGGTCTATTCTCCCAACAGAAATAGCATTAAAAAAGAATTTTGATAAGAATGGAACAAGACGATAAATTTACGTTTTTTAATTTGGGGTAGGGAACCCAAATTGGCAATTTTGCGGAAGTGTATCCTCACTTTCTGTCCTTACTGTTTTTATAATCACATAGTGATTTCACAGGGGTATAGTGATATTTAGCCTATTTTATATCCCTGTGTTGTGACCGGAAAAATTCGGGAAACCAAGTGTATATTTATGCTGAATGTGAGGAACTGGGGAGCACAATCCTCAGCAAGATTCCTACGTCCGGAAAATATCATATTACTAAAATAGCGATATGGTATTACCGGGATGGATCTTGTTCTAGTGTGTACTGAGACCTCGGAATAAATAGAAAAATTGGTTTGAGGAATCACCAGCAAGATGAAAACCTGATGAGAGAATATTGTGATGAAAGACAATATTGTTAAACACAGGTGGATTTTGTTCTGGGGGAATTGAGAAATATATGAGAAACAGAGATTCCACCTATATTCTACTTACAAGGGATTTTATTTCAACGATGAAAGAAGTATATTTATATCATCGAATGAATGGAGGAATGTATATGAATCAATCAGTTACGGGAAAATTTATAGCATTAAAGAGAAAACAGAAAAATTTAACACAAGAACAATTAGCGGAGAAACTTGGAGTTTCAAATAAGACTATTTCAAAGTGGGAAACAGGCAAGTGTATGCCAGATTATTCTATTGTGAAGAGTTTATGCGAAGAACTTGAGGTTACAGTGGCAGAATTGTTGGACGGCGAAAAAGCCGAAGATAAAAGTGTTCGCATATACGATGATGAACAAATGCTTGATTTGTTGCGAAGAACACAAGAATTAGAAAAGCAAAAAGTAATGTTAACTGGTCTTATTCTTATCGTTATGGGAATTGCTTTTCAGGCGTTATCGTATACCTTGGGCGGTTCTGATTTTAAGGACTTTCTTTCTGGATTATTATTGGGATTGTCAATTGCAGAAATGCTAGTTGGAGTTTATGTTGTTGGAAAGTCATTGACAGGAAGATAATTTCCAGTTTGCAAAACTGATCAAAAATACAAACAGTTCGTAAAATATGTATTTTATGAACTATTTTTATTTTTCATGATGATATCATGATGGTATAATAGAGACATACAAATCGGAAGATGGAGGATACACGCATGAAAATTGTAATCATTAATGGAAGTGCCAGAAAAGGAAACACGCTGACAGCAATCAATGCATTTATAAAAGGAGCATCAGAAA
>QWCK01009414.1_pt1 | contig 10307 bp, 11 predicted proteins | sample 1972571 | NCBI WGS metagenome assembly QWCK01 (sample SAMN09866710, study PRJNA288562) | Human gut metagenome isolate term2_stool, whole genome shotgun sequencing... | isolation source: gut | host: Homo sapiens | place: USA: California | reverse complement strand
AGATTATGCCTAGTATATCCAAGTTCTTCTGCTTCTTTGTTAGTTATTACTAAATTTTCTTGTATATATTCTTTAAGTGTATTCATAGTCCGCCTCCTCCCGTTTACGCTTTTATTATATGTTGTAAAAGCGAATATGTAAAGTTGCTTATGAGTTTTCCATTTTTTGAAAAAGGATGTAACGAAACATTACTCCATTTAATAAAAAAAGAGCAGCCTTTTCAGCTACTCTTGTAGAAAGTACAAAATGAGTTAATTATATTTTTTGTGTTTCCTCATACTAGTCTCAAAACTACTCTTACGTTCATGTAGTTTTTTTGAGTCTTTTTGACATATCCTTCTTCATCTTTATCGAAGACAAAATGCTTATAAAACTGCTTAAAATGCAGGATTTCTAAATTTATATCTTTTGTATCAACGCTATTGCTTCCACATGAGGCGTATTGGTAAATACGTCGCAGGTTGCGAGCTTCTGAAAAGCAAGTCGCCATTTTAGCAAGAATAAAATAACATCTATCTGGTGATTCCTAGCCCTATCGGAAACCTAATCTCCTCCCCCTTGTACTCAAAACTGAGCACATTAATCTTCTTTTCATCTCTCAATCTTGTACACTTTTCCATAAGCATACTTATTTCAAATATAATCTTGTTGTTTAAGGTACCGTTCTTTCGATTTTCATAAAATTTTTCCGGATCCATAAACACTTCGCTGAAGAGCCTTTCATCCGTTGGAGCGTAAAATTCGTAATTCTTCTTTTCCTCTTCCAATACTTCGGACCTATGCATTGTTGCACTTCCAAAAAATACCCATATTTGTCGTAGTTTATCATATAATTCGTCCACATCTTCGTTTTCAATGTCGACCTGTGTTATTTTTGCATCGATGACTTTCTCTTTTCCAATTGTAACAAAGAGTTCAGTAAATATTAATGAAAATAAAACAGCGAAAACAATTATTTTTACGTACGGAATTTTATCTAAATTCATTTCATTATTCATATTAATACCCCGGAGAAGTTTCAACAACTATCTTCATAAATTCATATACTTCATCAAAAACAAATCGCAGATTTTCTTGTCTCGTTGAATAAAAAAACATGGCAACCACAACTCCGATTAAAACGGAATATATCCACCAGTGTTTTATGCTGAATTTTTTAAATTTCTCATTCATTTGTACATCCACTCCTTACACTTATATTTTATCACAATAGAAAAAAATATCAAAGATATATTTTTTGATAAAGAAGAGATGACATTATTGGATAATTATTATGGGGAGATATTCTATATACACAGCATTGTTCGTAATAACAAATATTTCCCATACACAAAAATGGGCGTCGCAATGTTAAAGACCTAACCCGTAATTTTTGATTTGAAAAATCAAAAATACGATGGTAGGTCTTATACAAAGACGTCCGACGATATTTCGACGAACAGGAGAAATGAGTCGATGACGTCGATTGTGCACCCGACGCTACTTTTTGGGAAACGCACAGAGCGAAGAAAAACTTATTTATTATATTATTATGGTGGTTTATATATTTTAAAAACACAACGTTGTTGGTAATGTTCCAAATTTAATACACGTCATATATGGCGGCAGGACATCGTTACTCCTTGCGTCGTAACGTATGCCAGCCGCTACAACGCGTACAAAAACTCCCACAAAAAAACACCTTGAAATGATTTAACAAAATCAGTATCAAGGTATTTAACGTCTTATAAACATATTCGCAGATAAAATTAGTGAAAAACGGTTAGTGCGAGACTTTTTTGGAGCGAGGCATACTGCTAAGTATGTCGCAGCGACTAAAAAGTCGAACAACCGTTTTTCGCAATTTTAGCAAGAATAGAACCGAACAACCGAGGCGTATTGGTAAATACGCTGCAGGTTGGGAACTTCTGAAAAGCAAGTTAGTCGCCATTTTAGCAAGAATAATTATTATTTTAGAAGGTAACTTCTTCTCCATAGTAAATACATTTCAACAATTTTGCCATCGTTGCATCGTCAATTTTTCTTGGGTTTGAGCCTGTGCATGCGTCGAGGACTGCATTCTTTGCAATTGTAGGGAGTTTTTCGAGGAATTCTTGTTCATCGACTCCGAATTCTTTCAAGGAATTTACGATTTCGAATTCTTTGTTGAAGTCTCTGATCATTGCAATATATTTGTCGCTGATTTCGAGATCTGTTCCTTCAAAACCGAGCATTCTTCCGATTTCACCATATCTCTTCAAAGCTCTTTCGTCTTTTCTGTTATATTGAATGACATATGGGAGATACATTGCGTTTGCATAGCCGTGAACAACGTGTCCGCAACTAAATGCTGCGCCTGTTTTGTGAGCAAGTGAGTGGACAATTCCAAGAAGTGCATTCGAGAAAGCTTGTCCTGCCATGCATTGTGCATAGTGCATTTGTTCACGTGCATCTTTGTCGCCGTGGTATGATTTTTTTAGATATTTATCAATCATAGCAATCGCTTTTAGAGCGAGCGGATCGGTAAAAGGTGATGCAACTGTTGATACATAAGCTTCGGTTGCGTGTGTAAGAGCGTCCATACCTGTGTCGGCTGTAAGTCTTTGCGGCATAGATTCAACAATTCTCGGGTCAAGGATTGCAATATCCGGTGTTATTTCAAAGTCTGCAAGTGGATATTTTATTCCTTTTTCGTAGTCCGTTATAACAGAGAAAGCGGTAACTTCCGTTGCTGTTCCTGAGGTTGATGAAATCGCAACAAATTTAGCTTTCTTTCTTAGTTTCGGGAAATTGAAAGGTATGATCAAATCTTCGATTGCAACAATCCAGTCCGGTCCGAAGTCTTGCATTGCCTTTGCACCCTTCATAACAGTTTCAACTGACGGGTCGGATTCAACATTTTCAAAAAGTTGAACTTCCATTCCGGCTTCTTTTAAATTGTTTACAGTTTCGTCGAGGAAACCGGCTCTCTTCATCGAACCTCCTCCGACAACAACAATCGCTTTCTTTCCTTCAAGTTCCTTCAAAATGTCTAGAGCGTGATCGCCATAATACATATCTCTTGGTAAAGTAAATCTCATCATAATAAATTCCTTCCTTTCTATAATTACATTCTAACAGACAATGTTGTTGATTTCAAATTTACAATATGAGTATGTTTTTGTTGTATATTAATATATTTTTAACGATAATCGCGCATAAAATAATTTCTTATTCCGTTTTGTGTGCAAATTAAATCATATATAGAGATATATAATGATTTTTTGTCCAACTATTACACGTTTCATAGTTTTTTGTTAAGAAATCATAATTTTTGTGAATAGTATGTTTTTTATTTTTTTAAATATGTTATGAAAATTATTAAAATATAAATTGTCTTAATTGTTGTGGGAACGATATTTTATATATAGCATTGTTGATGTGGTTGTAAATTATATAATTAAGGTTGGTTTATATTTTTTAAAAACACAACGTTGTTGGTTTAAATACATATTTCAAGTACTCAAAAATGGGCGTCGGGATAGTGACCCGACGCTACTTTATAGGAAGCGTACAGAGCGAAGAAAGGTTTATGTATTATTAGATAGGAGTGGTTTATATATTTTATATGCACATCGTTGTTGTTAATGTTCTTCAAAATATAAACGTCATAACTGGCGGTACCCTTCCCGTGCTCAAAAACGAAATCGGAGATTTCTTTTTCGCACGGTTGGGCACAGGCAGTTCTATCGTTACTCCTTTCGTCGTAACGTATGCCAGCCGCTACAACGCGTACAAAAACTCCCACAAAAAAATACCTTGGAGACACATTGTTCCCAAGGTATTTTTATTATATATTTCATCCAAATTATTCGCTAAAATGGATGAAAAAGGCGTAGTACAGACACCACTCGAATGAGACGTGCTTAAACGCACGTTGCAATGAGAGTGGGGGCGAAACAAGCCTTTTTCGCCATTTTAGCAAGAATCAAATTGACAACAGCCTTTTTTGTGGTATAATGGGGATAGATAGAATATAACAAGGAAGTGGGTTAGAATCCCACACAGTGCCGCTACGGTATTTGCATTTATGCATAAGTCCGATACTTGTATCTTAGTTTTGCTCCGGTTCAGAGCAATGCTAGTTTTTTTGCCTTTTTATTTCTATACTATAATTAGTTAAAGGAGAATTTTTATGAAAAAACTAATTTTAATTACAGTTTTAATTGCTATGTTATTTACATTCGGCTGCAAAAAAGACGACACACAAGCAGATGTTAAAGAAATTGTTGTCGGCCAAACATGGGTTATCTCAAGCGATGATCCGCTTGATGGAGCAAACGGTTGGAGTTTAACAAACCACGGTATCAGTGAATATGTTTATACTCTTCAACCTGACGGAACACTTAAGTCAAGATTTGTTAAATCAATCGAGGCTAAGGACAACAACAATTTTGTTGCAGAGCTAAACGAAGGCGTCTGTTTCTCAAACGGAGACAAAGTTGACGCTCAAGCTTTCTGCGATGCAATGAATATGATTATGGACAAAAATGAATTTGCACGTGCATCTGCAGGCAAGATTGTTTTTACACCAATCGATGATTACAAGGTTCAAATTGTTACAGAATTGCCAACAGTTAACCTTGAGTCAATTTTTGCAGAATGGACAAATGTTATGTTTAAGAAAGACGGCGACAAGTTTATTTTCACAGGCGCTTACAAGATTAAGGATTTAAAACCGGGTGCTGAAGTTGTTTTGGAAAGAAATGAATTCTACGACGGCTTTGAAGACAGACCTGAAACAGTTCTTATTAAAGCATTCCAAGATGCAAATGCACTTAGACTAGCTTATGAAGGCGGTGAAGTTGACGTTGCTTTCGGTTTAACAAATGATGTAGCAACAAGTTTGAAGAAAAAAGGATTCAATGCTTTAGATTACAGTGCAGGTTATCAATATTATTGTTTCTTGAATTTGAACAGAGACCATATCAAGGATATTCATTTCAGAAAGGCCCTTGATTTATTGGTAAATAGACAAGAAATAATTGATGCTCTCGGCGGCGGAGACATTCCTACAGGATTATTTGCAAAGAATTTCAGCTTCAACGGCGATCAAAAAATTGTTTACGATGTTGATAAGGCTAAGGAAGAGTTTAAACAAGCAGGCTATTCATATAACGGCGACAAGTTGGTTGACAAAGACGGCAACAATGTTAAGCTTTCAATTTTAACATATTCTGCAAAACCGGATCTTCCGATTATCGGTCAAGTTCTCGTTTCAGATTTGGAACAAGTCGGTATTGAAGCTACTGTAAGACTTGCAGACAGTATCGATGAAGAAGCTGCAAAGGGAGACTACGATATTCTTCTTTATGCACAAAATCCTACAGCAAGCGGCAATCCGCACTATTTCTTTGCACAACACTTCAAAACAGGTTCTGTAAAAAATCACAGCTACTATGGAAATGAAGAAGTTGACAAGTTGATTGATGAACTCGGAGTTACAACTGATCTCGCTAAGAGAGATGAACTTTCAAAAGAAATTCAAGCAAAGATCTATGAAGATCTTCCAATTTTATACACAGTCGACCCGCACTGGTTCGTAATGCTTTCAGACAAGGTTAAAGGTTACGAAATTTGGAACGGAGACTATTTTGTTACAAATCCGACTTTAAAAGTTAGATAAGATGAAATTTGTAAATTTTTTCTGTAAATGGTTTCTAATTTTCTTTATAGGCTCTATCATCGCATTTGGCGTTGTAAGGCTTATGAGCGGTGACCCGGTTATGATGGTTCTCAGTGAGAAAAATCTGCCCGCCACCGAAGAAAACATTAACTATTTGAAAAAAGAATTCGGTCTTGATAAACCACTTATAACACAATATTTCGACTGGATTACAGATTTTATTAAAGGAGACTGGGGCAAAAGCTTTATGACCGATGTAAATTTAAAACCTGAGATCATAAGGCGTGCTCCAACGTCTCTTTTGCTAGGCTTTTTAGGGCTATTATACGCAAGTATATTAGCCTTTTGTCTTGGCTATCTGTCCAGCTTAAAAGACGGTTTTTTTGACCGTTTAACAAGGGCACTCGCACTTTTTACCCAAACTGTTCCGGTCTTTATCCTTATAATTTTATTCGTATACTTTTTCGGGGTAAAATATAAATTTATCAGGTTTTTCAGATCCGGATCAGTTGCAAGTCTTGCTGTCGGCGTATTCTTTGTTGGACTCCCACTTATCGGACCTATGTCGAGAACGGTTAGAATCTACTTTTTAGACGTTATTAAAAAACCTTTTTTCAGATTTTATATTGAAAGAGGTTACAGCAAAGAGAAAGCTCTCCTAAAGTATTGCTACCACGAGCCGCTTCAAGGGCTGTTCGGGCTTTTGATAAGCCAAAGTGCCTATGTCATCGGGGCAAGTTCAGTTGTTGAATTCGCACTCTCGATTCAAGGGCTTTCAGCATTTTTAATCGAGTCGATTGCACACAGGGACTATCTGATAATTCAGACATATATAATGATGATTATAATATGGATGTTTTTTGTACATTTAATTTTTAATCTGTTTTCAAGCCATTTTATAAAAAGGGGGAATGATTAATGAAAAGAGCTTTAATAGCAATTGCTATCATCGTTTTGTTGGCAATTATTTTTTCTATAATTCCCACACAAAATCCGAAATTTGTAAACATAACTAATAAATTTTTGCCGCCATCGTCTGAACATTTAATGGGAACCGACCATTTGGGGAGAGACATATTTTCTCTCATGGCACAAGGTTTTTTAAGAACACTTTATGTAGTTGTTGTGGCAAGTGCAGTGTCATATATTTCCGGGGTCTTCCTTGGAATTATTGCGGGATTCTACGGTGGATTTTCCCTTGTGGTCATAAGATTTTTAACTGACCTTACACTTATAATTCCTACATTTATTGTGGCGCTCATTTCATCCATCATGTTCAGCGACTCCGTCTTTGCGGTCGGACTTGCTCTCGGATTTTCAAACATCGGCTTTTTCGCAAATCAAAGCTACAAACTTTGCGATATAATTTTAAGGGACCCTTATGTGGACACTCTAAGGATGCTTCAGGCTCCGAATTCATACATCATGAGAAAGTTTTTGTTCCCGGAACTTCTTCCGTCAACATTAAATCTTATGGGCAACAAAGCATCAAATCATATTTTGGCATACGCATCGCTAACATTCATCGGTTTGGGAGCGGACATCACCTCCCCTGATTTTGGAACTATGCTCTATCAATACAGAGGATTCATTATTGAAAAGCCGCTCATCGTGCTTTGGCCGGCACTCGGAATATTTTTCTTGAGCTTGATATTCCACTACACATTTGACGAGGTTCATATATGATTGAGTTAAAAAATTATTCAGTTAGTCTATCCGACAAAACTATTATAAAAAATATCAACTTCAATCTTGAACCGGGCTCTTCAATTGGAATCATCGGAGCATCCGGTGCCGGAAAGAGTTTTACCTTCCGCTCTGCACTGGGGCTTATAGACAAGGCAAAAATTGACGGTGAGATTTTTTATAACCACGAAAAAGTTCAGACGAATTTAAAAGATAAATTAAAAAAATCCATCGGATATATCACGCAAGATGTTCAAAACTCGTTAAATCCGTATATAAAAATCGTCGATCAAATGGTCAGCGACATAATTTTTGTAAAAGGCATTTCAAAAAAAGCCGCAACGGAAATTGCCCTCGATTCATTAGAGAACATCGGCATCAATAAAGAAAATGCCCAAAAATTTCCTGAAGAATTTTCGGGCGGAATGCAACAACGTGTCGTCATAGCGATGATATTAAATCGTGAGCCGGAGCTTTTGATAGCTGACGAAATTTCCAGTGCTCTCGACAGAGACTCCACCGACATGGCAATAAGCATTATAAAATCTCATATTGAAAAAACAAATATGAGCCTTATATACATCACGCATAACCCATTTGATGCAATACAGCTCACAGACAGAATATGCGTTTTTAAGGATGGAAAAATTACCGAAGACAAAAACTCCAAAGAGATTTTTGACAGCAAAGATGAGAACACACAATCTCTTTTACAATCAGCAAGGATTATTTATGGACAAAATTCTAGAGATTAAAAATTTAAAAAAGAGTTTTAAGATGGAAGACTCTCCAACCATTATGGACCTTAACCTGGATTTATATGAAAATGAATTTTTGGGAATAATAGGTCCGTCGGGCAGCGGCAAAACCACACTATTGAGACTTATTGCAGGCCTCATTGTTTTGGACAGCGGTGAAATCCTATACAAAGGAAGGGACCTTCCGATTGTCGGTGACAAAAGAAGAAATCTTGAAGATTTTCCTGTTCAGCTTATTTTCCAAAACGCCGTTTCATCGTTTGACTCGAAAAAAACTATCCTTCAAAGTTTCAAAGAAGCTCTTCACTTCTCCAAAAAAGAATTCAATGAAGCGGAACTTGAAACACTTATTGAAGATTTTGAACTGGATAAAGAATGCCTAAAAAAACGTCCTTACGAATTGTCAGGCGGAATGATAAGTCGTGCACAAATCATTAGGGCCCTTCTAACTGAGCCGAAAGTTTTACTTGCCGATGAAATCACTTCCCCGCTCGACGTGAATTTGAAATTAAAAACAACGGAGCTTTTGGATTCATATAGAAAAAAACACGGCATGAGTATAATTCTTGTAAGCCACGACGTTCAGCTTCTTTACTATGCTTGCGACAGAGTGGTCAACATCAAAGACATCATGCATAAACAAAAGAAATCACGATTTAAATAAAACAGTAACCGGCGGCAAAAATGCTTTCGGTTTTTATTTACATATTGACACAAACTGAAAATTATAGAATAGGAATGGTATATATATTTTAAAAACACAACGTTGTTGGTAATGTTCCAAATTTAATAGACGTCATATATGGCGGTACCCTTCCCGCGTTCAAATACGAAATCAAAGATGTATGCCTGTGCCCGGCAGTGCGAAAAAGAAATCTGTGATTTCGTATTTGAGCACTGAGAGGGTATTTCACGCGGTTGGGCACAGGCAGTTCTATCGTGCTCCTTACGTCGTAACGTATGCCAGCCGCTACAACGCGAACAAAAGCTTATACAAAAAAACACCTTGGAAATGTATCTTCCCAAGGTGTTTTCATTTCAAATATCACCAAAATTCCTCGCTAAAATGAATGAATAACGCAGCTTTGCAAGAAGCGACCAATCAATTGTTCACCCTAATTCTTCGCTAAAATTGATGAAAAAGGCGTAGTACAGACACCACTCGAATGAGACGTGCTTAAACGCACGTCGCAATGAGAGTGGAGGCGAAACAAGCCTTTCTCCTCAATATTATAATTGTTATTTTTACCATAAATTCTTCGCTAAAATGGATGAATAATGCAACTTTGAAAAAAGTTACCAATCAATTGTTCACCCAAATTCTTCGCTAAAATTGATGAAAAAGGCGTAGTCCAGACACCACTCGAATGAGACGTGCTTAAACGCACGTTGCAATGAGAGCGGAGGTGAAACAAGCACCTATCATGATTATAAAACGGTTAGTGCGAGACTTTTTTGGAGCGAGGCATACTGGCAAGTATGTCGCAGCGACTAAAAAGTCGAACAACCGTTTTTCGCAATTTTAGCAAGAATAAAAATACTTAGCTTGGGCAATCCACATTGCCCGATACCTCTCACTCCCTCTAATCATTTCCTCATGCGTTCCAATCGCTGAGATTTTTCCTTTTTCAAAGAGTATGATTCTGTCGGCAAATTTGCAGGCACTCATTCTATGAGAGACGAAGATTGCAGTTTTTCCTTTCGAGACTTCGTTGAAGCTTTCAAAAACTTTCATTTCCGATTTCGGATCGAGTTTTGAGGTCGGTTCATCAAAGAGCAAGAGTTTTTTGTCGCCATAGATTGCCCTTGCGAGTGCAATTTTTTGAGCTTCTCCGCCCGAAACGTCGACGCCGTCTTCGTCAATGTCTTTGTAGAGATATGTTTCAAGCGGATATTTGTCGCCGAAGCCGGAGGTTTCGAGTGCGAGTGCAGCATTTTTAATATCAACATCCCTTGACGATGCAACATTTTCTCCGAGCATAAATGAGAACAGAAAGAAGTCCTGGCTCACAACTCCCGCTTCTTTCGAAGTATTTTCAAGTGTCGGCGTTTTTCCGTTCACAAATATTTCTCCCGATGTCGGTCGATAAAGTCCGGTCAAGAGATTTATAAATGTTGTTTTTCCCTACAATGTCAAGCAATTGTTACATAAAATTAGACGATATTTCTATCGCCTAATTTATATACAAAACTATTATTTTAACTTTTTTATACGTTCA
>QWCK01006157.1_pt1 | contig 10308 bp, 5 predicted proteins | sample 1972571 | NCBI WGS metagenome assembly QWCK01 (sample SAMN09866710, study PRJNA288562) | Human gut metagenome isolate term2_stool, whole genome shotgun sequencing... | isolation source: gut | host: Homo sapiens | place: USA: California | reverse complement strand
CCGCCGCCCGGCATCCGCAGAAAACGGAAGATGCTCGCCAGCAAATCAAGATCGCGGTTTGCGCATGCTTCGAAAGATGTCACCTCGCCGATCAGCCCGTCGTCGATCGCTTTTCTTGCGGTCTGCAGTGCCGATCCAAGGAAGGTGTCCGGTGCGGAACCGAGATAGAGATGTTTCTCCTCTGCCAGCTCGATCAGTTTCGCTGCCGTTTCCGGTGCGAGGGTCATTGTTTTTTCAGTGTAAACGTGTTTTCCGGCTTCCAGTGCCTGACGGATCAGCCCCTCGTGGGTCGGTGCCGGTGTCAGAATGACTACCATTTCAATCGACGGGTCTGCCAGAATTTCCTCGTAGGTACAGCCCTTGATGCCATACTGCTCTGCTTTCTTTTTCGCATGTTCAAGATGGCCTGCGCAGCATGCTGCTACCTCAAGATTCTCAAAGTTATGAATCATGTTCGTCAGATAAATATCACTGATCGCTCCGCAGCCGACAACGCCGACTCTCATTTTTTTCGTTTCTGTTGTTCCCATTTGTAAAAATCCCCTTTACTCTTTGTTTTTTGATTCTGTTCTGATAAAAACCCTTATCTTTTTTATACAACGAAATGTCTGAAAAAACAAGCATTCCGGCTCATATTTCACTTTCAAAATGAAAAAACCGCCCACGGTTTCTGCAGATTCTCTGCATCACCGCGGACGGCCTTTTTCTGTTGTTTACTCCACGCTTTTCAGTGATTCAATCATATCAATTTTTCTTAACCGGTAGAACATCATAAAGTTGACGAACAGAGCAAACGCCAGGGTAATCAGGGCGCTCCAGCCGTAGCTCCGCGGGAACACGTTTCGTCCGAACATCATCATATCGACCTCGACGGTCTGAATTACGCAATGATGTAAAAACGTTCCAATTCCCATGCCCGCGATAACGCCGAACAGTGTCAGCACCATGTTTTCCCGGTACACGTACGATGCCACCTCGCCGTCGAAGAAGCCGAGCACTTTCAGCGTTGCCAGCTCTCTCTGTCGTTCGGTGATGTTGATGTTGTTCAGGTTGTACAGCACCACAAACGCCAACAGGCCCGCCGATACGATCAGCACCACGATGACGATGTCGAGGGAACGAAGCATGTTGTCAATCTGATCAATCAGGTCGGATGTGAACGAGATTGCCGCTACACCGTCGTACGTCATGATTTTTTCTCCGAGTGCTGTCTCATAATTGCCCGACGTGTCCTGATATTTCATCAGAAGCTGGTTGTAATCCGGCGCTCCGCCGAACAGCTCCTCGTAGAGATCCGGGGCCAGATACAGGTAATGGCGCACGTAGTTTTCGACGATGATCGAAATCTTTACGTCCACAATATCGTCGCCTTTTTTCAGCTGAACCGTGTCGCCTGCTTTTACGCCGAGCATCGTTGCTGTCTTTTCGCTGATGGCTGCGCCGCCGTCGGTCGGGAATTCGTAAACTTCTCCGCTTTTCCGGTCTCGGAAGGCATAGAAGTCATTGAAATTCGTCAGTTCTTTCGGCACTTCAAGCACTGCATCCACGGTCTTTTTGTCGGTCTGCAGTTCGATGTTCTGGCAGTACATTTCCAGCAGCTCATCGATGCCGCTGTAGTTTTCCAGATCGGTCTGCAATGCTTCTTTTTCGGATTCATCCACGTCTGAATTCAGCACAGCATTCGCCTGATAGGTAAAGAGGCTGACGAACTGGTTTTTCGCAATCGCGGTGATGGAATCCTGAAGGCCGAAACCGACGAGGATCAGACCCATGCATCCGCCGATTCCGATAACGGTCATGAAGAATCGTTTTTTATACCGCACCAGATTCCGCACGGTTGATTTCTGCGTAAAGTTCAGATGTTTCCAGAGTACGCCGATGCGTTCCAGGAAAATCCGTTTGCCGTTTTTCGGTGCTTCCGGCCGCATCAGCTCTGCCGGACCTGCGGCGAGTTCTTTGTAGCATGCCGCGATCGTCGCCACGCCGGTGCAGGCTGCACTCGCCAGAATCGCAAGGCCTCCCTGCTCCCAATTCAGCGGGGTCATGTAATACGGGAGTCCGGTATACAGCATGCCGTAGGCATTCATAATAACCCAGGGCAGGATTTTTTCTCCAACCACCACGCCCGCGAGAGCGCCGGATACGGTGGAGAGCATCGCGTATGCGAAATATTTAAAGGCGATCACGCCGTCGGAATAGCCGAGGGCTTTTAACGTTCCGATCTGCTGACGCTGTTCCTCGATCATTCGTGTCATCGTCGTCAGGCTGACGAGAGCAGCCACGAGGAAGAAGATAACCGGGAAGAATTTTCCGATATTCGAGATACGGCCGGCATCCTGACCGAAGCTCTCAGTTGACGTTACCTTATTCCGTCCCCAGACGTACCACGTTGGTTTTTTCAGGTCTGCGAGTGTTTTCTCACCGTCCGCAATTTCCTGCTTCGCATCCGCGATTTCTGGTTCGGCGTCGGCTTTTGCTTTTTCATATTCGGCTTTGCCGTCCTCAAGTTCCTTTTCTTTATCGGCAATTTCCTGTTTCGCATCCGCAAGGGAGATTTTTCCGTCGGCGATTTCCTGTTTCGCGTCGGCAAGCTGGGTTTCTCCGTCGGCAATCGTCTGCTTGGCTTCGGCGAGCTGAGTTTCTCCATCGGCGATCGTCTGCTTGGCTTCGGCTAACTGGGTTTCGCCGTCGGCGATCGTCTGTTTCGCTTCGGCGAGCTGACTTTCTCCACTGGAAATTGTCTGCTTTGCAGCGGCAAGCTGGGCCTCACCCGACTGAATCGTCTGTCGGTACGATGCAATCTGCTGTTCCCCATCAGCAAGCTGGGCTCTGGCAGCCGCAAGCTGAGTTTCTCCGTCTTTTAATTTACTGCGGTTCGTCTCAATCTGAGCTTCTCCGTCGGCAATCGCTGCTTTGGCGGATGCAAGCTGGGCTTCGCCATTCTCAATCTGTTTCTGATAAGCTTCTGCCTGTGCTTCTCCATCCTGAAGCTGGGCAAGAGCCTCTGTAATCTGAGCTTCGCCGCTTTCCAGTTCTTCTTTTGCAGAAGCAATCTGTGCCTCGCCTGCGGCGCATTCCTGCTCTTTTTCTGTTAATTGTGCATCTGCAGCGGCAAGCTGACTTTCTGCGTCGGTAATCTGAGCTTCTGCAGCAGCAAGCCGGGCTTCCGCATCAGCGCTTGCTGCTTCAAACGCTGCGATGTTTTGTTCCAGAAATGTTTTCTGCTCCTGCATCGTGAAAAGCTGCTGTGCTAACTCTGTCTGCTTTGCTTCCAGCGCAGTTTTCTGTTCCAACAGGGATACATATGCTTCATCTTCCTCTGTCAGTCCGTCAAGCTGAGCCTCAATCACCTCGATCTGACCAGTCACTTCTGTCTGCGCAGCCTCCACCACCGGAAGCTGCCTGGAAATCTGGGCTAACTGATCCTTGGCTGTCTCATACTGACTCTTCTGTTCTTCATACGCTGCCTTCTGCGCTTCATACTGTGTGCGTCCTGCAGCGGTTTCTGCTTTCTTGTTGTCCAGTTCCTCGCGTGCAGCGGAAAGCTGCTCCTTTGCAATATTCAATTCCGTTTCTTTTTCGGAAAGCTGCTCTTTTGCAGTATTCAGCTCCGTCTGCTTCCGAGTCAGTTCGGTTTTTGCCGCCGAAAGCTGCGTCATTTTTTCCTCTAACTCTTTTTTGCCGGATGCCAGTTCTGTTTCTTTCTCTGCAAGCTGTGCTTTTCCGTCGGAAAGTTCTTTCGCTTTTGCCTCAAGTGTGGTTTTTCCACTTGCAAGTTCATCGGCTTTCTGATTCAGCTCCGCTTTTCCGCTTTCCAGCTCTGCCGCCTTTGCTTCCAGCGTCGCTTTTCCGCTCGCAAGTTCCGCCTCTTTATCTTTCAGCGTTGCCTTGCCGGATGCCAGTTCCTGCTCTTTATCGGCGATGGTTGCTTTCGCACTGAGAAGTTCCTGCTCTTTGTCTGCAATGGTCTGTTTTCCGTCAAGGAGTTCCTGTTCTTTCTCAGCAATCGTCTGCTTTCCGTCAAGAAGCTCCTGTTCTTTGTCCTTTAACGTCTGTTCGCCGTCGAGAAGTTCCTGCTCTTTGTCCGCAATCGTCACTTTCGCGTCGGCAAGCTGCTGTGCACCGTCATCCAGCTCTGTTTTTGCGTCCGCTAATTTCTGCTCTGCATCAGCGACCTGCTGTTTTGCATCATCAATCTTTTCCTGTCCTTCGGTTTTGACTGCCGTATACCGCCGGTCGCACGCCGCATCCTCGAGCGCTTCAATCTTCGTCTGTACAGCCTTCACCGTCTCATCATACGCATCGCTGTAGCTCGCCTCTTCCTGTGCGCCGTCCGCCTGGACGTAAATCTCTGTATAGAGATCCGAGGTAAATGTCTCCGGAAGCAGCAGTGCAAAACTGTTGATGCTTCCGTTTCCAATCGAGCCCGTTCCCCGGTTCAGATCCATATAATAAGGGAGTGTCGCCGAACCAACAATCGTAAACGTGTCCCCGGTCAGCGAATCTGAGAGCGGATCCTCCGTTCCGGAAGTGAACGTTACCTGATCTCCGATCTCACAGCCGGAACTTTTCAGAAACTGCGTATCAACAAGAATTTCATCCTCTTTCTCCGGCATCCGTCCCTCGACCACGCGCGGCTCATTCACACCGTCCGTCAGCGCAATCAGCTTCACAACCTGCTCGCTCTCGCCGATGTCATGCAGCACTTCCACCGTTTTTCCGCCGTAGACCGCTTTCACGCCATCCGTCTTCGCGATATCCGCCAGATCATCGTCTGTCAGCCCCAGCGTTCCAAGAACTTTCAAATCCATATAATTTACTTCATCATAATACCGGTCCGCCGAAACCTTCATATCTCCTTCCGCCGACCGAATGCCCGAGAAAAACGCCGCGCCAAGAAGCACGATGAAAAAGACTGACAGAAACCGCCCCTTGTTCTTTGTGATTTCCCGGATAAAGTCTTTTCGAAATGCTCTCATCGTCCACCTACCATTCTATCTCTTCCACCGGCGTCGGGTTCTCATTTGTTTTCATGCCCGCCACTTTTCCGTTTCGGATTTTAATCACGCGGTCCGCCATCGGTGTCAGCGCCGAGTTGTGAGTGATGACAATGACCGTCATCCCCTTCTCCCGGCAGGTATCCTGCAGCAGCTTTAAGATCGCTTTTCCCGTCACATAATCGAGCGCGCCGGTCGGCTCATCGCAGAGCAGCAGTTTCGGATTCTTCGCCAGCGCACGCGCAATCGCCACACGCTGCTGCTCTCCGCCCGAAAGCTGCGCCGGGAAGTTATTCATTCTCTCTTCCAGCCCAACCTCCGCAAGCACCTCCGACGCATCCAGCGGATGCTTACAAATCTGCATCGCCAGCTCCACATTCTCGAGCGCCGTCAGGTTCTGCATCAGATTATAAAACTGAAAGACAAATCCAATATCCTCCCGCCGGTACTGGATCAGCTTCTTGCCGCGGTACTTACTGATCTCCGCCCCGTCCACCAACACCTTTCCTGAAGTCGCTGTGTCCATTCCGCCTAAAATATTCAGCACCGTCGTCTTACCCGCACCGCTCGGTCCAACAACAATCACAAACTCACCCTTTTCCACATCAAAGCTGATCCCATCCGCAGCCTTGATGGTAATCTCACCCATTTGATAGGTCTTTGTTACATCCTGAAGACTCACATATCCCGCCATGCCGCCGTGTTCCTCCTATGCAAAAAATCGATATTTCCTATTTCTTTTATTGTATCAATCTACAGCCGCGGCGGCTAGTCCTAAGTGGACGAATTTACTGTTTTTTTATAAATGGCATCTCCCCTTTATTTCAATACTGCCCTGATCATACATCTTATCCCAACCAGAATAATCACCACCTCCTGTAATCTCTGTGCCATCTCCATCGCAGCCATGCCCTCTGCTGCCTTCCCGTTCAAAAATATTTCCAGAACGCATCATCCTCTGTCACTCTCCTCTCAAATCTTAACCACTCCTCCCAGGCCGCCTACCAGACGTGCGAACGCCTCTTCCAATTTGCCGCATCTTTTTCCACAGAAACTCACACAAGTTTGACAATTTATGATACACTAAGCTAAGTGACATCAATTCTGAATGTTCTGTGCTCTGCCGCAGATTTTTCGGAACTGAAATTGACTTTTCGATGCATAAACCAAACGATTTGTGGCATACGAAGAAAGGAATTCTTATGAAAATTATCTTTATCCGCCACGGCGAACCGAATTATGAGATTGATTCGCTGACTGAAAAGGGCTGGCGTGAGGCTGAGCTGCTTTCGAAGCGAACGGCGAAATGGAACGTCACCGATTTTTACTGCTCGCCGCTCGGACGTGCGAAGGATACGGCTTCTTTCACACTGAAAAACGCGGATCGCGAAGCCAAAATTCTTCCATGGCTGCGCGAATTTGATGCGCCTGTCATTGACCCGGAAACCGGGAAGCGCCGGATTCCGTGGGATTTTCTGCCGGATGTACTCGACGCAAACCGGGATCTCTATGACAATCATCTCTGGACGAAAAATCCGATCATGCAAACCGGAAATATGGACGAAAATTACCGTTTTGTGACCGACGGACTCGATACGCTGCTTGCACACTACGGCTATGTACGGGACGGCTATCGCTATCATGCCTCTGATGAGACGAACCGCGAGGCTGTCATCGTCTGCTTCTGTCATCTCGGCGTTACCTGCGTGGCACTGTCCCACTTGCTGAATATGACACCAACCCAGCTCTGGCAGGGTATGTTTCTGGCGCCGACTTCTGTCACAATCGTCGGAAGTGAGGAACGCAAACCGGGCGAAGTGTACTTCCGCTGCCAGACTGTTGGCGACGTACACCATCTGCTGACTGCAGGCGAGCCGGTTTCGTACTATGGATCGTTTAACGATCCATTCCAGTTTTAAACTTTACAAAAAGGGAGTTTTTTATCATGAATGAAGCAAAATTAAGAGAATACGCAAAGCTGATCGTAAAAATCGGCGCAAATGTACAGAAAGGACAGCGTGTCCGTCTGCAGGCCGGTGTGGATCAGGTTCTGCTTGCTACCATGGTCACGGAAGAGTGTTACAAAGCCGGTGCAAGCTATGTTGAGCTGATCTGGGAGTGTGGTCCGATTAACAAGCTGAGTTATCAGTACGCCACAGCCGAAACACTCGGTACGGTTCAGAATTGGGAGGAGGAGCGCCTCAAACAGATGACCGTAGATCTTCCGGTCCGCATTTTCATTGACTCCTCCGATCCGGATGAGCTTGCCGGCATCTCTGCCGATCTGCTCTCTACCGTCCGTCAGATGCGCGGGAAAGTAACGAAAAAATACCGCGATCAGCTCGACGGAAAACATCAGTGGCTGATCGTTGCCGCTCCGTCACCGGCATGGGCCAGAAAAGTATTCCCGGGCGAGCCGGAGGATATTGCGGTTGAGAAGCTGTGGAATGCTATTTTTGATTGCCTGTATTTAAAAGAAGGCGAAGATGTTGAAAAAATCTGGCAGGCACACTGTGACCGCATGACCCAAAAAGCCAACTGGCTGAATGAACAGGCGTTCCGCAAACTGCATTATACCAGCAAAAACGGCACCGATTTCACAGTTGAACTGATTCCGGACGCAAAGTGGAGCGGCGCTGGTGATATCAACCATATGAACAATACCTTCTATGTCCCGAATATGCCGACCGAAGAAGTTTTCACCAGCCCGATGCGCGGCAAATGTGAAGGCCGCCTCGTTTCCACCAAACCGTTAAGCTGGTCCGGCCAGGTTATCAACAACTTTACCGTTGATTTTAAGGACGGAAAGGTTGTCGACTGCCACGCAGAACAGGGCGAAGAGGTTCTGAAGAAAATGTTCGCGATGGATGAGGGCGCCGCGATGCTCGGCGAGGTTGCACTCGTTCCGAAGGAGTCCCCGATCAACCAGTCCGGTCTGATGTTCTTTAACACTCTGTTCGACGAGAACGCATGCTGCCACGTTGCCGCCGGCGCCGGCTTTTCCGAGGTGCTGGACGGATTTATGGATATGAGTGATGAAGAAATCCTCGCAAAAGGTATCAACGATTCCCTGATCCACGTTGACTTTATGGTTGGATCGGATGACCTGCATATCGTGGGTATTCACGAAGACGGAAGCGAGACCGATGTCTTTGTAAACGGCACCTGGGCTGAGTAATCTGAATAATCATCGCCCCATTCTTTCCATCACTTTGCAAAACACCACCGCCGCAATCGTACTCGCAGCCGTCGCAGCAAGCGCCGGTCCGACAATTGCTGTTGGGTGGACGCTGCCGTACTGACTGCGGTACGCAATGATGTTGACGGGGATGAGCTGCAGAGAAGAAATATTTAAAATCAAAAACGTACACATTTCCCGGTTTGCGGTTCCTTCTGGAACTGCGGCCGGGTTTCTCATTTTCCGCCGCTCTTCCTCCAGCTCCTCAAACCGCTCCATCGCCGCAAGCCCCGGCGGCGTCGCAGCCGCGCCGAGTCCAAACACATTACAGATCATATTCATCCCCGCCGCCCGCATCGCAGGATGGTCTTCCGGCACTTCCGGAAACAGAAACCGCATCACCGGCCCCATTCGTTTCACCAGCCCGTCAATCACTCCCGCCTTCTTCGCAATCTCCATCAGCCCTGCCCAGAACCCCGTCACCCCAACCAGCGAAACCGCCAGCACCACCGCCTCCCTCGAAGCCTGAATCACCCCATCCGTCACCTCCGGCATCCGTCCCTGCAGCGCGCCATATGCGATTCCGAGAAGCAGCATGGAACTCCATAGAATGTTCATTGCATCACCTGACTAAAAAGATCTTTATAAAAATATGCTGACTTTATATTTTCCATGATTCGAAACTCAAGTATACACCATAATCCCACAAATTTTTATTATGCCGTCGTTTTATAATGCTTTCTAAAATTGATATTTTAGTTTTATACGTATATAATAATAAACATTATAAGGGTGGTGTTTTAAAATGAAGAAATGAGACCTGCATTCAGTGCCTGCTATGAATAATATAATGTGATATATAATTACCGGTCAACACACAGATTTTTCCGTGCATTGGCCGGTAATTTTTTCATTTAAAAATCAGTTTCCTGTCTTCCCTTTTCTCATATAAGGATTTCGATACAGTGAAATCACAAGCTCCGCAGCCATGAAGCACCAGATGATCGGTTCGCACCAGATTACGGCGCTGTAGTGGTAGCGTGGAATGAATACCATGGCAAAGATAATCTTTCCAAACAGCTCAATAAAGCTCGACAGCAACGGCAGAATTTTCTCTCCGAGTGCCTGCAGTGCCAGACGGCTGCAGTTGACAAGACCAAGGGCGAAGAAAAACGGGATGGCTACGCGGAGGTAGCGGGCTCCGTTTCCGAGGACGGTCGGGTCGGATGAACCAGAGATCAGGTGTACCATGGTTGGTGCAAGCGGGGTGACGATTACAATCAGGCACGCGGTTACGCTGAAGCAGAAAATGTAAGCGTAACGGATGCCTTTCCGCACGCGCTCCCAGTTGTCTGCGCCGCGGTTCTGTGCAACGTAAGTGTTGACGGCCTGCGCCATGGAGGAAAGCGGCATCATGGAGAACGAAAACAGCTTTCTCGCAGCGGTATGTCCGGCGATAGTTTCATATCCGAGGCTGTTGATGCCCGGCTGCAGAACGATCGAACCGACATAAATGATACTGCTCATGAATCCCATTGAAAATCCCTGCGCCAGCAGATCTGCGTACAGTCCGCGGTCCAGCGCGAAGTGGCGTTTTTCCGGAAGCAGGATTTTCGCTTTCGTAACAATATAAATCAGGCAGAGCACAACGGAAATGCCCTGTGCAATGACGGTTGCAATCGCGGCACCCCGGACACCCATGCCGAAGGTGCGGATAAACAGCAGATCGAGCACGATGTTCACCAGCGATGAAAAGATCAGGAACACAAGCGGCATGAAGCTGTTGCCGATCGCCCGCAGCAGGCCGGAGCACAGGTTGTAGGCGAACATGACGAACAGGAAAATCGAGAGAATCGAAATATAGCTGTAGGATTCCTCAAGAATCTCCGCCGGTGTTTTCAGCAGGCGCAGCAGCGGATGCATGAAGATCGTCGCCAGAATGGTAACTACCAGTGTCACGGCAACGCCGATGACGATACAGGATGCGACCGATTTTTTCATCCGGTCCGTCTCCTGCCGTCCAAAGCAGCGCGCCGTGACGATCGCAAGACCGTTTCCGACGCCGAACGTAAATCCGGTCATCATCTCATAGATGGATGAGCAGGCACCCATCGCCGCAATCGATGAGTCGCC
>QWCK01006156.1_pt1 | contig 10311 bp, 9 predicted proteins | sample 1972571 | NCBI WGS metagenome assembly QWCK01 (sample SAMN09866710, study PRJNA288562) | Human gut metagenome isolate term2_stool, whole genome shotgun sequencing... | isolation source: gut | host: Homo sapiens | place: USA: California | reverse complement strand
GTGGCAGGTCTCACCTGTGCCCTGTGGGTATTTCAATAATCTCCAAGAAGCCGAGCGTAGCGAAGGCTGATTGGCAAGATTAGACGGACGCCCGCCCGTCTTTGCTGTGCAATGATTTTCGCCCAACTGAAAGGTATCTTTTCGATTTTACAACATAAAAACCCCGCCATCTTTATAGATGACAGGGTTATAACTTTCTATAAATAGAATACAGAAACAAGTGCCGTGGTGACGATTAAGAATATGACAAATAGGGGAAATCCGCATTTGAAATAGTCTTTAAAGCTGTAACCGCCTGCTTCCCAAACCAATAGGTTCGGGCCTGTTCCGAAGGGTGTGGTAAATACACCGGATGCACAGACCGATACCATCATGGCGCCTGCCAAGGGGTTAATACCCGAAGCTTGACATAACATAATACCGATGGGCAGCATAAGCACTGTCGCCGAAGAGTTTAATAAAAATTGCGTAATGACCATTTGAATTAAGCCGATGGCGCCGATCAACACGACAGGAGATAAGCCTTCCAAGAGGGGGCTAAGAATGTTTACAAAGTATTCCGCCGCACCTGTATCGACCAAGGCCATGCTCAACGGGAAGATTCCCCCGACGAGGAAGATTGTCGTAACACTGAAGGAGTCGATAGCTTCTTTTACATCGAGGCAACCTGTCAAGATAACAAGGATCGCACCCAGTACACCTGCAACGTGCATGGGAATAATACCGCTTGCCATGCAAACAACGATGGCGATAAAGATAATACCTACTTTAATCATGCCCGCTTTATCTTTTTCGGCACGTGCCATTTCCTCTACGCCTTTTACATCGTTTTCGGGCAGTAATTTAGTACCGATGGTGAGCATATAGATCATACCGGCGACCATTAAAGGAAGACCGATTTTTGCATATTCAAAGAATTCGAATTCTCTGAGGCTCATATCTGCCAACAGTCCGTTGACGACGATGTGAGGTGTCGTGCCGATAAGGGTAATGGTGCCCCCTAAGGATGCAAAGAATGCGAGGGACATTAAAAGTTTCGATTTGGAAACTCCGGCCTTTTGACCCATGGACGATACGATAGGCATAAGGCATGCCGTCGAGCCTGTGTCGTTCATAAAGGCGGAGAGGCCGCCGGCGACGAGGCCGGAACCTAAGATAATGCCTTTTTCGCCTTTACCGATAAAGCCGATGATTTTTTCACCTAATAAATCGGCGAGACCGGTTTTAAAAAATGCCTGCCCTACGACGCCTAGTGCGACGAAGAATACGACAGTCGTATTGGCGAACTGCGCATAAGCGCTTTTCGCATCGATGATGCCCAAAGCCGCCAATATGGACGGGATGAAGGCACCGATGACGACCGGATGTACCGGTTGCCAGATTAGTAATACAATAACCGCCACAAATAAAATGGTGGTTATAATGGCTGATGTACTCATGAATCCTCCTATTTTTCTACACTGTCGCGGAAAGCTCTAAGTTCCTTGTCGCTCGATTGAACGGATACCGAGCAATAGGGTGCTAAAATAAAGGGAATGTCCTTGTTCTCTTTAATCGCCTCTTCCGCTTGTCGCGCAATCTCTACTTCTTCATCATTGCCGAATAACATTTCGTCTACACCGCCCATAGGGGTTACGGGTTTTAAGAATTCGTAAGCTTCTTTAATCGACGGATTGTTTTCAGCTCCCTGATCCCAATGGAGAATGTCGATATTGTAATCGACAAAACGTTGAGGATTGCTCTTAATGCCGCAGGTATGGTACATGACGATTCCGCCGTCCTCTTGAATGGCCTCTGTGATTCTCTTATCGAAAGGTTCTACAAATGTGCGCCATTCTTCTTCTGTGGCATAGCCATCTCTCGCCCAGGATACGCCGGCTAAAAACAGACCGTCCGCTCCCGCTTCTTTTAAGCCTTTCCAGAAATTGATATAGGTTTCGGTAATATTGGATAGGGCTTCTAAAAGCTCTTCTTTTCTGTTTTCCATAAGATCGAAGATGGGGTCGTCGTTTCTATCGGCCGGGAAGTGGCGTCGCACCATGGGGAAGCCGAAGACGCCTGTCAGAATAGAAAGAGGCGTAAAGAGGGTGTAGAGAATCGGCGCATCGTCCTTGATGCCTTCTTTCATCAGGCGCATGGATTCGATGTGATCTTTTAATACCGGCGTGTCGATGTCTTTTTCCACAAAGATCGAAAGATCGTGGGTTTCATCCACCGGGCTGATACGGGTCGGGAAAATACCGTCTCGGTAATTTTCAAAATCAAATTCAACGCCCCAAACTTCCTGCATATAGGTTGCCGAAGGGTGAACCTTCAGAATATCCCAATCGTATTTATGGTGGAAATTCAACATGGTTTCGGCAAGTTCTTTAGGGTCTCTCTCTTGTTTCGGGAAGTGTCTATAGGCTGTAATCGGCGGCCTGTCGGTAATTTCTCCCCTTAAGGTTTTCATGACTCTTTCTCTCTTGTTCATGCCTTCTCCTTTCATTTAGATCATATCGACAATATCTTCATCCACTTCCACAAAGGATTTGGTAGACAGTTTGCCGATATTCATAATAGTTTCTTCCAGCGTCGTTCCTAAAACGCCGACATTTTCTTCCGCAATGACATTGTTTAACGCTAAATAGGCGGAGAGCATCGCCTCGGCGGAACTTGTCGAAAGTTTCAGGGAACAGCTTTCCTTTGCCCCGTCACATACAAGGCCGGTTAAATTGCCGTAAACATTGGCGCACGCTCCGGCGATCTGTTCGTAGTTTCCACCTAACATATAGACGATTCCTGCCGCTGCCGATACAGACGATGCGATGCCGCATCCGCACATCCCGGATAATTTTCCGGAATAGTTTTTTATATAGTGGTTCAGGCAGTGGGCAAAAAATAAAGCTCTCGCCAATCGTTCGTCAGAGATATTTTCTTCCAAGCTCACCAGATAAAGCGTCAAGATAACGCCGATGCCTTGGTTGCCGCTTCCGCCGCTGGTCATGATCGGGAGTTTCCCTCCGCCCATTCGCATATCCACGGCAGCTGCTGTAATTGTGCGGATTCTCTTTTCAAGGGACATGGTGTCGATGTTCCCTTTTCCAATAGCCTTCAGCCCTTTTCCAAGGCCCAGGCCATAGCCCTTCATCCCTTCTTCATAGGCCGCCATATTAATGTCGATGCCTTCAAGGGTAAACCGAATCAAATCATAATCGATAGTATCCGCTATCTCGATCAGTTCATTCACTGTGAGATCGGTTATTTCAAAGGGATTCGCTGAAGAAGATTCCGGTTTCAGACCGTGATGACTGTAGATCACCTCTCCGTCTACTTCTACCTCTTCAATATGATCGTGGGCATGAGATACCGTAGCTACAACCTCTTTATCGGCCTTTATTTTGCACGCCACATAGACACCCGGCACATCGTCGACAATGCTTACCTTGATCAGACGATTTTCAAGCATTTCATTTGCCTGTTTCATAAGATCGTCGTCGACTTTTTCAAATATAAGCAGCGGACTTTCTACATTATCTATCCCCACGCCCAAGGCTGTAGAATAGTCTATGCCGCTTCGTCCCGTGCCCGGGATTTTAACCGCTTTCGCATTTTTAAAAATGCTCCTACTTAATTCCACGTCGATAGATTGAATCTCGCCTCTGTTTATTTCTCTCGATGCGACATATGCGCAATAGGCAATGGCCACCGGTTCGGTACACCCCATTGCCGGTTTAGAGTCTTGTTTTACAAGGGAGATCAAAAAATCAGCAATATTTTCTTCTCTCACATATTCTCCTTTAGTTAGTTCAATATCCTGACTGTTTACCAGACTACGTCTTCAACTCTAACCTGATGTCAGGTATTTGTCAATGAATTGCATGTTTTCATCTTATTAATATCATATATAATATGGACTCATACAATTTGTCCTTTACTGAGTGTTTATTAAAAATAAAAATACCGATGTATCAGCACATCGGTATTATCTAAATATTCCTATCGCGCTTTCTTCTTGTTTAAATTTAAAATGAGAGAGCCGAGTAAAACCAAGGCCATTCCTATGGCCAGTTTTAGAGTGAAGGCTTCTCCTAAGAAGATAACCGATAAGAGCGATCCGAAGATCGGAATAAACAATTTATACACGCCGAATTCATTGGCACTGTATTGTTGAAGGACCCAGGTCCATATGGAAAAAGCACAGGCCGATATAAAGGCGCCGTATAAAATCATAGCCATCCCTTTAGGGGTTACGGCAAGAAAACCGCCTGTCAGGGCAATTCCCAAGCCAATGAGCACCAAAGAGCCCAAAGTGAACTGTAAAGATGTTACGACAAACGGATTTTCGCCCTTGCCGTATTTTCTAAGCATCACTGTCGCCAAAGCGTTAAAGAAAGTGGCGATCAGAATAAACCCTTCCCCTGAAAAGTGAAGGCCCCCCATGAGGCTTTCTCTCGTATAGTTCGTAATAAAGATACCGAGCGTTCCCAGTATAAGTGCAAAGATTATATTCGGATTTATCTTTTCATCGGGAAGTAAGACCGCCGAAATCAAGACGACAATAAAGGCATTGGTCGACTGAATGATCGAGGACTTCACGCCGGCTGTATGAGAAAGACCGATGTAATAGAAAATATATTGAAGCGACGTTTGAACGAGTGCGAGCAATACGATAAACTTCCAGTTTATTTTCTTTAGATCAATCTTATGTCCTCTGTGACTTACCTTAAAATAAGCGAAGGTCATTATCCCCGCCAATAAAAACCGGATACCTGCAACTAAAATTTTCAGTCCCGTGTCCCCTTTGCCGATAGCCAGCTCCGCATAAGTGGCCTTAATAAGCGGTATGGCACTGCCCCATAAAAGCATGGCAAAGATACTTAATAAAATAGCTTTTCTCTTATCAGTTAACAACTTTTACCTCCCAATTTCATTAATAGTACTATTATATGCTATTAAAATTAATTCTCAAATAGCATCCGCCCACGATGTAAATAATTCGTCGATACTTTGGCTCTCGAGCTCTTCGTCACTTAATTGAGCGTGGGGTGTCGTCGCCGGATGGATCACGAGTCTCTTCACATCGGCCACATTAAAACAGCAGCCCTCTTAATCCTCGACTGCTTGAAATCAATAGACAAAATCACTCACCACTTGATATGATGATAGCTATGAAAAGTTTAAAAAATACCACTTACTATACAGATGAAGAACTAAAAAAATGGATCGAAGATGAATCCATGAACGACGAGTTGGCCAAAATTGCCGACACCATCCGCAGAGAGATCTATGGAGACGCGGTATACGTTCGCGGACTGATTGAGTTTTCCAATATCTGCAAAAATGACTGTTATTATTGCGGCATCCGAAAATCAAATGAAAAGGTCGCCCGTTACCGTTTGACACCGGAGGAGATTATCCAATGCGCCGACATCGGATATGAATTAGGCTTCAGAACCTTCGTCATGCAAGGCGGCGAAGATGCATACTATTCTGACGATATGATGGCGGGTATTATTGAAAAGATTAAAGAGAAATATCCGGACACGGCCATTACCTTGTCATTAGGCATCAAGCCCTATGCATCCTATAAGCGCTTTTTTGAAGCCGGAGCAGACCGATACCTACTTCGGGAGGAAACCTCCGACAGAGACCACTTCGGAAAACTCCACCCGACGTCCATGACCATGGAAGAACGCCAAAAAGCCCTTTGGCAGCTTAAAGAAATCGGATACCAGGTAGGCGGCGGCTTTATGGTCGACAGCCCCTACCAGACGACTGATGATCTGATCAAGGATCTCAGGTTCTTACAGGAACTGGAGCCGGATATGATCGGCATCGGCCCGTTTCTAACCAGCCACGACACGCCCTTTAAGGACTTCCCGAACGGATCTTACACCAAGACCCTAAGGCTTGTCTCCATTTTAAGAATCCTCTTCCCCTACGCCTTAATTCCGGCGACAACGGCCCTCGGCACCATCCATCCCTTGGGAAGAGAAATGGGACTGAAAGCCGGGGCCAATGTACTGATGCCGAATCTCTCCCCTACAATGTACAGAAAACAGTATCAACTTTACGACAACAAAATCTGTACGGGAGATGAGGCGGCGGAGTGTAAAAACTGCCTGAGCCTGAGAGTCGATAACGCCGGATATAAGATCGTTACCGATAGAGGAGATGTCATTACGAAAAAAGCATAAAGCCTCAGCTGATATTCCGGATCGGAATCGTTCTTATTCGAAACGAATAGAACTCCCCTATAAGATTTCAGAATCGTCGCTTAAACGATCACCCCATTAAAAGAGCCCTTAAGATTTCTTACTGAATCTTAAGGGCTTTTTTTATTTCATTATCTTAAGTAACTTCTGGAATTACAATAACTCGGCAACCCTATCGCCGTGTCGCCTCTCGTCGTCTTTTACGCTCTCGATCTCCGGAAATCTCTCTGCAATCGGTTCGTAGTTTTTCGCCGCATTGTATTCTCCCTTGACGATCATCGGATATAGCCTCTTTTTGCCGATGATGCGATAGAGAATCGGCATAAAGATACTCAAGGTTTTCTTCGGCTTCAAATTCTTTTTTGTAAGCCCGTGAAACACCGCCGCATGGTGGCCCTCTTCTGCAGCAAGCTCTATAAAAGTTTCCGCATCTTTTGAATCCTTAACCACATCTGCGAGCGCTTTATACATCAGCACCACATCCAGTTCCCCTTGCTGCGATTTTATTAATACCTTCATGTCACTTTCACTTATAGTCATTCCGCACCCCTTAAATTAAAATCAGTTCACAAACTTTATACCCTTATATTAGGATTGATATATTGGCCGTGGTTTTTAGTGTTCTTTCCATGATGTAAGTCTCCTCCGATCAACCGTCGGCTGCGGGAGAAATTATCCGGCTCCATGTTTCAGATACACCGCGATTAAAAATAATAAATGTCCATAATTTTTATCTTATCACCGGATCAACTTATAGACAATTTATAAGGAGAAAGTATTGTACAAATAGAAAATAGCTTCTAAGATTTCAAAACCTTAAAAGCCACATTTTATTTATCCTTTATTTTATTCTCTTGGCTACTTAATTTTACAGATGTCAAATGATAGTCGGCTTTTAACTTCTTAAAAAAATTACCGATATTATAATTCTTATGAAATGATAAAGTAGATTCGATCATTGATGTACCCTCTACCTCCTCATCGAGGATGTCCAGTTCCCTTATTTCTATCCCCTCATCCGAAGTAATTTTCAGAAACTCATCCTTCTCGAAATTAGGAGTGTCGAATACTATTATATAAGATTTTGTTATCTTATTATTTATCAGGTCACTGACTTCCTTTAAGGAGATCAAGGTTATCAGGCAAGTTATCGTTGCAAGGACCGCTCCTTTGTAATATCCGATTCCTACGGCAAGCCCGATTCCTGCAGAGAGCCATAAAGTTGCAGCTGTAGTAAGCCCCGAAACCTCGTTCTTTTTCTGGAGTATGGTACCTGCACCTAAAAAACCGATTCCGCTTACAACCTGCCCTACAAACCTTGCCGGCTCCCAAATACCGGCATCTGACAGTTCACTGGCTCCATCGATTGCTATAAGCATAATTAAACACGCACCGACGCTCACAATAATATGTGTTCTGAAACCGGCTGCCTTGTTTTTTTTCTCCCTCTCCGTACCGATTAAAGCGCCTAAAAAGGCTGCAATAAATATTCTGGCCGCCACTAAAAAAATATCCACTCTTTGACCTCTTCCATAATGTTCAATAACTCTTTCGAGCCAATCATTCAGTGATAACTAATCTGCTTCGATCTGTTTTCCACAGGGATTTTACTCATTATACCTTAATTTTTATGACAAATAAAATGTCGGGTGAAATTACTACTTGTGGAATATAGTAAGCTGTTTTTTCGTGTTGGAACATTTGTTTTTTGGCATTCCTTCCCCTCCTAATGGGCATAAGAAAAGCCCTGAAGGTTTCCCTCCGGGGCTTATATTATATTTCTTGCTGATTCTATAGTGCTATAGACTATACTGGACATTCTAGGACATTTAGGGCGTCTATCTGATCTGGCATTTTGTAAATTAATACTACTTGATCGTTATTAGCAGTTTTAACTCATTTTCAACGATTAAATTTATATTCCATGGAATTGGCAATCTTTACCAAGGTTAACATAACAGGAACCTCAACCAGAACACCTACTACAGTTGTCAACGTAGCTCCTGATGATAGTCCAAATAGAGATATAGCAACTGCAACGGACAGCTCAAAAAAGTTCGATGCACCGATCATGCTGCATGGAGCTGCAATTGAATAGGGTAGCTTTGCTAAATATGCCATGAAAAATGTTATTCCAAATATAAACAAAGTTTGAATGATCAAAGGAATTGCAATAAGGATAATATTTAATGGCTGATCCAATATCTTCTGTCCTTGAAATGAAAATATCATAATCAAGGTCAACAATAATCCCACCATAGTATATTTATCAAATGCAGGGATAAACGTTTTATTTAGGTAGTCCTCCCCTTTATTTTTAATGATTATACTTCTAGTGATCATGCTTAAAATAAGAGGAACGACAATAAATAATACAATGGACAGTAAAAGTGTTCCCCATGGAATATTTATATTTCCAACCTTTAATAAGAAGCTTACAATCGGTATATATGCAATCAAAATAATTAAGTCGTTACTGGCTACCTGTACTAAGGTATAGGCACTATCACCTCTTGTTAACTTGCTCCATACAAATACCATTGCGGTACATGGTGCAGCTCCGAGTAAAACCGCCCCGGCTAAATATTCTGATGCCAATTCCTTATTAATGAATCCTTTATAAATAATAAAGAAAAATAAGGATGCGATTAAATACATGGTAAGTGGCTTGATGATCCAGTTTACAAACCACGTAATAAATAGACCTTTAGGATTTTTTCCTATGTCTTTTATACTCTTAAAGTCAATTTTCAACATCATTGGATAAATCATTATCCAAAGTAAAATGGTTGTCGGTATAGACACGTTGTAGAATTCAAATCTTCCTAACCACTCCGGAATAGAAGGAAAATAGTTCCCAATAAGTATGCCTATGACCATACAAATTAACACCCAAAAAGTCAGGTTCTTCTCAAAAAAACCAATATCATTTGTTTTCTTCATTCCTAAATTGCCTCTACTTCCTCGATCAATTTATGAACCTTACGTTCAATCTCCTTAATGGTTTTTATAAACTCTTCATCTTTTTTCCCACTAGGATCATCAAGTCCCCAATCATCTGTTTTTACAGTGTAAGGCAGAATTGGACAGACGACATTGCATCCCATTGTAATGAGATAATCAACTTCAGGAATATCATCTAGAAGCTTTGGTTTTTGAGTCTCTTCCATATCAATGGCAAACATTTCTTTGACAAGCCTTACTGCATCCTGATTAATTTGATCCTTTAATTCTGTCCCCGCAGAATATACCTCTATAGAATCTCCGGCGAATTTTTTTGTCAGCGCTTCAGCGATTTGACTCCTGCACGAATTGTGAACACACACAAAGGCAACTTTAGTTTTCTTCATATTTTTCCTTCTATATCTGATAAAGTTTATCGCCATAAAGGTCTTCTTTTGACCATTCAATGACGACTAGTTTTCCTGAAGTGTGATCTAATATCTTGTTAATCCACTTAACTTCTTCATTTGCTTTAGAAGATAACATCTTGTTGCTGGGGTTTGCTTTATACAGGGATGAATTGACAATCCACCAGTTTGTATGAATTGATGCCCTTTTTAAATCTTCTTCTAGTCGATAGGCCTCATAAAATGGGGTAGCCTCTGCCAAGCTAACGATTAATACTTCTGTTTCCTCTCCTCTTAATCTAGGTAACAATTTTTTTACAGAGTCAGGTATCTGTCCTTGTGTTCTTTGAACTTCTTTATGATAACTTAAAGTTGAGTCTAACAACAACAAGGTATGACCCGTAGGAGCAGTATCAATCACCACTATTTCATCGTCTGCTTTTTCCACAAGCTCTGCAAAAGCTCTAAATACAGCTATTTCCTGTGTACATGGTGATCTTAAATCTTCCTCAATATAAGCTACATCATCCGCACTCATTGTTTTTCTTGCATTTTCAAGTACTTCATCTTGATATTTTTTTAATTCTTCTTTTTCATCAATATGACTCATAGATATTCCGCTGGAACTATCTAACATATATTTAATATGGTCGGCCGGATCTGTAGTAGCTAGGTGTACCTTTTTACCCAGTTTGCTTAGCTTGAGGGCAACAGAAGATGCAATAGTAGTCTTTCCTACACCGCCCTTGCCCATAGTAAAGATT
>QWCK01006155.1_pt1 | contig 10316 bp, 10 predicted proteins | sample 1972571 | NCBI WGS metagenome assembly QWCK01 (sample SAMN09866710, study PRJNA288562) | Human gut metagenome isolate term2_stool, whole genome shotgun sequencing... | isolation source: gut | host: Homo sapiens | place: USA: California | reverse complement strand
GCTACTGTTGGAAAAGGTACAAAAGATAAGGCTATTGTTGGAGATTTCTCTAATATGTTTAAGTGGGGATATGCTAAGCAAATTCCTTTTGAAGTAATTAAATATGGTGATCCTGATAATTCTGGTAAAGATTTGAAAGGATACAACCAAGTGTATCTAAGATGTGAAACTTACCTAGGTTGGGGAATATTAGATCCTAATCATTTTGCAATTATTAAAGAGGGTGAATCATCATAATGTTTGAATATGTAAATACTAAAACAGGGGCTAGAATGTCTAGCCCTGATGTTTTATATGGTGAAAATTGGAAAGTAGTTGGCGAAGAAGTTAAAGAAGAAGTGGAAAAGATTGAAGAAGTAAAAGAAGAAAAAGACCAAGAAGAAAAATCTTCAGATGAAATAACAAAAAGTGAAATAATGGCGGAACTAGATGCGTTAGGAATTGAATATAATCCTAGTGCAAAAAAGGATGAATTATATAAGCTTATGATGGGAGAATAAAATGGAGTATTGCTCTATTGATGATGTTATTTCTTTGTGGAGGCCTTTAAAAAATGATGAAATTTTAAGGGTTAGAGAGCTTATTCCGGTTGTTGTAAGTTCCTTAAGAGTTGAAGCTGATAAGGTTGGAAAAGATTTAGAGGAAATGGCTCAAGATGACGATTATAGGAATGTTTTAAAATCGGTTATTGTTGATGTTGTGGCAAGAACTCTTATGACTGCAACTGACCAAGAGCCAATGACCCAATATTCTGAATCGGCTTTGGGATATTCTTTTTCTGGTTCTTTTCTTGTGCCTGGTGGTGGACTTTTTATTAAAAGAAGTGAGCTTTCTAGGCTTGGACTTAAAAGACAAAGATATGGGGTGATAGATTTTTATGACACGAATAAAGGGAATCCCTGTGATTTTGATATCGAAGAGTGATCCTATTGAGGATGAGCTTGGAAGTCTTATTTATGAAGATAAGGAAATTGTAGTTGAAAATGTTTTGGTTGCTCCTACAAGCTCTGATGATATTTTATCTACAACCAATCTTTATGGGAAAAAGGCTGTTTATACTCTGGCCATTCCTAAAGGAGATAAAAACAAATGGGAAGGTCAAGAGGTTAGATTTTTTGGTCAAAGATGGAGAGTTTTTGGGAAAGAAATGCAGGGAATAGATGATCTTATCCCTCTTAATTGGAATAAGAAAGTGTATGTAGAAAGTTATGAGTGATTTTAAATTTGAATTAAATTCTAATGGAGTAAGGGAGCTTTTAAAATGCTCAGGAATCCAAGAAGAATTAAAAAAACATGGACAAGAAGTTGCTAATAGAGCTGACGGAGTTTGGGAAACCAAAAGTGGAGTCGGCAGGGTTAGGGCAAATGTTAAAGTTGTTACTAATGATAAGGACACTTTTTATAGAAATTTAAAAACTAATACTCTTATAAAGGCTTTGGGATGATAGAAAAAAAGATAAGAGATTATTTAGAAAAAGCTTTGAAAGTTCCAGTATGGGTTGAGCATAGGGAAAATGAACCTGACAGTTTTATTATTTTTGAAAAAACTGGGGGTCATATTAAAAATACAATACATCATTCAACATATGCTTTTCAGTCTTATGGAAAAACTTTGGCAGAGGCTTTGAAATTAAATAATAAATTATTAGATTATATGATGATATTTGAAGATGCTAATGTTAGGTTAAATTCTAATTATAATTTTACTGACACTAGTACAAAAAGATATAGGTATCAAGCGATTTTAGAATTAATATATTGAGAAAGGATATTTTATGGCAAATACTAATAATACAAGTACAGGAAAACCTAAGATAGGTGGGGCAATTTTTGTAGGCTATGATGGCGTGGCCATTCCAAAAGATGCCAAGAGTGAATTGACGGGTTTTAAAGAATTGGGATATGTTTCAGATGATGGACTAACTAATTCTAATTCTTCAGATTCGGATAAAATTAAGGCTTGGGGTGGAGATACTGTTTTAGTTATATCAAAGGGAAAAGAGGACACTTTACAATTTAAACTAATTGAGGTTATGAATCTTGATGTTCTTAAATATGTTTATGGGGCAGAAAATGTTTCAGGGACTTTGGAAACTGGTATCACCTTAAAGGCAAATTCAAAACAAGCAAAGGCTCATACTTTGGTAATAGATATAGTTTATCAAGGGGGAGTTATGAAAAGAATAGTAGCACCTAATGCAGTTATTCAAGAAATTGATGATATTGAATATACTGATGAGGATGCTGTCGGCTATGCTGTAACTATTTCTTGTCTACCAGATGCTGAAGGCAATACTCATTATGAATATATAGTTAAAAAAGGGGATAAGGAATGATTAATGGAAAAACTAAAAGTGGTTTTAGATATAGCATAGATGAAAATGTAATAACAGATTTTGAATTTTTAGAAAATTTAGAAAATGTTATGGAAAATGGGACTGGCTTATCTAAAACTTTAATTTTTTTACTTGGAGAAAAGCAAAAAAAGGCCTTGGTTAATTATGTTAGGGATAAAAAGACAAAGAGAGTTCCTGTAAAAAATCTAATGAAAGAAGTTGAAGATATATTATCCAATCCTAAATTAAAAAACTTATAGTCCTTGCCAAGATGATAAGGCTTGATGAAGAAGCTCTCATTTGTGATTTAGCAGAAACATATAATATCTTTGATTACAAAAAGCTAGCTTTAAATGAGCTAGCTATTTTTGCTTGTGGTCTTAGGGATGATTCAAGGATTAAGTTAAAAATGAGCGAAAATATTTTAAGTCCTAATCAGTTGCTTTTGGCTGGTATTCAAGATAGACTTTCTCTTCTTGTTTATTCAAAGACAAAAGATGCTGAAAAAGGGCAAAATTATCCTAAGTTAATTTTGGATAGTTTTGAAAATAAAATTGATAGCTTTTCATCTGGTGAGGACTTTATGAAAGAAAGAGAAAGAATTATGAAGGAGGGAAAAAATGCCGACTGAAATAGGTAAAGCTTACGTTCAAATAATACCCTCTGCTAAAGGAATAAAGGGGAGTGTATCCAGAATATTAAAACCAGAATCGAAAAGTGCTGGAGAAGATTCTGGAGCTAGTCTTGGAAGTGGTATTTTAGGAACTTTTGCTAAACTTGCGATTGGTGCAAAAGTAGGACAAGTCTTGGCAAGTGGAATAAAATCTTCTGTAATGGAAGGTGGAAAGCTTCAGCAATCACTCGGGGGTATTGAAACCTTATTTAACACAAAGTTTTCAAAGGCTGCTGATGTTGTTAAAAAATATGCCCGAGAATCTTTTAGGACAACTGGCTTATCTGCCAATTCTTATATGGAAAATGTAACAAGTTTTTCAGCATCCTTAATATCTTCACTAGGTGGAGATACAAAAAAGGCTGCTGATATTGCTAATACGGCTATGAAAGATATGGCTGATAATTCCAATAAAATGGGAACTAACATGCAGGATATACAGAATGCATATCAAGGATTTGCTAAGCAGAACTACACGATGTTAGATAACCTTAAACTCGGTTATGGGGGAACAAAAACCGAGATGGAACGTCTTTTGGCTGAGGCTCAAAAGATAACTGGTGTAAAGTATGATATCAATAATTTATCAGATGTATATCAGGCAATACATGCTATTCAAGGAAAACTTAATATAACTGGAACAACTGCAGATGAAGCGGAAAAAACTTTAAGTGGTTCTTTTGCTTCTATGAAGGCATCTGCTCAAGATTTTTTAGGTAATCTTTCTTTAGGTGAAAATATTGGTCCTAGTTTAAGAAATTTGGCTACTACAACTAATACTTTTCTTATGAGAAATTTACTTCCAATGATTGGGAATGTTTTTAAACAAATTCCTAATGTAGCAGGTGAGGGTTTTAATTTATTGGCTCAAAAATTTACTATTTTTAAGAAATTGGGTGAATTATTAAGTCCTGCTATGGAGAAATTCAAAAGTGCCTTTGATGGACTTGTGGAGAAAATGCAACCTTTTATTAATGCTGTAGGAAATGTTTTAAAACCTATACTTGAAGGTGTAGCCTTAGTAATTGGAAAAGTTTTATCTGAAGCGATAACAATATTAGCTAATAAATTTAATGTCTTGGGTCTAATACTTCAAGTTTTAACTCCTATTTTTAATTTTTTGGGTGAGGTATTTAATAAGATATTAGGCTTTGTTGAGCCTATAATATTTAAAATTACTGAGTTTACAAGTAATTTGCTTGATAATAAGGTTGTTATGGAAGCTTTTGGTCAAGCGTTTAATACTATTTGGACTGCTATCCAATCTTTAATGACTGTTGTATGGGAAGTTATCGGAGTTGTCATTAGAGATATTAAAAATTGGTTTAATTCAATGGGTGTTGATGGAAATACTCTTAAATCTATTATGGATATTGTTTGGCAAGGAATTATGCAGGCGATTTCTGTTGCAAAAGATATTATAGCTGGTGCTATAGGGATAATTGCAAGTGTATTTACTTTTCTTGGTAATCATAGTGGAGTTTTAAAAACTATTTTATTGACAGTGTGGACTGTTATAAAGACGGCGATAAAAATTGCTGCTGGTATTATTGTGGCAGTTGTAAAGACAATTATTACAATTTTTAATGGACTTATAACTGCTGGTAATTTTTTATTGGGTGCTTTAAGAGGTGCTTGGAATGGAATAGTAAGTGCTATTTCTAGTGCCAAGGCGAGAATTTCTGGAATTATAGATAGGATAAAAGGAATTTTTGATTCTTTAGGAAGTATAAATCTATTTAGTGCAGGTAAGGCAATTATAGATGGTTTTCTAAAAGGTTTAAAACATGCTTTTAAATCAGTTAAAGATTTTGTATTAGGGATTCCAGGATGGATGGTAAAAAACAAAGGTCCTATATCTTACGATAGAAAACTTTTAATTCCTGCTGGTAATGCTATTATCGGTGGACTTAATAAGTCTATGGTTGAAAGTTTTAAGGATGTTAAAGCTAATGTTTTATCTATGGCTGGAGAAATCTATGATGGCTTTGATATTAAGGTAAAGCCTATAAATTTAAGTCCAGATATTTCTGATCTTGATAAAAATATTTTGGATAAGAAACTTGATTCTAATTTGGATTTTAATGCTTATAGTGAATACAAGGCTAAGAGGGATTCTAAGCTTGAAAGTATGCTTTTAGAAATTTTATCTTTATTGAAAATCCTAAGTGATAAGGATGATGATGTTTATATTGATGGAGAAAAAGTTTCTGTAATGCTTGGAAGAAAAATTGATGAGTACAAAAAGAAAAAAGACCTTTATGAAAATAGGAGAAGGGGGGTAGTTATATAGATGTATGAAGTTATTGTTGATGGTGAATCTTTAAAAGATTTAATTTTTGTTACTGATGTAGAAAGGACTATGGGCCCATCTGTTAAGGGAAGAATAGTAACTATACACGCTTATATCCTCCATGATATTCTAGCTACAGTTGATGTTTTAAATAAGCTATTAACTGGAGAAATTCAGGAATTTATTTTTACTGACCAGCCTGATAGGTATTGGAAGGGAAAGGTAAAAGAAGATATTAAAGTTCCAAGTTCTTTTGAGATTACAAATATAGATATTGATATAGAAATACCAGATGGGGTTTCTCACGCTGTAGATCCTAAAGAGCTTTCTTTTTCTGGAAGAACAAGTCTAATATTAGATAATGAGGGGTCGGATTATGCATATCCGACCTTTGATTTTAAATTAAAATATGATACTTATATGGTTTCTGCTGTAAGTAAAGATAGGATTTTCCAATTCGGAGAACCAATCGAAGCAAGCCCTTTAAAAGAAATAACAGTAACTAAAGAAAAGACTACTGATGGTTATGAAGCGATTAGATCTTATACTTGCATTAATAAAAGAATTAGAGATTTATCGGCTTCCTCCTATGATGTTAGTAAGATAAATCCAAACTGGAGAACTGCAGGCACATTTATAGAAAGAAAAAAATCAATGCCCGTTCCAACAAATGGAAAAATTAAAATAGGAAAATGGGCAACACATTGGCAAACTGGAGAAAGAATAGCTAGTTGGGTAAAAGGAAAAACTTTTGTTGTTGCCCAAACAAAAAACGTCAGACAATCAAAATCTTCTAAGGCTTATCTTCTTAAAAATAGAGGTGTTTATATCGGTTGGCTTTTGGAACAAGATATAGACGGAGATAGCAGCACTGCCAGTACAAAATTTAATAATGGTAATCCTGCAGATTTAATTGCATCTTGGGCAACTAACCAGGGATATCACTGGCATGGGCCTTGTAAAAAATTTGATATTGATGTGGAGTGCAACGATTTTGAAATGTCTACATTTTTAAATTATTGGATAGGTAACAATAATCAATATGGAGCATATTATGTAGCTGTGATGAGTGGAGATGAGGTTATAATGGGAACTAGTATCTCTACTCACAAAAACAATAGATCAACGCTCATTTATTTTGATGCAAATAATAAGGGTGTTAATTCTGGAGGAAATAACAAGGCCACAGCTTCGTATTTTTGGGGAAAGATAACCATGAGAAAAAAAGGTGATAAGATGTCTTTTACTGTAAAAAATGATTTGCGTAAAAAAACTTTTAGTAAAACTTATCATATAAAAAGTAATGATTTAAAACCTACTCATATCATTATATGGGCGGGGAAATATGGCAATAATCACGGTCCAAGTGAGTTATCTCTTGTAAGTCTTAAATTTGTTGCATTAGATGCTAAGGTATATATTAAGCCAAAAACAGAAATGGTAAAAGAAATTATGAATGTACCAGACCCAAGATATACATTTAATGCAGGAGATGTAATAAGGCTTGAAATGGAAACTAACAAGGCTTATGTAAACGGAATTGAAACACTAAGTCCTATTGCCTTTGGCTCAGATACTGTTAGGCTAAAACCTGGAGAAAATGAAATTATGCTTGATATTTCTTCGGATGTTGTTGCTGATGTTGATGTTTTTTATAGGGAGAGATTTAAATGATATTTTTTACAAATAGGTTGTACGAAACACTCGCTGTGGCTAGTGCTAATACTGAAAAAGGTCTTAAACTTTTAGATGATGAATTAAATCAAACTATAAAAACAGGAACTGCAATTTATACAGCAAAGATTGCAAAAAATGATATTAGTGTAGAAAAAATTGAAGCAGGATCTTTTGTATTTGTTCCAAATTTTAAAAATAAAATAATTGTCCTTGAAGTTATGGACGTTTACGAGGAAAGATCTTATAAAAAAATAATTGCTGAAGATGCAGGTCTTGAACTTTTAAACTCTGATGTTGGTGATCATAAGATGAAAGGGACTTTAAGAGAGCATATCCTGGCAACTATTGGTGATGATTCTGATTGGGTTATTGGTCTTGATGAAATAGGTAGTTCTAAAAACTTAACTTTGGAATATACTGGAATATCAAATCAAACTAAAAGAATAGTCCAAATTGCAGGAAGATTTGGTGCTGAAATTTCCTATGATTTTAAGTTTGATGGTAATGAAATTAAGGAAAAAAGAATTAATTTTGTTAAGGAAAGAGGAAAAGATACAGCAAGACGTCTTGAAGTTGGAAAAGAACTTAAAGATGTAAAAAGAAATGTATCAATTACAAATTTAAGAACAGCAGTACGTGGAGTAGGTAAACCACATAAAGAAACTATAAAGACAACAAAAACTGTTAAAAAGACAATTAAGGTAGAGGAGAAACCAAATTCTACCAAGCACACTAATGGAAAGCTTGATCCTTTTATTAATTGGTTTCAAGCAAGAAAGGGACGTGTTCGTTATTCTATGTATGCTCGTATGGGCCCAAGTTCTTATGATTGTTCATCTGCCGTACATTTTGCAGCAAAACACGCAGGACTTTTGCCATCAAATCATTATATAGGATCCACAGAAACTCTTTTCGGCATGAAGGGAAAATATCTTGATGAAATATCAAGAGCTGATATAAGATATGGAGATATTTTTATTGCTGGAAGGCAAGGGGCATCTGGTGGAGCTGGTGGACATACTGGGGCAGTTTTAGATAAAAACAGGATAATCCATTGTAATTATGGTTCAAACGGAATAGCAATAACCCCAATAAATGGTTATACAGGAGGACCTCCTGTAAGATTTTTTAGGTGGAGAAATTCTGGAGCTGGTACTGTTAGTGTAAGTAATGCAAAATATTGGACAAATAAGAATATTGCTTATCACGATTTAGGCTGGACTCTAAATGGATTAAGTGCTGGACAACTTAATAACTGGATTAGGGCAAAAGCACCTGGCAGTCCTTTTAATGGTCAGGGCAATGTATTTATGGAAGCTCAAAAACAATCAGGTCTTGATGCAAGATATATATTAGCCCATGCTGCCCTAGAATCTGCTTGGGGTAGGTCTAATATTGCCAAAAGATATAATAATTATTTTGGAATCGGGGCCTTTGATAATGATCCAAATAATGCAAAAAACTTTTCTAATTCTGGTTTGGCTTCAGGAATAATAAATGGTGCTAAGTGGATAGCAAAAAATTATTATAATTCCTCATATAAGCAAACGACCTTATATAAAATGAGAAATAACAATGGAGTACACCAATACGCAACTGATCCAAATTGGCATACTAAAATTGCAAACATAATGAAAGGGTCTGAAAGATATACAAAAGCAGCCCAACCATCTAAAACCAAAACAAAACAAGTATTACAGACAATAACACAAAATAAACAAGTTGAAAAGGAAACGAATTTAAAAGGCTACAAATATGATGATGGTAGATATTTTGTAGATAAAGACGGCAGATTGTGTGATAGAGAAGCTAACTCAATTTGGTCAAAACCAAATACTAAGGGCAGATACTTATCTAGAGTTTATAAATCCGAAGCTACAAGTCAAAAGACTTTATTTGATGAATGTTTAAATCAGTTAAAGAAAAATAATGAGCCAGAAGTTTCCTATGATGTAAATCCTGATAAAATTCCAAAAGATATTGATATTGGAGATAGGGTAAGGATAATTGATCATGATTATTCACCGGCTCTATATCTGGAAGCTCGTTTGGTTGATGTAACAACTTCAAGCACAAATGATTATATAGATCGTGCTGTTTTTGCTAATTTTGTGCCTAAAACAAGCGGAATAGCTGAAAGGCTTTTAAATTTACAAGAAAATGTACAAGATTTTAAATATTCCTTTGAAAATCAACCTTATGTAATGAGTCTTGAATCAACTTCTGGAAATGTATTCAAAGATGATATTGTAGATACACATTTAATTGCAAAATTAACAAGGGCAGGAATAGATCAAAGTGCAAATGTTGATGGTTTTATTTGGGAGAGAGTTTCTAAATATACAGATAAACTAGTTGTTTCAGATGAAGAATGGAATGAAAGCCATAAGGAACTTAATGAACATTTTATAGAATTAACTAGGTCAGACATAGAGTTGGAAGCAACATTCGTATGCTCGGCAATTTTAGATGAATATGCAGTTGCTACCGCATCTTATACTATTAAAAATTTATCTATAGGAATTTACAAGCAAAAGGAAGAGCCTGATAGAAAACTTTTAATGTGGGGAGATGTATGGCAATGGGAAGAAGGAGATATAAAGTTTAAAAGAATCTGGAAGGGGGACAGGTGGGAAGATACTGTTACCAAAAGAGATTTAGAACTTTTAGAATTAACTCCTGGCCCTCCAGGTCAAGACGGGAAAGACGGTATGCCTGGTCCAAAGGGAGAAGATGGTAAAACTTCTTATATGCACTTTGCTTATGCGGATTCTAATGATGGCGTGGTTGGTTTTACCTTAACTGCAACTACTGGCAAAAAATATATTGGTTTTTATACAGATTTTACAAAAGAGGATTCCAAAGATCCTAATAAATATGAGTGGTCAAAATATGTTGGAGATGATGGCAAGCCAGGAAAAGACGGAGTAAATGGTCTACCAGGTAAGGCAGGAGCTGATGGTAAAACTCCATATTTTCATACAGCTTGGGCAAACTCGGCTGATGGGAGTAAAGATTTTTCTGTTAGTCAGGCTGGGGAAAAGTTATATATTGGAACTTATACAGATTTTACCAAGGAAGATTCTACTGATTTTAAGAAATATACTTGGAACCTAGTTAAAGGTAATAAGGGTGAAAAAGGAGATACAGGTCCTAAAGGTGCTGATGGTAAAAATGGAGCTAACGGAAAAGACGGCAAAACTGGTAAAATCGGTCAAAATCTTTTAAGGAATTCGAACGTACCAGTATCTAATAAAGATTACAACACAAATGAATGGCCTTTGTGTGAGACTCCAACAACTGGGGAAAAGATGACCTTTACTGCTAAGGTTAAGTT
>QWCK01006154.1_pt1 | contig 10319 bp, 10 predicted proteins | sample 1972571 | NCBI WGS metagenome assembly QWCK01 (sample SAMN09866710, study PRJNA288562) | Human gut metagenome isolate term2_stool, whole genome shotgun sequencing... | isolation source: gut | host: Homo sapiens | place: USA: California | reverse complement strand
TATATCATTCATAACGATTCCCGCATCATGAAGAGCCATAATAAGTCCCGCTTCTCCCATTACAAATGCCGATGAATGAGGGGACTGACTGCTCACGAATTTGGCTGTTGCAAGTGCACTGGTATAGAAATGGTTAGATTCACAATCTATCCCCATTCTTAGAAGCTTTTGCCTTAATTCTTCAGGTGATCTCCCGGACGAATTTGTAAGGAAAAGGAAATTTTTCTTATTCTCCTGAAGTTTTGTCACAAACTCTTTAGCTCCCGGAAGCAGTCTATTGCCATGGTAGATTACACCGTCCATGTCAATTATATATCCCTTTTTGTTTAACAATTTATCCAATTATTTACTCCTTCCTCACTTTTATTTGGAAGAGATAGAATTATTTCCGTACCCTTTTCTTCCTCACTTTTTACCGTAATATCTCCATTGTGATAAGCCACCGCATGCTTTACTATTGAAAGCCCAAGTCCTGTACCTCCGGTTTCTCTTGAATGACTTTTATCTGAACGATAGAAACGTTCAAATACCCGTTCCTGATCTCCCTGAGGGATTCCTATTCCGGTATCTTGTATAGAAATTATAACATTATCCATAGTCTCAGATATATTTATTTTAACATTTCCACCTTCTACGTTGTATTTAACCGCATTGTCACACAAATTATATATAGCTTCTTTTAACAGAGTTCGAATAGAGTTATGAAGTATGACATCTTCTCCATCTATACTTATACTTACATTCTTTAACTTTGCAGAATCATTAAGTGATGAGCAAGCTTCTCTTGCAAGCTCCAATATATTGACATCTGTTCTTACCGCATCAATCCCTTCATCAAGCTTTGCAAGGCTGATTATTTCGTCAATTAGTATTACTAGTCTATCTGCCTCTGTTCTTATTTTGCTAATAAATTTCTTCGTATCAGAAGGCTTAACAAGGTTGTTTTCGATAAGTTCAGCACTACCAATAATCGACTGAAGAGGAGTTTTTAATTCATGAGATACATTGGCAGTAAATTCACGTCTTCTTTTCTCTGCATTAGACTGCTCAGTAATATCAAATGCAAGAATTACAATTCCGCCTTCATCATCATTTTCAAAAGAGGAAATCCTGCTTATATTGAACTGATAAATGCGTTCATCAAGGGTTAAATGAATTTCCGAGTATCCTTCCTCGTTTGCAGCCGATATTGCTTGAGAGAGTTCGTGATTCCTAAAATTAGTTATAAAGCTTTTGCCAATAGCATCTTGTCCCGTATCAAAAAGTCTGAAAGCTGATTCATTCATACTTAGAATTCTTCCTTCACCATCAAGGAGAATCAATGCTTCTCTCATCTGAGATGTTATTTGATGGAACTCATTTTTCTTTGCCTCAAGCATTTTTAACTGGGAACGAATTTCAACGTGCTGACTATTTATCTTTCTAAGAAGAGGAGAGAGCTCTTCATAGTTATTATTCTCAAGAGGATGTTCCAAATCAAGGCTGTTCAAAGGATCCACAATACGATTTGAAAGTCTGTGTGCAAGCAAACCTGAAATAATGAGCGATATGAGAATAACAATCATTCCTGGCTGAATAATTCCCATTGCAATAACTCCTGCAGTTGCTCTATTCGAAGAAATCCTTATTACATTTCCGTCATTGAGTTTTTTTGCTTTATAAACTGTCTTTTGCAGCATCGTGCTTGAATATCTTGAACTTGTACCATATCCTTCATCAAGAGCTTCCTTAACTTCTTCACGCTTACCATGGTTTTTCATTTTTGATGCATCTTTTTTTGTGTCAGATATAACAGTTCCGTCCTTAGATATCAATGTCAGTCTAAAATCTCTCTTTTTGAAGTAATTGATATAATCAGGTCCTTCAGTTTCGACAGCTTTAGCTGCAAGACTCAGCTCATCGGAAAGGTGCTTATCTTGAACATCTACAAAATACTGATAAAGTATTACCATAGTTACCATGAGGCTTGCAAGAATAGCAATTGCTGCAACAAAGAATATTGATTTGAAGATTTTTCTTGTCATTCTTCCACCTCCAGGCGATAACCTACATTTCGAACAGTTTTAATAATTTTTCCATAATCACCTAGCTTTTGCCTCAAGGTACCTATGTGAATGTCTATTGTCCTAGATTCACCACAAAAATCAGAACCCCATATCTTTGAGAAGAGTTGGTCTCTCGTAAAAGCAACGCCGGGATTTGACAGGAAAAGTTTGAGAAGTTCAAATTCCTTGTAAGTTAGTTCAATAGGATGTTCATCAATAGTAACCTTGTGTTCAATAGGGGAAAGTTCGAGTTCTCCCGCCCTAAGAACTGAGTTGCTATCATCATTTCTAACATATCGTCTTAATACTGCCCTCACGCGTGATATCATTTCCATAACGCCGAAAGGCTTAACCAAATAGTCATCTGCACCAAGATCAAGACCTTGAATTTTGTCGTACTCCATACCTTTTGCAGTTGCCATTATCACAGGAACATCACTTGTCCTTGGAGAAGATTTGAGTTCCTTTAGAATTTCTATCCCATCATCACCTGGTAGCATTATATCAAGGATAATCAAGTCAGGCAGCGCTTCTTCAATTGCAGAAAGCATAGAAGCTCCATTATCAAAGCCACGTGCTTCAAATCCGGTTGATTTAAGCGCATATAATTCTATTTCTCTGATGCCTGGGTCATCTTCAACACACCAAATCATTAATTATCTCCTTTGTGTTCACCTGTCACGGAGAATTCTACCCAACGAGCGATATTTTCCGCATGGTCTCCAATTTTTTCAAGATATTTGCATATCATCAGGAGGTCAAGCGCGAGTTCGCCTTGGTCAGGGTTTGATGATATGAATTTAGTCAAATCTTCCTTAATTTCATGAAAAAGATTATCTACAATATCATCAGATGCAATAACATCTTCAGCAATCGTTATGTCTTTTCCTACATATGCATCAATACTTCTTGTAAGCATTTTGGTGACATTCATAACCATATTTTTTATCTTATAGCAGTTTTCATAATCGAAATCACCCTGGTATTGTGAAATCTCTGAAATATCAGAAGCCTGATTACCAATACGTTTCATATCTGTAATTATCTTTAGTGCTGCTGAAATTTGCCTGAGATCTCCTGCAACAGGCTGTTGTTGAACGAATAGCTTTAGACAAAGTGATTCTATTTCACGTTCTTTCTGATATATTTCAGATTCCAGAGAGATAACAGATTCACGAGCGGATAAATCTTTCTTAAACAACATATCTGCTGCCAAAGAAATCGCTTCTTCGCACATGGAACCCATTTCAATCATATTATCATTAAGAATATCAAGCTGTTTATCAAATTTACTTCTCATTAACCAAACCTCCCGGTAATATAATCTTCAGTTCTTTTATCAAAAGGTGTTGAAAAGAGAATGTCAGTTTCATTCATCTCAATCAATTCCCCCAGATAGAAGAATGCCGTATAGTCTGAGATTCTTGCAGCTTGCTGCATATTATGAGTTACCATAATTATACTATAATTATTTTTGAGCTCAACTGCGAGATCTTCTACCTTTGATGTCGATATAGGGTCAAGTGCACTTGTAGGTTCATCCATCAATAAGACCTTGGGCTCAACTGCAAGAGCTCTTGCAATACAGAGCCTTTGTTGTTGACCTCCTGAAAGACCGAGTGCAGATTTCTTCAATCTATCCTTGACCTCATCCCATATGGCAGCATTTCTAAGAGACTTTTCAACTATTTCATCAAGCTTAGCTCTACCCTTTATACCGTGGGTTCTTGGACCATATGCGACATTATCATATATGCTCATTGGAAATGGGTTCGGCTTTTGAAACACCATTCCAATTTCACGTCTTAGCTCGTTTATATTGATATCAGACGAATAAATATCATTTCCGTTGTATTTGATTTCTCCAGTTATTTTTACATTTTGTATCAAATCGTTCATTCTATTTAGACTTTTCAGAAATGTTGATTTTCCACAACCTGACGGGCCTATAAGTGCAGTAATGGATTTTTCTCTAACTTCCATATTTATATCATTTAAAGCTTGAGATTCACCATACCATAGATTCATGTTATTAATGGTAAATACATTCATTAATTATTACCTCGATTCTTGAAAAAATTACCAATGGACTTTGCGAGCCAGTTAATTATTAATGTTAGGATGATAAGAATTGCAGCTATTGCAAATGCAACCTCAAATTCTCCCTGTTCTTTTGCATATACATAAAGAGCTACTGTTAATGTTGCCCCGGAACTTTGTAATCCCTTGATTAAACCGTTAAGCTCGTGAGCAAATCCTGCGGTAAAAAGTAGTGCTGCGGATTCTCCAAGTATCCTTCCTATGGTTAGAATACATCCTGTAACTATGCCGTCAATGCAGCTTGGAAGGACAACTGTCCTGATTACACGCCATTTCCCGGCTCCAAGTCCAAATGCACCTTCTCGATAGCTTGCAGGTACAGTTTTTAGACTCTCTTGTGTGGTTCGCATGATGGTCGGTAGGTTCATCATGGAAAGTGTCATCGCACCTGCAATCAGAGAAGTCTTCATTCCAAGGAACTGACAGAATATAAGCATCCCGACAAGACCATAAAGGATAGAAGGAATTCCAGAAAGAGTTTCTGCCGCATACTCGATTATTGAAGTCAGTTTTCTGCTCTTTGCATATTCAGTCAGATATATTGCTGCTCCAACACCGAGAGGGATTACTATTATCAAGGTTGCAAGAACTATATATAAAGTATTCATTATATCAGGCAGAATACCTATTTCTTCTGATAGATAGCTTGGCTTACTTGATATAAGATTCCATGTAATTCTAGGTAATCCCTTGAATAGCACATATATTATTATTGAAAACGAGAGAGCACAGGTTATTATCGATGATATCAGCATAAGCGATCGCATCGTTATTATGTATGCTTTTCTTCTCGTTGATAATTCAGATTTATTCATTTAATCAATTCTCCTTGTCCCTTTTCATGAAATAATTAAGAGTAGCATTTATCATCATGATAAAAACGAATAGTACTAGGGCTATTGAGAATAAAGCCTGTCGTTGTAAGCCTGCGGAATAAGACATTTCGCTTGCTACAGCAGTTGTAAGGAATCTTACACTCTTGAACATGGCAGGCATGTTTGGTGCATTTCCTGATACCATCATTACAGCCATAGCTTCACCTATCGCTCTTCCAACACCAAGAACAATAGAGGCAGCAATACCACTCTTTGCAGCAGGTACAGATACACGAAAATAAGTTTCTGTGGGACTTGCACCAAGGGCCAGCGAAGCATCTTCATATTCTTTAGGAACTGCATCAAGAGATGTCATTGAAACTTTAATTATCGATGGAAGAATCATGACTGTAAGAACAAGGATAGCTGCAAGAAGTCCGGAACCGTCAGGGATATTAAATATCTTCCTTATTGCAGGGACCAAAACGAGCATACCCACTAGACCGTAGACAACGGAAGGTATTCCTGCAAGAAGATTTACAGCCGATTCAACAACTCTTTTTACAATAGGAGGGGCTTCTTTGGCTAGGTATACTGAGGTAAAAAATCCTACCGGGACCCCTAGCAATATCGCACCGGATGTACCATATATACTTGTTAAAATAAAAGGTAGTATCCCAAATTTAGGATCTTGCTTTGTAGATGCCCACTCAGTTCCAAAAATAAAATTAATAAATCCTATTTTTGAAATTGCAGGAAGTCCTGCAACTATCAAATATAATGAGATGAGCAGGACTGATGCTACGGTTATTAATCCAAGTATAAGGAAGACTCCGTGTATTAAATTTTCAAACAGATTATTATTATTTTTCATAAGTAGTCCTGATAATGGGAGGTCTTAGGACCTCCCAAATTTTCATTGAATTAATTTACAGGTACTGCACCAGCCTTTGAAATAATATCGCTTACATCTTTTGATGTGATGTAGTCAAAGAATGCCTGTGCTGCCTTTGAGAGCTTTTTGTCTTTCTTTGTTACGATTACGAAAGGTCTCTGAATTACATAGCTTCCGTCCTTTACTGTTTTTTCTGAAGGATGAACGCCGTTGATCTTAAGAGTTTTAACATCTTTACTTACTGCTGCAAGTGATGCATAACCGATTGCATCAGGATTTCCGGAAACAGTTGTTATTACGTCTCCTGTAGATGTAAGTTCCTGTCTATAATTGCAGGAATCTTTTGTTTCAGTAATGCTTTCAAAACCGTCTCTTGTTCCGCTTCCTGCTTCACGGCCGATTACAACAATCTGCGCATCCTTTCCGCCAACATCTTTCCAGTTAGTTATTTCACCCTTGTAAATTTTCGCAATCTGCTCAGTAGTCAAATCCTTTACATTGTTATCAGGACTTACGATCATTGCGATTCCATCAAGAGCAAGAACAGTCTCTTCTAAACCCATTTCTTTCTCTTCATCTTTTAAGTTTCTGCTTGAAAGACCAAGGTCGCATCTTCCTTCGGAAACAGCAGTTATTCCGGAGCCTGAGCCTGTAGGGTTATAAGTGAACTTTACATCGCTATTTTCTTTTGTAAAAGATTCTCCAAGAGCACCTATAACTTTTTCCATTGATGTTGAACCATCAGTTGCAACGCTTCCTTCTACACCTTTTTTACCGCAACCTGTGAACATAGCTAACATCATTACGGCAGATAAAACTAACAATAATAATTTTTTCATTTTTTCTCCTCGCTTTTTTTACAATATTAATTCAATATCATTGTTTATCAGGATTATATTTTCTGAATGTAAACTCTGAAAGCAATCTAATGTAAAATGCATGTAAAATAGGGACGTTATAAATGTTTTCTGATATAATGCTTGAAAAGGGAGAAAACTTATATGAAATATGAGCTGATTGCGACTGCGGCATTTGGACTTGAAGCCGTTGTCAGAAGAGAAATAGATGCTCTCGGATATGATGTGATCAAAACTGAAGACGGACGGATCACTTTTACCTCCGATGAACTTGGCATAGCCAGGTCAAATATTTGGCTTAGAACGGCGGACAGGGTATATCTTAAGATGGGAGAATTTAATGCCACATCTTTCGAGGAATTGTTTAATGAGGTAAAGAAAATTAAATGGGGAGATATTATAACATCTGACGGCTCTTTCCCTGTAATAGGAAATTCGGTTAAATCAAAACTTCATAGTATTCCAAGCTGTCAAAGTATCATAAAGAAGGCGGTTGTTTCATCGATGTCCTTAAGTTATGATATTAGTGAGTTTAAGGAGACAGGTGATGAATACAGGATAAGGTTTAATGCCCTAAAAGATAAATTTGTAATTGGTATTGATACAAGCGGATTGGGACTCCATAAGAGAGGATACAGGGTTAAAGAAACGGCTGCGCCAATGAAAGAAACTATGGCTTCAGCCCTTATCCAACTAAGTTTCTGGAATAAGGATAAGGTATTGATAGATACGTGTTCAGGCTCTGGGACAATTCCTATAGAAGCAGCAATGATTGGAAGAAATATAGCACCGGGGATCTCGAGAAAATTTGTTTCAGAAAACTGGAAAATATTCAGAAATGATGAATGGAAAAAAGCTAGAAAAGAGGCATATGAAGCGATTGATTACGATTCAAATTTATCGATATATGGATATGATATTGATAAAGAGGCAATAGAGGCTTCTAAGATGAATGCCATAGAAGCTGGCGTTTTGGAGGATATCGTATTTGTCAATAAAAATATGTCTGAAATATATATAAATGATTATGATGATTACGGGGTTATAATAACAAATCCACCATATGGTGAGAGAATAGGAAATATTAAGGATATCCACAAAATATATTATAAGCTCAAAGAAATTTCAGATAAAAACCACACATGGTCTATTTTTGTGATTACTATTGATAGAGATTTTGAAAAATACATGGCCAAAAAGGCGGATAGAAGAAGGAAGCTATATAACGGCAGACTCGAGACGCAATATTATCAGTTCCACGGAATTAAACCAAATAAGAAAACTAAGAGTATATAAGGAAGAATAATATGAGAAAAGATTTTAAATATCCATCATCAAATAATGATGCCGGCATACATGGAATAATATGGAAAAGCGAAGATAACACTAAGCCCATCGGCATAGTTCAGATAATTCACGGAATGTCAGAATATATTGGTAGATATGAGGAGTTTGCAGAGTTCCTAGTCAGTAAGGGTTATATTGTTTTAGGAAATGATCACCTCGGGCATGGTGCATCCGTTAAAGACAGATCTGAATATGGTTATTTTGGAGAAAACGGTAACTTTCATGTTATTCAGGACATTCACAATTTGAGAAAGATGATAGTGCTGGAATATCCGGATGTTCCATATTATTTTCTTGGACATAGCATGGGTTCATTCCTGCTTAGACAATATCTATCAACAGTAGAAACTGATGTTCCAGGTGATGAAGTCAAGACATATTCACATGGGCTTTCTGGTGCAATAGTAATGGGGACCGGATGGCAACCAGGTGCTCTTCTTTCGTTCGGTAAGGGTTTATGCAGAATTCTTTCGATTTTCAAAGGATGGCAGGGAAGGAGTAAATTGCTCGACGCACTTTCCTTCGGATCATACTATAAGAGAATTCCTAATGTTAGAACTCCTAACGATTGGCTCTCACTTAACGAAGAGAATGTCGATAATTATATAAATGATCCAATGTGCGGATTTACGTTTACTGTCAACGGTTATTATAATTTGTTCAAGAGCATAGATTTTGCACAAAACAAAAAATTAATGAAAAATATAGATGATAAGATGCCAATTCTTTTTATTGCAGGAGCTGAGGATCCTGTAGGGGCATATGGAGAAGGAGTGAGAAAAGCCTTCATAGCATATGAAGAAAACACAGGTTGTCATTGTGATATAAAATTATATGAAGAGGATAGACATGAGATACTCAATGAATACAATAAAGAGGAAGTGTATCATGATATTCTATCGTGGATAAGAAAAGAATAAGATCAAAAAACAATCTCGTGAAACTTCACGAGATTGTTTTTTGTAATTAGTTAATTGTTGAACTTCCACCGTTGTTTGCAGAAACCCATCCTATCCATGTTTTTCCGGGATTGAGCTTGACATCTTTTTCCTTGCCGCCTTTACCTTGAGTGAACAATCTTAGCTTACCGTTCTCATTTATCCATTGGATATCAATAACTGAATTATTGCTTATTAGCTTACCGCTTCCTTTTTGCAAAGAATAATCACAATATGTGACGCCATTATCTTTGGTTATATATTCCGTATTGTCAAATAACACCAGAATGTTGGTTCTCGCTACGTCATTTTCAAAATGAGATGTGTGGTAAAGCTTGTCATCATCAGAATAAGTCCAATCTACCGTATCGATTGATTCACTGGAGAATGTTACCGATACAGCTTTACATTCATTATCACTAAGGGGCTTGACGGATCTATTGAATTTCAGAAAGGTTGTAAAATCCTTATTCATCTTTTTGTCTATGGAATTTTTAGATAGTGCATCAGATAATGCCTTACCATACAATATTCCTGTGTGTTCGGTTGACCTGCCGGACTCTCTATTTCTTCCAAAAAGCTCATTATCTTCACCATATGACATTGCATCAATATGATTGACGACATCATTGTTAAAGTAATAATCCGCTCCAGTGTAATTGCCACCGCTACTGCTCATTCCCCAGTGCACAAAAACTGCATCGAAGAGTGAAGCAAATTTAATAAATGGAGGTCTTGCGCTTCGCATAGGACCGACAGTCTCAGGAAGCTTGTCATAGTCAGCATATAGCCATAGTGTTCTTGATATTCCTCCCTCAACTTCGCCTTGTAAAATGATGTCGGGTGAATATTTTTCGTCATCAATTCCCCACTGTGGTCTTGCCTCAGGATGGTTTTCAACAACAAGACCGACAATTCTCTTGTCTAGAACATCTGACTTCTTTCCAAGTTCTCCTGTCAGCGAATTAATTACGACTTTTTTACCTGACACATCTTTTTTACAAGCCGTAGTTAAGGAAAGAGCAGAAATTAGAACAAGTATAATAAATATTGATACAATCTTTTTTTGTCTGAACATTAATGAGAACTCCTTTTGTTTATTTAAACGCCATGTTTACTTCTTATTATCTTTAAATAAAATTTTATTTCTCTTTTGCCTCGTAATAAGCAACCTTATAAGTTACAACGTTGCCGTCAGGCTTATCGTTATCATACTGGACAACTTCAACTTTATGCTTGCCGGGCTTTAAGTCAGCTTTCATTAGTCCAATCGTTGCTTGCGTTTCAGCAAACTGATTCTTGTCGTTTTCCATACCGTCAAC
>QWCK01006153.1_pt1 | contig 10320 bp, 10 predicted proteins | sample 1972571 | NCBI WGS metagenome assembly QWCK01 (sample SAMN09866710, study PRJNA288562) | Human gut metagenome isolate term2_stool, whole genome shotgun sequencing... | isolation source: gut | host: Homo sapiens | place: USA: California | reverse complement strand
ATAAATAATGGGCTATCGCCAAATGGTAAGGCAACGGACTCTGACTCCGTCATTGTGAAGGTTCGAATCCTTCTAGCCCAGCTAGAGAGAGTCTTTGGTTTCTGAATGGACAGAAGCTGAGGGCTTTTTGGTTTGCCAGAATAAAAAAGTATTGCCTGTCTGTATTGAGATGATATAAATGCAGGGGCAATACTTTTCATTTTTATACAGACATTTTACAGAAGGGTACTTAACAGGACAGTAGTGCGTACCGGCAATTCCGGATTCTGGATCCGTTCCAGGATCTGTTTTCCTGCAGCTCGCCCAATCTCTTTGGAAGGCTGCAGGATCATTCTTGCTTCTCTGGCAAAATAATCTTTGCGTCCTTCTACTGTCTGACCAAGGAGGAGAAGATCCTTTCCAAGGTGGATGTTCTGAGAGCTGAGGTAATATAGGACATCATCCAGCATAACATTGTTGGATGCTACGATGGCACTGCACTTTTGCTCCAGCAGTTTCTGAACCAGGGGCACTGCGCTTTGAGAGAGACTGTTGCCGTTCTGGATCAACTCTTCCTCTACAGGGATGTTATATTCCGTAAGTGCGTCTTTATAGGCGTTTAACCGGTTGATACTGGTAGAAAGGCGCATCAGCCCGGTAATAAAACCAATCCGGCGGTGACCGTCAAGGATCATCTGGCAGATGCCGTCATGGATTGCCTGGTAATCCTGGGGGATGATCATGTCGCAGGGACAGCCGGGAATCTGGCGGTCGATAAAGACCATAGGAAAATGCTCTGGGACCAGTGGTTTAATATCTGCAAAGCTGGTCAGAGTAGTAGCAATGATCAGTCCGTCTACCAGCCCAGATGACAGCAGTTTCAGGTTTTCAATCTCTCTTTTTTCTGTTTCTTTTGTATTGACAATGAGAAGCTTGTACCCGTCTTTAGCCAGTACACTTTCTACTTCTTCAATAATGATCGCCCATACAGGGTTGGAAATATCCGGAACGATGATACCGATTAGATTTTTCCTTCCTGTTTTAAAGCTTCTGGCACTGAGGTCAGGGACATATTCCAGGGCTTTGATACTGTCCATTACCTTTTTTCTGGTTTCTTCTGAAACAAAGCGTGTATTGTTTATCACATGGGAAACTGTAGCAACGGAGACCTGTGCATGTTTTGCCACATCTTTCATACTTGCTTTCATTAAAATTCCACCCCCTGCATATTCTATGTTCACTTTAACAATCATAACAGATTATCCTTTTAGTGTAAATTAGCACAGATGTATGTTAAACGTTTAAATCAATATAAAACATGATGACAAAAATGTCAACATCAAAACAAAAAGAGAAAAAATAATGTTAAAAATAGACAAAAACATAACGACAATTATATAAAAAACCTACAATTGACATCTGGAACAAAAGAGCGTACTATAAAGTTACAACGACGTAAACGGTTACGTAAACGATTAAAACGGCAAGACGCACAACAAAAAGTCGAAGATCAGAAATAAACGGCCAAAAGAAAGACCTAACACAGCAAAGGGGGACGGTTAAGTGGACAAAAAAGTCGTTTTGAAAGCAGAAAAGATCAACAAGTCGTTTCCGGGAGTAAAAGTTTTGTCAGATGTAAGCTTTGATCTGGAGGAAGGAGAGGTACATATCCTGTTGGGGGAAAACGGTGCAGGTAAATCCACTCTGATGAAGATATTTTCCGGGCTGTACAGTGTAGATTCTGGAGATATCTACGTAAACGGGGAGAAGGTTACGATCCGCAATACAAAAGATTCCCAGAACCTTGGAATATCCATTATCTATCAGGAATTTGATCTGGTGCCATATCTGACGGTTGCTCAGAATATTTTTCTTGGACGGGAGCCGCTAAAGAAAGACGGCAGTATCAATCAGGGGGAGATGAGAAAAAAGTCCAGGGAATATCTGGAATTTTTAAGGGCCAACATTGATGTGGATGCAAAGGTCTGTACGCTGGGTGTAGCACAGCAGCAGCTGGTAGAAGTGGCAAAAGCGGTTTCGCAGGATGCAAAGATCCTGATCATGGATGAACCTACAGCAACCCTCAGTGACAGTGAAATCGAGCGGTTGTTTGAGACCATCCGCCGTCTGCAGCAGAACAAGGTCTCCATCATTTACATTTCCCACAGACTGCAGGAATTAAAGCAGATCGGAACAAGGGTAACTGTTTTAAGAGATGGCATGACGATCTGTACGGAGGACATACAAAAGATCAGTATGGATGAACTGGTACACCGCATGGTTGGACGGGAAGTCTCCCAAAAACGTGTAAGGCTCCAGAATACAGCAACAGAGGAAGTGGCTTTGAAGGTCAGTCATTTAAACAGAAAAGGCATACTTCATGATATATCCATTCAGGTTCATAAAGGAGAGATCGTGGCGTTAGCCGGTCTGGTAGGCGCAGGAAGAACGGAACTGGTACATGCTATCTTTGGCATTGATAAGATTGACAGCGGGCAGGTGGAGATCCTTGGAAAAGAGATTGAGAAGCCAACACCGGGAAAATGTGTAAAAAGCGGTCTTGGCCTGCTTCCTGAAAGCAGAAAGGAAAACGGATTATCATTAACACTTCCTATCTATCAGAATACATCCCAGGCAGCTATGGAAAAACTGACCAGACATGGGATCCTGAACCTGAAAAAGGAGCGGGAAGTTGCAAAGAAGTATATCAGGCAGATGAATATTGTATGCACTGGACCGGATATTGAACCATTATATCTGTCCGGCGGAAACCAGCAGAAGGTAGTAATTGGAAAATGGCTTTTTACTGAATCCGATGTTCTGATCTTTGATGAACCTACCAGAGGAATTGACGTAGGTGCCAGAGAAGAAATTTACCATATTATTGACGATCTGGCAAAAAAAGGAACGGCCATTTTGGTCATTTCTTCGGATCTTCCGGAAGTCCTGACGATCTCAGACCGCATTTATGTGATGGTGGAAGGAAGGATAGCAGGAGAACTTAACTGCGATAGCGCTACACAGGAACTGATTATGGGCTATGCTTCAGGAGGTAGAGAATGAAAGAGAAAAACGCATTATTAAAGAAACTGCCATCCAGCGGCGCTGTATATGGGATCATCCTCTTTGTGATCATTTTCTCAATGATGATCCCAGGATATCTTACTATACATAACATTTCTAATATTGCAAGACAGTCAGCGGTTCTTTGTTTTATTTCCATGTGCTCCTGTCTGGCGATCCTTACCAATCAGACGGATCTGTCCTGTGGCGCTATCTCCGGTTTTGCGGCCTGCGTGGCAGCGAAGGCCATGAACAGCGGCTGTTCGATTCTGGTTGGTTGTCTTATCGGACTTTTAATGGCAATGGTCATTGGTGCTATCAATGGTATCCTGGCTGGATATACAGAAATACCTACATTTATCATCACACTGGCTACCATGAATATTGCGGAAAGTCTTGGAATGGTGCTGCAGGGAGGAACCATCCATATTCCTTATGACAATTTTAAAAATCTCAGTGAAGGAAGCATTCTTTATATTCCTATACCGGCTCTTTTAGTAGCGGCCCTGTATCTGATCATGAACTATATTTTAAAACACAGAAGATATGGTACGTATCTGTATGCAGTAGGAGGAAAAGAAGATGCTGCATGGACCTCCGGCATTAATGTAAAACGGATGAAATTAAGCGTATATCTTATTAATTCGGCTCTGGCAGCCTGCGCCGGTTTTATCTATGCGGCACGGTTAAGTGCGGCAAATCCATCACAGGGAAACGGACTTGAGTTAAATGGTATCTGTGCCGCTGTTCTTGGAGGCATTGTTTTAGGAGGAGGCAGAGGAAATGTGTTCGGCGCTCTTTTAGGAGCTATTGCCATCAGTATTTTAAGGAATGGAATGAATATGCTTGGCTGGAGGATCCTTACCCAGATGATGGTGATCGGCTTTATCCTCATTGTGATCCTGGCATTAGATGTTGCAAAGAAGGGGGCTAAATAATGAAACCAAAAGAGTTTATGATGAAATATTCCAGAATTCTGATCCTGGTGCTGATCATGGTATTCGTATCAGCAGCGTCCCTGGATTTCTTAAAGTCGTCTAATCTGTTAAATGTTGCCAGACAGTCTTCCATGCTTCTTATCATGTCACTGGGAATGACCTGTGCTATGCTATTGGGCCAGGGCGTAGACATGTCCATCGGAGCGACCTTATCCCTTACTTCCTGTGTGGCTGCCGGCTTTTTACGGAGCAATGCAAGTACTGGAAGCGTACTTCTTGGGATCGGGATCGCGATCCTGATCGGCATGTTTATCGGTCTAATCAACGGAACGCTGACAGCATGGCTTCATCTTCCGGCGTTTCTGGTTACATATGGAGTCCGTGAGATCATCCGTAGCGTGGCATTTTTCTATATGGATGGCAATATCATCAGCGGTTTTCATAAATCAGTCATGTTTATGGGCTCAGGCTTTGTCTTTGGGGTGATACCCACACAGATTGTGATCGCCGTTGTTTTAACAGTAGCCACAGCTTGGATGTTAAAGCATACCCGTATGGGACGTGAGCTTTACATAGCAGGCGCTAATCCAAATGCTGCAAGATTTTCGGGATTAAAAGTAGAAAAATCCGTGATCCTTGGATTCGTGCTTTCCGGCGCTCTGGCTGCTCTGGCAGGCATCGTATATCTGGGCCGCCTGGGAGCAGCAGAAGCAGAGATCGGAAACCAGTTCCATTTTCAGTGTGTAAGCGCAGTAGCCATCGGAGGCATTTCTTTTGCCGGAGGAGCAGGAAGTGCATGGGGAGCAGTGATCGGCGCGCTGATCTTAAATATACTGATCAATGGAATGAACCTGTTGAACATTTCATCTTACTGGCAGGGGACCGTAAATGGAGTGATCATCATTATCGCAGTTCTTTTAGACTATACAGTCAGAAAAAAGCAGACAAAATAAGGGGAAGTATCAACTATAAAACAAACAATATTAAAAAAATTGGAGGAAAACATTATGATGAAGAAAGTAGCGTTAACAATGACAGCAGTTTTTACAGCAGCAGCCATGATGGTAGGATGCACATCCAGCGCATCATCCACAACGGCAGCGACTGAAACAACGGGAAGCGAAGTGGCGTCCGGGGAAAGCGCAGCTTCCGGTTCTTCTTATAAGATCGGCGTGTTTACAAAAGACAGTACCACCGCATTCTGGCGCTATGTAGTTCAGGGGGCTATGGCAAAAGGCGAGGAACTGGGAGTGGAAGTTGTGGAGTATGCGCCGGCTTCCTATACAGACTCAGCAGGTCAGCTTTCCATGGTAGAAGATTCCATTTCAGCAGGAGTAGATGCCATCTGTATTGCAGCCTGTGACAGTACAGCCATCGTTCCGGCTCTGGAAAAGGCTACAGCAGCCGGTATCCCGGTAGTAGTCTTTAATACTCTGGTGCCTGATTTTAAAGATAATATCACATTTGTAGGCGTAGACAACTATGACGCCAGCTACTGTGTAACAGAAGAACTGATCAAAGCGCATGATGGAAAAGGCAATCTGGTGATCCTGGAAGGTGATCCGGCCGGATATCAGAATATTGAGCGTACCCGTGCGGTAACAGACCTTGCAGAAAAATATCCGGATGTAAATATCCTTACCCGCCAGCCTGGATATGCAAACAGAGAAAAATCCATGAATGCAATGGAAAATATCTTACAGGCTTACAGCGATATTGATATGGTATGGGCAATCAATGACGTAGCAGCTATGGGATGTGTTCAGGCTATTGAAGGCGCAGGACGAACAGGTATTGATGTGATCGGAATTGACGGTACACCAGAAGGTGCAACTGCTGCAAAAGACGGAAGATTAAAGTTTACCATTGACCAGGGACCTTTTGATCAGGGCGCAATGTCTGTACAGGCAGCAGTGGATTATCTTGACGGCAAGGAGATTCAGGATAACTATGCTACAGGCGGAACCATTGTAGGTGCAGACAACGCAGAAGCATTTTTACAGGAATATTATCCGGATTTTAATAAATAAGAGAAAAATAACACTTAAAAATAAGGAGAATGACCGATGAAACATACAATGAATTTAAATGATGTCCTGATCCAGTTTGGAAAATACCAGAATGAGGCCAGGAAGGTGTTAAACCCGTCCTGCCATGTATGCAAAGTATGTAATGGCAGGGCCTGCGCCGGCAGGTATACCAATTCCCTGGAATTTGGCGCAAAGGGAAATAATAATGGTTTTATCCATGCCTATGACGCCCTGAAAGACATAAAGATCGAGCTGGATGTAATCCATGACGATTATGAGCCGGATACGTCCATCGACCTGTTTGGACATTCCTTTGATTTGCCGGTTTTTGCGTCCCCTATTGCCAAGATCCTAACAGATTATGAGTTCAAAAGTCCGTTTTTCAATAATAATGATGCCTATGCAGATGCCCTGATTAAGGGCTGCTACGAAGCAGGCGGTATGGCATGGTTGGGAGATAACAAAGCAGAAGGATATTTTCCGGGACAGATCGCGCCGATCAAAGAGGTAAATGGTGTGGGAGTTCCTACGATCAAGCCGTGGGCAGACAGAAATGAATTCTGGAAACGTGTAAAATGGTGCCAGGAAGTAGGGGCTATGGCAATTGCGACAGACCTGGACGCCATTGGACTGGGATACCAGTATTCCGGAGAAGTTGGCTCTAAAAATGAAGGCGTCTGTGCCAGAAACGTAGAAGAATTAAAGGAATTTGTCCAGGCGGTGGATGTACCTGTAGTGATCAAAGGCATCATGTCAGTAAAAGCAGCTGTGAAAGCAGCAGAGACTGGCGCTTATGGTATCCTGATCTCCAATCATGGCGGTAATGTAGTAGAAAACAGTATGGCTCCCTGTGATGTAGTGGCAGATATCCGTAAAGAGTTAGGAGATTCTATTAAGATCTTTGCAGACGGCGGTGTAAGAAGCGGTGAAGATGTATTTAAGATGCTGGCTCTGGGCGCAGATGCAGTGGGAATTGGCCGTCCTTATGTAGTGGCCGTTTACGGAGGAGCAAAAGACGGAGCTTCTATTTATACACAGAAGATCTACTGGGAGCTTCAGAATATCATGCGACTGGCAAACTGCCAGACATTAAAGGACATTACTATGGATAAGCTGATCTTTCCAAACAGGAGATAGGATATGGCAGAGGAAGGGATAAAAGGACTGGCCCATATTGGCATTATCACAGCCAATGTGGACGTCAGCAGGAAATTTTATGAAAGTCTGGGATTTAAGCTTCTGGAAGATCTGATCCAGCCAAACGGAAAGCCTGTAATCTTTATGGGAGCAGAAAATGCAGTGTTGGAGATATATGAAACAGAGCCTGTTAACAGGTCTGGAACCATTGACCATGTAGCATTGGATGTGGCTGATATTGAGGTTATATGGAAGAAGATGCAGGCTCTTGGATATGAGGCTTTAGAAGGAAAGATCCAGGATCTGGATTTTGGGGTTAGGAAGATACGGTATTTTACCATATCCGGTCCTGGAAAAGAAAAAATAGAATTCAGTGAGAATGCTTAGGATAGGGGAGAAAAAGATGGCAAAATGTTATCGCTCAGAACTGGTAGGCGCATTTGGATGCCCTATTGATGAAAATCCAACCGGGGTAATGGAAGAAGCAGCATTTGCTGCCAAAGGTCTGGATTACAGATATCTTACTGTAAAAGTGGAAAAAGATAATCTGGCAGATGCCATGAAGGCAGTAAAGGCTTTTAATATGAAAGGGATCAATATTACCATTCCTCATAAAGTGAAAGTGCTGGAATATCTGGATGAGCTTTCACAGGCGGCTTCTATTATAGGGGCTGTTAATATGATCGTAAATAAAGATGGAAAGCTGTATGGGGAGAATACAGATGGAAAAGGATACTTAAAATCTCTTACAGATGCTGGTATTTCGCCTAAAGGAAAAGTGATCACTGTCCTGGGAGCAGGCGGCGCTGCAAGAGCCATCAGTGTGGAATGTGCGCTGGCCGGAGCCCAAAAGATCTATATTGCCAATATCGTGCAGGAACAGGGAGAAGAACTGGTAGAGCTTTTAAAAGAGAAGACTGGGGCAGAGGCAGAATTCATCATGTGGGATGAAAAGATTAAAGTACCGGAAGATACCCAGATCCTTTCCAATGCTACCAGTGTAGGACTTTTCCCAAATACAGACCAGAAGCCGGATATTGATTACAATACTGTGAAAGCAGAAATGGTGGTCACGGATGTTATTTTTAATGATCCCCACAGCCTGTTTTTACAGGAAGCGGAAAAACGAGGGGCTAAGACTATTAACGGACTGGGAATGTTAGTAAACCAGGGAGCTCTTAATTTTACCATGTGGACAGGTGTGGATGCGCCGGTGGATGTAATGGTAGATACATTAAAGAAGGAATTTGATTTGAAATAAGGACAGATAAAGACTGAAACAGTGCAGAAAAAGATAAGTGATGCTTCAATGAAAACTCATTGGAGTATCACTTATTTTTGTGTTGCGCTGCTAAAATGCACGTGTTATACTTGGGGAGAAAAGCGGCTGTGTGCGGCTGCTTATTATTAATAAGAAGAAACAGAGGAAATGCATGTATACATTTGACAGCAGGATCCGTTACAGTGAGACGGATGAAACTGGTGCTTTGAGTTTGTTGGGAGTGATCAATTATCTTCAGGACTGCAGTACTTTTCAGTCAGAGGATATTGGACTTGGGGTAGAGCATCTGGAAGAAAGGAAGAGAGCATGGCTGTTATCTTCCTGGAGGATCGTGATCGATCGGTATCCGGTTTTGGGAGAAAAGATAAAGATAGGAACCTGGGCGACATCGTCTAAGGGGATTTATGGCTATCGCGATTTCGTGATCATGGATCAGGAAGGAAACTACCTGGTACGGGCCGAGTCAGTCTGGTTTTTCTATGATACAGAGAAGATGATTCCGGTACGTGTAATGCCGGAAGATGTAGCGGCCTACGGAGAAGAAGAGGCTTTTGATCTGGAAAAAGCTCCAAGAAAGATCGCTGTTCCAAAAGAATATATAGAGGGAACACCTGTTACGATCGCAGCTCATCACCTGGATACCAACCATCATGTAAATAATGCCCAGTATGTAGATATAGCAAGGGAAGCGGTTCCATGTACGAAAATGGTAAAGGAGATCCGAGCTGATTATAAGAAGGCAGCTGTTTTAGGGGAAGTCCTGATACCGAGAGTGACAAATACAGGAAAAGACGAGTGGACGGTCGTGCTGGCAGATGAAGTAGGTGAGGCCAGAGCAGTGGTCTGGCTCAGATACGAGGAGTAAGGATAAAAAGGAGTATAATATATGATAGAATTAGGAAAGACACAGGAATTAGAGATCGTTCGCACAAAAGAATTCGGTGTGTATTTAAGTGAAAAAGCAGGAGATGAAGCAGCTGTGCTTTTGCCGAAGAAACAGGTTCCGGACGGAGCGAAGATTGGAGATAAGGTAAAAGTATTTATTTATAAAGACTCATCAGATCGTCTGATTGCAACTACAGGTACTCCGAAGCTGGAAGTAGGACAGTGTGAGATCCTGGAAGTAAAAGATGTGGCAAAGATCGGAGCTTTCCTTGATATGGGACTGGAAAAAGATCTGCTCCTTCCATTTAAAGAACAGACCCATCCTGTGAGAAAAGGAGAGAAATGTCTGGTATGTCTCTATGTGGATAAGAGCCACAGACTGGCAGCTACCATGAAAGTTTACTCCCACATGAGCAGCGAGTCCCCATATAAAGCAGAAGACTGGGTAAATGGAACCATCTATGAGATCAATGAGACTATCGGTGCTTTTGTTGCAGTAGATAATAAATATTATGGCCTGATCCCGAAAAAAGAGATGTATGGAAAATTCCGTGAGGGAGATACTGTTAAGGCGAGAGTCATGAGAGTCCGTGAGGATGGAAAGCTTGACCTTTGCGTGAGAGAGCGTTCCTATGTGCAGATGGGATCAGATGCAGAGCTGGTATTAAAGGTTATTGATGAGTTTGACGGGGTTCTTCCTTTTAATGATAAGGCAAGACCGGAGACTATTTTAAGAGAGTTCAACATGAGCAAGAATGCATTTAAAAGAGCTGTTGGACGTCTTTTAAAAGAGGGAAAAATAAGAATTACAGAAAAGACCATAGAAAGGGTATAAAAACCTTTGCAGGAGCAGATCCTGCGGTATCATATGGGTAGCAGAAAGACAGTTGTGTTTATTACAGCTGTCTTTTTATTATAGGCTTTAGCCGGTTGAGGACATTGGAGTTTTTCGTGTTCCGAAAAATGGAAATGTCCGAAACAAAAAACCACCCGCTATGCGGGTGGA
>QWCK01019147.1_pt1 | contig 10324 bp, 10 predicted proteins | sample 1972571 | NCBI WGS metagenome assembly QWCK01 (sample SAMN09866710, study PRJNA288562) | Human gut metagenome isolate term2_stool, whole genome shotgun sequencing... | isolation source: gut | host: Homo sapiens | place: USA: California | reverse complement strand
GCTCATGGTTATGAAGGCCAACGGGAATTTTTGGCGCATTCAGCCATTGAGTCAACCCGCAAACTGGGCGTGAAGGGCATCATCACGGCCAGCGAGACAGGTAAAACGGCTCGCACACTGTCGTCTTTCCGCGGTGCCACACCTATCTTGGCCATCTGTTATAGAGAGAAAACGCAACGATTGCTGAATTTGAGTTATGGAATTATTCCTATTTACCAAAAAGAACATACCAGTTCTGAATACCTCTTCACGGCAGCCCTTAGGATGCTTCGTCAGAAGGGATATATCACACCAGAGGATAAAATAGCCTACCTCAGCGGCAGCTTCGGGAAGAACGGTGGTACCACTTTGCTTGAAATCAATAAAGTAGGGCAGGTGTTTGATAACTCATACGAGTTCCACCTTCCACATTATGTAAAGGACGAAACAGAAGCGAAGCGATAAGTAGTCCAAGAAATCAGTGGTATTACGATTCAAGCCATTTGCAGCCGACCGCAAAGTCTTTCAAAGGCAGAGCGGTTGGCTGCTTTGTTTCATATTAAAAAGGTCTACAACGATTATGATGCCATGCTCCACGAGAGTGACATCGATTTCGTTTACGTGGCTGTAGCCAACCATGCACATGCAACCTATGCGCGGCGTGCCTTGTTGGCCAAGAAAAATGTCATCATCGAAAAACCCATCTGTACGTCTGTTGCTGAATTGGAAGAGCTGATGCAGTTGGCATTTGCGAACAACTTGTATATATTCGAAGCTGTTACCTTATTACACATGCCTCACTACCAATTGATAAAAGACGAGTTACTGGCGCAACTGGGGCATATCAAATTGATAGCCTGCAATTACAGTCAACGCTCCAGTAGGTACGATTTGTATTTAAATCACCAGTTAACCCCCGCGTTTGATCCGGCATGCCATGGTGGGGCTTTGATGGACATCAACGTCTACAACATTATTTTTGTCGTGTCATTGTTTGGCGAACCCGCCCGCGTGGAATACTATCCCAATGTGGGACATAACAAGATTGACACCTCTGGCGTAGCTATTTTGACCTATCCTGATTTCGTGGCCACCTGCATTGGTGCAAAAGATTGTAACGGACATTCATTTGGAGCTATTCAGGGTGACGAGGGTCGCATAGTCGTCACAGGCCCCGTCAGTACGCTGTCTGAATTGGAACTGTACAAGGACGGTAAACCGCAAACCATCAACATTCAGCCAAAAAAGCATCGGTTGGCTTTTGAATTCGAACATTTCCGTGATATTTATCACGCCCATAAGGTAGATGAAATGGAGCATTACTTGCAAATTTCTCACCAAGTGATGAAAGTAATCGATCAACTGCGAGGCAATACCTTATTTAATAAATAGAATCATTGGGACGTCTCAGAAAAATATCTACAAGGCCTGAAACAGAATAGTTTGACAGAGAGCGAATATCGCCAACGCATCAAGGAACTGGAAGAAGCACCGAATACGAAATAGCACTGACTATATTAATCTTTTGCCACTTGTGTCCAAACTCATTGAGTTTGGACTCCAATCTCAATGGGTTTGCCCTTCAATCTCAATGGGTTTGGGGGATAAAGTCATAGAGATTGATTTTCAAGTTTAAATCTCTGCCATCACTCTAGATTTTTACATGCCGGGTAGACCATATTTTATCGGAAATAAGTTAACTTTTCTTATTGAAATGATGTCTTTTTTAGACACAAATCATACCCACTCATCCAACCCGTTATACAATGTCATGAATGCTGACAATCCATTCGTCAAAAACACGGCAGTTTTGTTCATTTCTGCTAAACAGCATTTTCATCACACGAAATATAAGTACTTAGGAATCTTCTTTATGCGCCAATATTAATCATTTTCACGCACACCCGATGGTGAATGTCGGAAAAAACTTTTTTTATCGTAAAATCTTATCAAATTTTTATTGAAAAACTTGATGAAATGAAAAAATATGCATATATTTGCAAAAGAAAGAACAGTTTCGGATTTTTTTAATTTGGGTGATATGGCAAAATACAACATTGTTAAGAAAAAGGAAAAGGATGCTGCTTATCGTTCCCTAGTCAGTCCTGAGTTGATGGATGAGCTGAAGGAAAAAATATTAGATGTTATTCTCATCCAAAAGAAATACAAAGATAAGAATTATTCGGCAAAGAAACTGGCAGAGGACTTGGGCACCAACACGCGGTATATTTCGGCCGTCGTCAATGTGCGTTTCCACATGAACTACACATCATTTGTCAACAAGTATCGGCCTCCGAAGAAGGGAAAAAAGAAATCTAGTTCGAAGAAGAAAAAGAAGTAATAATCCTATTGTCGCTGAATGACACATGAATTTAAATATTCAGACGAACGATTTGCAGATTTGCAAATGCTAAGGTATCGTCTGAAAGGGTTTGAGAACTTGACGCTCAAACAAAAGATTTATATCTATTTTTTAGCAAAAGCCACATTGGCGGGAAGAGATATCACGACCGACCAGTTTGGCAAGTACAACTTGAAGATAAGAAAGGTGCTTGAGGCAGTGTATGAAGAATATTCTGGCTCGAGGGACGGTGATGACTTCAAGAATCTGGAAATCTATCTGAAGAGGATATGGTTCTCAAACGGCATCTATCATCACTACGGCAGTGAAAAGATGATTCCAGAGTTTTCAGAAGGCTTTTTTAGAAAAGTGTTGTCTGAGATTGATGTCACACGCTTGCCATTGTCACTCTGTCAAACGGTGCAAGAGCTGCTTGATGAACTTGTTCCGGTGATGTTTAATCCCGACATCTTGCCCAAGCGTGTCAACAAGACCGATGGAGAAGATTTGGTGTTGACATCAGCTTGCAATTATTATGATGGCGTTAGTCAAAAGGAAGTTGAGCAATTTTACGCTGCCCAGAAACAGCCTTCAGATGATGAACCTGTTTCCTATGGACTGAATACCAAGTTGGTGAAAGAGGATGGTATAATCAAAGAGATACCATACACGACCAACTGCCTGTACCAAAAGGAGTTGAAACGAATAGTTTACTGGTTGGGCAAGGCGCGGGAATTTGCCGAAAACGAACAGCAAAAGATGATAATCTCGCTGTTGATACGATATTATGAAACGGGCGACTTAAAGTTGTTCGACAAATATTCCATAGGGTGGTTGAAAGAACAGGATGGACAAGTAGACTTCATCAATGGTTTTATAGAGGTATATGGCGATCCGTTGGGATTAAAAGGCTCATGGGAAGGGCTCGTGGAGTACAAAGATTTAGAGGCCACCAAGCGCACCCAACTCATCAGTAAAAATGCACAATGGTTTGAAGACCACTCACCGGTAGAAAAGCGTTTCAAGAAAGAAAAGGTGAAAGGTGTGACCGCTCATGTCATTTGCGCAGCCATGTTGGGTGGCGATGAATATCCACCGTCGGCCATAGGAATCAACCTGCCGAACGCAGAATGGATTCGAGCCAGGTATGGTTCAAAGAGTGTTACGATTGGAAATCTCACGGAAGCTTACAATCATGTGGCCCGAGGAAATGGTCTGCATGAGGAGTTTGTGATTGATGACGAAACGCTGGGGTTGATTAACCGTTATGGAGATCTTTGTGATGATTTGCATACTGATCTGCATGAATGCTTAGGACATGGCAGTGGACGGTTGTTGCCAGGTGTTGACGGTGATGCCTTGGGTGCTTATGGTGACACCATAGAGGAAGCCAGAGCCGACTTGTTTGGACTTTATTACATCGCAGACGAGAAGTTCATTGAGTTGGGATTGCTACCAAACGCAGATGCGTTCAAATCTCAATACTATACCTACATGATGAATGGCCTGTTGACACAGATGGTCAGAATCAAGGAAGGGCATCAAATAGAGGAAGCTCACATGCGTAATCGCGCCCTCATTGCGCGATGGGTGTTGGCTCATGCCGACGGTGAGGTGGCGATAATACAAACGCAGGGGGATACTGATGATGGCACTGTTCGTCATTTCGTTCAAATCAACGATTATCAAAAACTGAGACAGCTGTTTGCCAAACTGCTGGCAGAGATTCAGCGTATCAAGAGTGAAGGTGATTTTGAGGCCGCAAGGGCAATCGTTGAGAAATACGCCATTGACATAGACGCAGATTTGCACAGAGAGGTGTTAAGGCGTTATCAAAAACTTAAAATCGCTCCCTACAAAGGGTTTATCAATCCCTGGATGAAGCCTCTGTATGATGACCAGGGTAACATCGTAGACATACAACTTGATTATACGGAATCGTATGCTCATCAAATGATGAGATATTCTAAAACTGCAGAATCGGATGAATGGAGATATTAACGAAACAGTAAGGGAAATCAAACGTTCATTCAGACTATTGATGAACGGCGTTGTCTCACAGTCCATGCGTCAGAAAGGGGTGGACTATAAGATAAACTGGGGGGTGTCGCTGCCTGACTTGCAAAAAATGGCTCAACAATATGGTAAGAATCATGAACTTGCCATAGCGTTGTGGCAAGAGAATATCCGTGAATGCAAGATTCTGGCGACTCTCATCATGCCGCCCGAAGAAATGGATGATACACTCGCAAAGCAATGGGTAGGGGACGTCAATTCACAAGATTTGGCTGAAATGGCATGTTTTAATTTGTTCCAACACTTACAACATGCGGCTGATTTGTCTTACCAATGGATGAATTCCAACGGAGAAATTGTACGGATGTGTGGCTATCTTATTCTCTCAAGGCTCTTTATGAAGGGGGAAAATCCTCACCGAAATAGAATTGACGAATTCTTGGATGAAGTGGCCCTTGCGCTCAATAGAAACAACCTTCGAAGAACGCCAGAGAGGTATGCAATCCTTGATGCTGCTTATAGCATCAGGGGACATTTCTCTTTGGAGGAGTTGGATGAATATCTCGTTGAACATAACTTTAGGGTTAGTAGGGCTACCCTCTATAACAATTTAAGACTGTTTAGAAAGCTGCGATTTGTGATTTGCCATCGTCTGCAAGGAGGCACGGTGTATGAGTCGTGCTATGACAATAAGGATCATTGCCATCAGATTTGCACGGTTTGTGGCAAAGTCTCGGAGGTTAACTCCCCGGCAATTGTCGAGGCTGTGAATGAAACCAAACTGAGAAGATTCAAGAAAGATGGATTCACATTGTATATCTATGGGGTTTGTAGTACCTGTCAAGCGGTGATAACACGCAAGAAAATGAATAAAGAAAAAACTAAAAACATAAAATAAAATGAACAAAAGTAAAGTTGATGTCCTGCTTGGTTTGCAGTGGGGTGACGAAGGAAAAGGCAAAGTAGTCGACGTGCTTACGCCAAAATATGATGTTGTTGCCAGGTTCCAAGGAGGCCCAAATGCAGGTCATACATTGGAGTTTGAGGGCCAAAAATATGTTCTTCGCAGCATTCCTTCTGGCATCTTTCAAGGTGGAAAGATCAATATCATCGGTAATGGGGTTGTGCTCGCACCAGATCTTTTCATGGATGAAGCTAAAGAACTGGAGAAGAGTGGCCACGAATTGAAAAGCCGTATTCATATCTCCAAGAAGGCTCATCTCATCATGCCTACGCATAGAGTGCTGGATAGGGCATACGAAGCCGCACGAGGAAAGGGCAAGGTTGGAACAACAGGTAAAGGTATTGGTCCGACATACACAGACAAAACGTCGAGAAATGGTTTGCGGGTAGGAGATATCCTTGACAACTTTCAAGAAAAATACGAGGCTCACAAGGCGCGCCATTTGGACATGTTGAAGGCTCTTCACTTTACAGATTTCGATTTAGAAGAAACGGAAAAGCATTGGATGGAGGGTATAGAGTACCTCAAACAATTCAATATTGTTGACAGCGAACATGAAATCAATCATCTTCTTCGTGAGCAGAAAAGCATCTTGTGTGAAGGTGCGCAGGGTACCATGTTGGATGTTGATTTCGGCAGTTACCCGTTTGTTACGTCTTCCAATACCATTTGTGCCGGGGCATGTATCGGTCTTGGGCTCGGTCCCAACAAGATTGGAAACGTCTATGGCATCATGAAGGCTTATTGTACACGTGTAGGTTCAGGCCCTTTCCCAACTGAACTGTTCGACGAGGATGGCAAGAAACTTCGTGACATCGGCCATGAATATGGTGCTGTTACAGGTAGAGAGCGTCGTTGTGGATGGGTAGATTTGGTTCAATTACGTTATTCAATCATGGTCAACGGTGTGACCCACCTTATTTTAATGAAGAGTGATGTGCTGGATCAATTCGAGACAATTAAAGCATGTGTTGGTTATGAACTGAAGGATGGCACACAGACGAAGGAACTTCCTTATGACCTTGAAGGAGTGAAGCCAATTTACCAAGAGCTACAAGGCTGGTACACTGACTTGACAAAAATGACCAATGAGGAAGAATTTCCACAGCAATTCAAAGATTACATCCAGTTCTTGGAAGAGTTTTTAGAAACACCAATCAAGATTGTTTCAATCGGACCTGATCGTAATCAAACAATTGTAAGAAACTAATGACAAAAGAGAAATTAAATGACTAACAAACCAACTATCGTCAAAGGGACAAGAGACTTCTCGCCCATGGAGATGTCTAAGCGCAATTACATATTCAAGACTATTGAAGACGTTTATTCGCTTTATGGTTATCAACAAATAGAAACCCCAGCTCTAGAAACTCTTCAAACCCTGATGGGCAAGTACGGTGAGGAAGGAGATAAGTTGCTTTTTAAGGTTCTTAATTCGGGCGACTTCCTACGGAAGGTTGACGACAAAGAACTTGTGGAAAGAAATACGTTGAAACTTGCATCGCAACTTTGTGAGAAAGGACTACGGTACGACTTGACGGTACCATTCGCTCGCTATGTTGTCATGCATCATGATGAACTTCAATTCCCTTTTAAGCGTTACCAAATTCAACCCGTTTGGCGTGCGGACCGACCTCAAAAGGGCCGATATCGAGAGTTTTATCAGTGCGATGCCGACGTGGTGGGATCAGATTCCTTGCTCAATGAGGTAGAATTGATGCAAATAGTGGATGAGGTGTTCCAAAGGTTTGGCGTGCGGGTAATCATCAAAATCAATAACAGAAAGATACTTTCGGGCATTGCTGAGATGATAGGTGCTGCGGATAAAATAGTAGATATCACAGTTGCCATCGACAAATTGGACAAGATAGGGCTGGAAAATGTCAATCAAGAGTTAGCAAACGCCGGTATCTCTCCAGAAGCTATCGATAAATTGCAACCCATCATTTCTCTTCAAGGAACAAATGATGAAAAGCTCAACGTCATCAAAAACGTGCTGAAAGACAGTCAGGTAGGACTGAAGGGTGTGGAAGAAGTTGCCTATATCTTAGATGTGTTGAAACCAATGCAGCTTCATAACGAGATAGAACTTGATTTGACTTTGGCGCGAGGCCTTAATTATTACACCGGTGCCATTTTTGAAGTAAAGGCTAAGGATGTTTCTATTGGCAGCATTACAGGTGGCGGTCGTTACGATAACTTGACAGGTATTTTTGGCAAGCCAGGGTTGAGTGGGGTAGGAATCTCGTTTGGTGCCGATCGTATCTATGATGTATTAAATGCTTTAGACTTGTATCCAAAAGAAACAACTAATTCTACTCAAATTCTTTTCATCAATTTTGGCGAAAAAGAAACGGCCTATTGTTTACCTTTGGTCAATGAGGCTCGCAGTCATGGAGTCAGCGCAGAGATGTACCCAGATGCGGTTAAGATGAAGAAGCAGATGAGTTATGCTAATGCAAAGCAAATCGCATTCGTGGCCATGGCTGGTGAAAACGAGATGAAGGAAAATAAGATAACGATCAAAAACATGGAAACAGGAGAACAAATATTAGTTCCTATTTCTGACTTTATGGATGTCTTTTCTGAACAAAGAAAGTAAGATTTATAACAGAAGAATGGTGAAGTCTGCAAGATTTCACCATTCTTTTTTGTTCTTATGCTTGTAATTGTATTGATTTTTGTATCTTTGCACTTTCAAAAAATGTACGAATATGACATCAGAAAACAAAGCATATAATAAGTTAATCGAAGCTGGAGTGCACCCTTCAGCACAACGGTTGGCCATCATGGAGTTCCTGATGGAAAATCATACCCATCCAACAGTGGAGGATGTTTATAAAGGTTTGTGTCCAAAAATTGAGCATCGTGTGTGTTACGATGGTTGTGTAGAGCCCCATGTACATTTTTATTGTAAGAAATGCAAAAGGGTGATAGATTTGCCTGAAGAAGATGCACCGAAACTTGTTCGGAATAGAAACATTCACGGAAATATTGTCGATGAGATTCAGCTATACTACAAAGGCATCTGCACTGAATGTGCACAGAAGGAGATAGCAGAACATTCTAATTAATAGAAAACAATACAATCTTAATTCGTAACTATCTGAATGGTAGTTAAATATAAACCCATAGAGACTGGAATTTAATCTCTATGAGTTTGTGTTTTAAACTCATTGACTTTGGCGGTCAAACTCATTGACTTTGGTTGTCAAACTCAATGATATTGTATACGAAGCAACAAATTGAGCCTCCGGTGATGGAAGCTCAATTCGTTGTTATGTTTACTCAAGATGCAGACTTTTCTTGATTGCATTGACTTGGTTTACTCAAGATGCAGACTTTTCTTGATTGCATTGATTTTTTCATCGGCCTCTGCATCGCAACGTTCGTAGCATCCGGCACATTTCATCGTGCCTTTTACCTCCAAATAGAACTTTATTTTTGGCTCTGTACCCGATGGCCGAACGCTCACCTTGGTGCCATCATCGCAGAACCACTGTAGTACATTGCTGGTGTCTGGCATGTCAAGTTTGGAGATGTTTCCATTGATGTCACGCTGTTCAAGCGTCTGGTAGTCTTTCCAAACAACCACCTTTGAACCTCCAAGATCTGTCGGTGGATTCTTTCTGAAATTCTCCATCATGGTCTTGATTTCGTCTGCACCAGTCTTTCCAGGACGCACTACATTGACGGTAAACTCCTTGGAGAAACCGTATTCCAGATAGATGTCCAGAAGAAGATCGTAAAGCGTCTTACCTTGATCTTTGGCGTACGCGCAAATTTCAGCCAAGAGACACATGGCACTCACTGCATCCTTGTCACGAACAAAGTCGGCAGCCATGAAACCATAGCTCTCTTCGCCGCCGCCGATGTATTTCTTGCCGGGATCAGCAACGCGAATTTCACGGGCAATCCACTTGAAACCAGTATAACAATCTATCATTTCAATGTTGTTCTTCTCGGCAACTTTCCGAATCACCTCTGTGGTCACGATGGTCTTAACGATATAGTCAGTTGGCTTCAACAGACCCATGTTCTTGCGGTTGGTGATGATGTAATAGAGGAAAATCAAGCATGTTTGGTTTCCGTTTATCAAGATCCACTCGCCCTTGTCGTTCTTGCATGCCATGCCAACGCGGTCGGCATCAGGGTCACTGGCCATCACGATGTCGGCGTCTAATTGTTTGGCATATCAGGGTCACTGGCCATCACGATGTCGGCGTCTAGTTCTTTTGCATCGCGCAAAGCCAATGTCAATGCTTCGCCATTTTCTGGATTTGGAGAAACAACGGTAGGGAAGTTGCCATCCTTTACCATTTGTTCCTTAACGCAATGCACGTTGTCGAAGCCCCAATATTTGAGCGAACGCGGAATCATCTTCATACCAGTGCCGTGCAAAGGGGTGTAAACGATTTTCAAATCGTGTTGGCGTTTAATCACTTCCGGGTCAATGCTAACGGTCTTAACTGCGTCGAGATAAGCTTGATCGATGTCCTCTCCGATGATTTGAAGCAGCTGTTTGTTACCTTCAAACTTAACGTCTTCTACCTTCACCTTGTTCACTTCATTGATGATTCCCATGTCGTGTGGGGCCAACACTTGTGCGCCGTCCTCCCAATAAGCCTTGTATCCATTGTACTCTTTTGGGTTGTGACTGGCTGTAATGTTCACACCAGCTTGGCAACCAAGATGCCTGATGGCAAAAGAACACTCGGGTGTAGGTCGCATGTCGTCGAACAAATATACCTTGATGCCATTAGCCGTGAAGATATCGGCAACACTTTCGGCGAATTTACGACTGTTGTTGCGGCAATCATGGCACACGACAACGGATATGTCGTTACGATCCTGGAAGTTTTTCTTCAGGTAATTGGCAAATCCTTGGGTAGCCATGCCCACCGTGTAGATGTTCATACGGTTGCTTCCGGCACCCATGATGCCACGAAGTCCACCTGTTCCAAACTCTAAATCTTTGTAGAAAGAATCGATCAAGTCTGTCTTGTCTTCAGCTTCAATCTTTG
>QWCK01006145.1_pt1 | contig 10330 bp, 11 predicted proteins | sample 1972571 | NCBI WGS metagenome assembly QWCK01 (sample SAMN09866710, study PRJNA288562) | Human gut metagenome isolate term2_stool, whole genome shotgun sequencing... | isolation source: gut | host: Homo sapiens | place: USA: California | reverse complement strand
ATCGGGCTATTCTGCCATGAATTCTCACACTGCTTGGGGCTTCCGGACTTCTATCCCACCAACAATATAGTAGAAGACAACTTGGGAATGGAGGACTGGAGCCTAATGGATAATGGAGAATATGTAGACTTCGGTTTTTGTCCTGTTGCATACACGGCCTGGGAGCGCGAAGCAATGGGCTGGGACAGTATACCGGCCATTACCAAAGCCAGACAATACAAGTTGGATGGAAAACTTTCCAATGGATCAAATGCTGTAAAAATTGAAAATCCGAACAACAAGAACGACTATTTTGTGTTGCAGCATTTTGAAGATACAATATGGAACCAGCGTATCGCAAAATATAAAAACTCCGCAAAACACATTAACTACAACCCTGAAACCAAAGGATTACTGATATATCATGTCGATTATCAGAAAGATGCTTTCGGACTTTGGCGGAACTCGGTGAACAACGATCAGTCGCATCCGAGAATGACCGTGATACCTGCTGATGGGAAGTTGGTGTCAAGCTACAGAATAAAAGACATTACCCCTTATGAATATGCTCAAGAACTTCATGGTGATATTTTCCGTGCAGAATCAGTCAGTACCACGTCTATGTTCGAACAGACCGGCGGCCTACCCAATGCCGCGTGGTGGACAACTACTGAAGCTACACCGATATATAATATCAATTATATGAACGGTGCCACTTACTTTGACTTCCTTAGGCCTGTAGCCGATACGGGTATTGATCACACACTTGTGACACCTACTCCACTTTCTTCGGAAAGAATCTATAGTCTTGACGGTCGCTTTGTCGGCACTACCGTTGATACCCTCCCTCATGGCATTTACATACGCGGCGGCAAGAAGTTTGTGAAGTAAAGTTATTCTGCAAGCACTTTATCAAATGGATATACATTGGTACTTCCCCGTCGAAGGTGGTGTAGCCAGGTAAAAATAAAAATCGGGTTCCATGGAACCCGATTTTTTACATGCTAAGCTACCGATAACGATTAGCTATTTTGGCTAACGCTATACATCAATAAGCCTCAGACTTCTTGATCTCGTCGCGGTCTATTTTCTTCTTATCTATAGACCACCATGCGTACGAACCGTAAGCCACGATCACTGGTATAAGCAATGACACGTATGCCATGGCTCTCAGCGTGGTTTCACTGCTGCTACTGTTACGAATGGTCAGCGAATACTGGAGATCAACATTTGACGGATAGAACGCTGTGTCATTCCAACCTACAATAAGGAACAGCACGAGGACAACCAGCATCACACCGATGCCGGCCGGCCATATGCCCTTGGTGTAGTTCTTGACAAAGATAGTCTTGCCAATTCCAAACAACAACAGTACCACACCCACAAGGAGAATAATGGCTAACGGCCACATCTGAATGAGGTTGTTGAAATATTTGTAAGGCTCCATGAAGATTGTGCCTGTGGCTGGATCAACAGCATACCCGTCTTTGAGCAGGGTGCGAATGAAGAATGTCAGGAATGTCACAAGGAATGCAACGGTATTGTATAACAGCACGCGTGGAATGCGATTACGAATGGCAGTGTCGTTGACATTGTTATTAATATAGAGAATACCAAGTATACGGGCAAGGAAGAATACTGCCACACCAAACAGCACAGCCCAGAGATCGAGTAGCACATCAAGTCCGCCACTGGCATTAGCCCAATGGCTGATGACCGGCTGTACGGATGAAAACATGTTTGATTTCTCTACGACAAAATTGCTCCCATTGAAGAATGTAGCTACAGCTCCGCCAATAAGCAGTGGGCCAACAATACCATTGATGATAAGACAAATTTGAAATGTCTTAGGACCAAGGAAGTTGCCCAATTTATTTTGGAACTCATAGCTCACAGCTTGTAGCACAAAAGAGAACAAAATGAGCATCCACACCCAGTAGGCTCCGCCAAAACTCGTGCTGTAAAAGAGTGGGAACGAGGCAAAGAAAGATGCTCCGAACGTTACCAACGTGGTGAACGTGAACTCCCATTTGCGTCCGGTGGAGTTAATGACCATGCGACGTTCAATTGGGTTCTTTCCCAATTCAAATATCATGGAGTTAGCTCCCTGTACAAAAAGGAAGAATACTAAGAAGGCGGCCATCAGTGAGACGACAAACCACCAATATGATTGTAAGAATTCGTATGACATGGCTAATTAGTTTTTATATGCAACTTCGCTGTATTCAGGCCCCTTCTTGATTTGCTTGCAAAGAATGCAAATTTCAACAATGAGCATCGTTGTGAATAAGATCAAGAAGATGAAGAAAGTTATGGCAACACTCGTGGAAGGAATGTTGGATACGGCTACTCCCACAGGGAGCATGTCTTGAATGGTCCAAGGCTGGCGTCCCATTTCGGCCACAATCCATCCAGACTCACTCGCAATGTATGCCAAGGGAATGAGTATCAATCCTGTCCAATGTATCCAACGGAACTTTTTAATATCGCGCTTGTGAACAAGGAATAGTAAAACGGCGAAGAACAGGATGAAAATCATACCTAATCCAACCATGATGCGGAATGCATAGAATGTCAATGGAATGGATGGAACTAAGTCGTGAACATCTTTGATATATCCATAACCGAAGTTATGAATGTTGTCTTTCAAAATGGCAAGATGTGATTTTGCTTCTTCATTCAGCGGGTCACCGTCTTTCATTCCTGCCGTAGCCTTGCGATAACCTTGCAATGCCACAATAGCTTTTTTACCGCTTTCAATTTTCTCCTGGTACGAAGTCTCCTTGGTTCCGTCTGGTTTGGTGTAGCCATTAATCAAATCGTTGATGCCGGGCACATAACCATTCATAGACCGTGTAGCCAATAAGGACAAGCCGTTAGGGATAGCCAAACGATAGGGCGGCTCCTTCTCGTTGACATAATCGGGTTGCTTGAACGGGTGTACGCCTGAGATAAGGGTCAGACTCTGGCTCTCACCTCCATTATAAAGAGCTTCCATAGCTGCTAACTTCATGGGTTGCACCTTAGCAACCATGTAGCCGGAATTATCCCCTGTCAATACGGCAAGCAAAGAAGCCACCAGGCCGACAACACCAGCTATCTTGATGCTTTCGATAGCTAATTTGTGCTCGCGGTTTTTCAACAAGTACCAACAGCACACACCTGCTGCAAATACTGCCCCTACAATCCAGGCTGATGTAACAGTATGGCAAAATTTATCTACGGCAAACGGTGAGAACGCAACATCTGAAAAAGAAGTCATCTCAAATCGCATCGTGGAAGGATTAAACTCTTGACCCACTGGGTATTGCATCCATGAGTTGGCTACAAGTATCCACCACGCAGAAATCGTGGCACCTAATCCGGTGAGCCAAGTGGCTGCCAAGTGAAATCCTCGTGATACCTTGTCCCAGCCAAAGAACATCACGGCCACAAACGTTGCTTCCATGAAGAAAGCCACAATACCCTCAATGGCAAGTGGTGCGCCGAATATGTCGCCCACCATCCACGAGTAGTTGCTCCAGTTGGTACCAAACTCGAACTCAAGAATGATTCCCGTTGCAATACCCATGGCAAAGTTTATTCCAAAGAGTTTCTGCCAGAAACGGGCCACGTCTTTCCAGAAAACATCATGAGTACGATAATAACAAGTTTCGGCAATTCCCATGATAACTGCCAATCCCAAAGTGAGTGGAACAAACAGCCAGTGGTAAATTGCGGTCAGTGCAAACTGGGCTCTAGACCAGTCGACTGTTGCATTTGTAATGTCTAATAAAAGATTTAACATATTGGTTAGATTTAAATAACTTAATCTGTGTGTTTAAGTATTTGTTTGGATACAAATTCAGACTCCTGACCCTTTTTGGCGTTTTCGTGTATGAAATTGGGAAAGAAGAATAATTTGAGAATGGCAAAAATAATGAACAGTTTGATCAGGATCACTGTCCACAGCGTCTTGCCCAAGGTCATATTTCTGAATCCGTCAACGTAAAGATGATAGACATTGTAGGCAAATCGATATAAGCCGCTATTCTTAAAATTCATAAGTTTTAAGTTTACGGTACAAACTTAAATCTTTTTTTTGAGATTGACAACAATTCATTTGTATTTTTTACATAAGTGGGTATAAAATATGGTTCATCCGACATCCAGGATGAATCCTGAGACAACAGATGGTGATAATTTTTCTGACAAACATCTCTCTGTATTTCGCGAATTTAAAAATAAGAATCTATTGGTTTGAAATTCGAGAAATTTGAGATAATTTGTAGAGCGTTGACAATCAGAGTTTTAATAAATATGATTTTACCATACGATTTTTGTCGTCTACGATTAGATATCAAACGCCGCTGCGGTTAAACTCTAATCGCGATGCGACAAAGGCTCGGTCGCGCAATCGATAAGCTCAAATCGCGGTGCCACAAGGTTGTAACCACATCGGTCTTGTGTTCTTGATACTCTTCGCGATTGGAATTATCCGCAAAAACATGGCGCCTTTCTGTCCAGATGAGACGAAAGGAAATGGCCGGAAACGGTAATAATATTTTATAAAGTGAAGAATGAAGAATGAAGAGTGAAGAATGAAGAGTGAGGAATGAAGGGGGGAAGAATATGCACTACATGACTGTCGTATCACTCGAAATGTAGGATGAACTTAAAATATCATAGGAATGAAATGTCATTAAAGCGACAAGCTGCAATTGTTGTCATTTTTGACCGGAGAATCGTGTATTAACTATCACCATTTGGTGACCATGCAAGACGGCTTGATGAAACGATTTGCTTGCGTGTCAATCCTTCTTTTCCTTTATCTTTTTGCTCAAGGCGTAAGCATCATAAAGTCCAAGTTCCCCGGCTTTGCTCAAATCCTGCTGTGCGGCGTCATATTTACCCATACGATAAAATACAATTCCTCTGTTATAATACGCTTCTGCCAAGCGTGGATCCAATTGTATTGTATAAGTATAGTCGGACACCGCACGGTCAAAGTTTTTCTGGTCTGCAAACATGTTTGCTCGATTGAAGTAGAGGTACGCATTTTTAGGTGCCAACTTAATTGCTTCTGCAAAATCCCCTTCAGCCTGTGCTGCCTTCATGCTGACATTCTGCCCCCTCGAAGAATCGTAATTGTTGAGTAGGGTCTGACATGTTGCGCGAGTCCACCAACCAATAACCGACGTTTTATCAAGAGAGAGATAATCGTCAAGGTCAGAGATGGCATCCGAATAGTTCTGCGCATCGGCGAAAGCAATGGCACGCTGCAACAATAAATCTGCTCGTACCTTCGGATTGCTCTCCTCGCCTATTCCTGCAGATAAAACATCTATGATTTGGAAAATCTGCCTTGATTGAACATCACTGAGTTTACTATGTTGATGTTTGCATGCCAATGTCAGCTTACGAATAGGATCGTGCTTGCTATTAAACCTGTCCACAGAAGGATCGTAGGCCTGGTACCCCTGTATTCCATTGGAATATGAGAAATAGGACAGTTGATACATCGGAAGCAGTGAAAACTCCACATCACGGTTTTGTATTGTTCCACGATATTGGCTCTTGTACTCATGCTCCACTTCCGACTTGTCTTCTACAACAATATTGTTATATTTGTCTATATTGATCTCCGATCTCCTACGCATTTCCTTGAGTTTCTCTTTACTCCAACGCCGTTGACCACCAATGCGTTTGTCCATCTGTGCCTTGAAAATGCGGAATTCATCAAGTTCGGCCTTGGCTGTCATACCCAACCTTCGATAACAACGAGCACGATTACTCAGTCCAGCCCAAAAGTTGGGGAACTGATTAATGACTTGACTATAGTCAGCAATAGCCGCACGAAGGTTCCCAGTCTTGTCATGCAAAAGAGCACGATTGTAAATCGCCATAAAGTTTTGTGGCTCCATCTTGATTACAAAGTCGAAATCCTCAATAGCCCTGTTATCATCGCCAAGCTGTACGCGGAGCAGACCACGGTTAAAATGAGCAAGAAAGTTATTGGGATCAAGGTCTATGGCCAAGTCATAATCTTCCATGGCTCCACGCAAATTATTATAATTGAGTCTTGCCAAGGCACGGTTCACATAACTGTTGACAGATTTTGGATTGAGATGTACAACTCTGCTTAAGCAACTGTCGGCAGTTTTCCATTGCTGTCTGTTCAATGCTATATACGATCGTGTGGTCCATGCGTCCACATTGTAAGGATCGATTTGTAAGCTTTTTGCAAGCCATGTGTCTGCTTCAACCGTATCTTTCTTGTTGAGACAGATTTCGGCTTTCAATGAATAAGCGGATGAAACATCCGACCATTTTTTTATTATGGTATCCGCATCGAGTAAAGCCTGGTCATAGTCTTTGGTTTTCAGTCGGCAAATAGCACGATTCAACCAAAAGCTGGAGACAGAGGGGTTCAGCCGGATAGCCTTCGTATAATCGTCTATGGCCTCGCCGAACTTTTCCTGACGGATACGTGAAATGGCACGTAAATCAAAAATCTGTTCTATATAAGGGTTTAACCCAATGGCCTCTGAGGCATCCTGTTCAGCCCCGACAAAATCATCAAGATAGAACTTTGCCACTGCCCTGTTGTACCAAGGGAGCCATAAATATGGCTTCAAAGACAACACCTTATTGAAATATTGGATAGAGAGCACGTAGTCTTCGTAATGCAATGCAACCTCGCCGCTGGTTATCAAGCGGTCTATGTTGTATTGAGCATTCATCTTGCCCACAGACAACAAGGTTACGAGCAAGACGATTATTTTGCTCTTCATCGCTTTATTATTTTCGGGCAGGCTTTGTCCTGTAAGAACAAGTATATTTACCCTGCATGATTCCCTTCAACTTATTACGGATGAGTTGCTTGCGCAAGGGAGTAATACGATCCACATACATCACTCCCTCCAAATGGTCAAACTCATGTTGCATTACACGAGCCAAATATCCTTCTACCCATTCATCATGCGGCTGGAGCTCCTCATCAAGATATTGCACACGTATACGGGAATATCTTACGACCTTTTCACTCAGGCCGGGAACCGATAGGCAACCCTCCTCCATGCTTACCTTTTCTGATTTTTTGTCAACTTCGATAATATGTGGGTTGATATAAGCATGACGAAAGTCTGCATATTCAGGATAGTCCTCTTTCAGAACATCAAGATTGATAACCACAACACGTACTGACTTCCCTATTTGGGGAGCAGCCAACCCTACTCCGGAAGAGGCGTCCATGGTCTCAAACATATCATCAATCAATTGACTCAATCCGGGATAATCCGTTGGAATGTCCTGGGCAACTTTTCTCAACACCGGATGCCCGTATGTATAAATTGGTAATATCATTTCTTTGAATTCATATAGTCCTGAAGGATAATGGTAGCACTAATCTCATCTGCTAATCCCTTGTTCTCCCTCCTGGTCTTTTTTTTCACACCACTCTCGAGGATTGCTCGATGAGCTAACACAGAAGTAAATCGCTCATCATAATATACTATAGGTATTGCAGGATGCGATTTTCGCCATCGACCCACAAAATTCTCCACCCTTGCAAAATTCTCCGATGGATTCCCGTCGAGCTGCATAGGCTTACCTATAACAATACGTTCGACCTCCTCTTGTTTCACATAAGAACTGAGAAAGTCGAACAAATCTTTTGTCTCTACTGTAGTGAGACCATTGGCAATAAACTGCATGGGATCTGTAACTGCCAATCCCGTGCGTTTTTTACCATAGTCTATTGATAGTATTCTTGCCAAAAATTATTTCTTATACAACAACCAAGCGTCACTCTTGGGGTTATACTGGCTACCGCGAAGAGCATCGCGACTCTGCACAGCCTGAGCCTTATCGGCAGACGTGGTAGCAATAACACGATACATATTCAAAGTAGAGTTATATGCTATCTGTGCATCATATCCACCCTGCTTCAAAGTAGTCTGTAACCCCTCTGCATTTGCTTTCAAACCAAAAGAGCCCACAACCACACTGTATGCTTGCAGTCCTACACCGCTAACAATGGTCACATCCTCCGTGCGTACCGTTGCATTTTCAACATTCGACACCGTAGTCTGTGTGACAGGCTGTTGTGTAAGAGGCGTCACCACAGGAGCTTCTTCTTGGGTAGGCTGCTGTGCCATATTTTGCTCTTCCTGAGCCTTAGCCTTCTCGTAGGCTTTCTTATAAGCACTTTCTTGTGATTTGCAACTTGTAAAAGCCAAGGCAATACACATAGAAGCACCCAATACCAATGATTTTTTCATACCTTTTGAATATTTATGATGTTAATGTTATTCGTAATAAAGGAATCTAATCCTATGATGTGCGAAATTACGAAAATTATCACAAAAACAAAAAAAGTGTGCGCATAAAGTTTGTTAAATCAATAAAATAGGAGTTTTTAACATAAACTTTTCTACCTTTCCCTTGCATTTTATCATGGAAATATATATATTTGCAAATGACAAGATATTTTTAACTAAAAGCAAATATGATGAAAACATTAGGCTACATTGGCGCTTTCTTAAGTGGCGCTATCACAGGAGCAGCATTAGGAATGCTTATGGCTCCGGAAAAAGGTGAAAAAACACGCAATAAGATTACAGATGCTATTGACGATTTCTGCAAGAAGCATGACATCAAACTCAATCGTAAGGATACCGACGACCTTATTGATGATATTAAAGAAGCCGTAGGCGTTGGAGACTAATCCGTCATTTTAATTAAGAATAGGGTTGTGAACAACTCACAACCCTATTTCTTTAATCACTATACACAGGAGATATATGTTTTCAAATGACAATAACATTGAAACTATCGGCAAGCTTGTCGAAACCTTAAAGCACTACACAGGTCTGCAAGCAGAGTATGTAAAGTTGAGCATTGTTGAGAAAACCGTTAAGATTCTTACAGTTATCGGTATTACTGCCATACTCTGCATGTTTCTTGTCCTGATGCTCATTTATCTCAGTTTCGCCGCCGCATACGCTCTCGCCCCCTATGTTGGCAACCCAGGAGCTTTTGCCATTATTGCTGGCGTATATCTTGTTTTACTCATCCTTTTCCTTATTTTCAGAAAACAATGGATAGAGAAACCATTGGTAAGATTACTTGCTTCATTGTTATTAAGTAAATAAATTATGGACAACAACACTTCCCCCTCTGACACATACAAATCACTTGAGGAAATAAAACTTCGAAAGGCAATGCTCCTGAGAGACATCCAAAAGGAAGATAACAGGATACAAAATATATGGGTTACTTTGTTCAGAAAGCCCGAAGCCTTTAAAAAGAACACGTCACCATCCAGGCGTATCAACAGCTTAATGAGTACAGGTGCTGGATTTTTTGATACCGTTATATTAGGATGGAAGCTTTATAGAAAGTTCAGAAGATAGAATCTGAATAGCGGGTGTGACATGTTAACAAATCGAAACTCAAGCATTTTCGTGCAAACAAAAGTTATAAATCAACTTGTTTTTGCCCTAAAAATCTCTTGTTTATAAATAAACACGCTATATTTGTAACGTGTTTTTCATAGTATTAGATTTAAGGTTAACAAGGTTGGAGTGCAGCGGCGCTCCATTTTTTTTGTTATTAGCTTACAAAAATACTTTTTTGAACAGCAAGCTTACACGTCTATTTCCAAGCCATCGTATGCAAACTGGAACCCTTCGGGCAGTCTATCGTTAGCAACTTCATGCAAACCGATTTTATGCGTCAGATGAGTGAGGAACGTGCGGCTGGCTCCAATCCTACGAGAAAAATCTATGGCTTCTGGAATAATTAAATGACTGTGATGCGGCTTTGCCCATCTTAAGGCATTAAGAACCAAAGTCTCCACACCTTGAAGATAAACACATTCATCAGGGGATATAGCTTTCATATCTGTAATGTAAGCCATGGATCCAAACCTATATCCCAATATCGGTAGCTTTCCATGCATCACCTCTATTGGCAATATATTGATATCCCCCACCCTCATCGGTTCATGTTTGCGGATAGCGTGAAGCGTCAACTTGGGTACTCCGGGATATAAATGTTCAGTAAAACAATAGGGGAAATTATGCTTGACAGCCTTCACCGTCATGTCATTGCCATAGATATCTATATTTCCAAAGTAACAACACGGTCTCAAATCGTCAATACCGCCCGCGTGGTCATAATGTTCATGTGTAAGCAACACCGCATCGATCTTGCGAAATTCGAGCGGCATGAGCTGCATGCGGATATCTGGTCCACAATCTATCAGCACACGTGTCGTTTCCGTTTCCAGCATTGCTGCAGTCCGACTACGTTTATCTCGCCGGTTATTACTTTTGCAAACCGCACAATCACAACCAATCACTGGCAC
>QWCK01006143.1_pt1 | contig 10331 bp, 10 predicted proteins | sample 1972571 | NCBI WGS metagenome assembly QWCK01 (sample SAMN09866710, study PRJNA288562) | Human gut metagenome isolate term2_stool, whole genome shotgun sequencing... | isolation source: gut | host: Homo sapiens | place: USA: California | reverse complement strand
TGATGTTGTGCTGTTGCTTTTTACTGAAAGCTACTACTAACGACTCATAAATCTACCCTTAATCGTGTATTGGATGATAGTTGCGGATTTTAGGATGTTTTTAAACTATCAGCAGGCAGCTTCCTTTCTCGAAGATGTATATCATGTCGCCATTCCATTAGATGTGATGGCGAGGTTGGTAGAGAAGAAACTGAAATGGAAAAATATAGACCGGACTGTAAATATCCGTCCTGCGACGGACAGAAGCAAGCGTTCGGTATATGTACGGTTCAAGTCTGTTCTTTCGGAAAAAGCCTGGTTGAATGAGAAGAAAGGAGAGGCCATTGAAGCTGTCATGTTTTCTCCTTTTATACCGCTTGTCAAGGATATAGTCTTTTTGTTCCTTCCTACGCTTCTCTTGGTTGTTTTTCTGGTGTACAGTTGGACCAGGCAAATGGATTCCATACTTAAACAAGGTAATGATATTGAGAAGCAGCGGTCTGCTTTTTATGTGCTGGCAGAGAAGATGAGGTTGCCGATAGGTGAGGTACGTAGTCAGATATCGGAGAGCCGGTGGGCAGATATAGAAGCCTCGGGGCAACATTTGCTGGACATGACAGAACATACGCTTACGGGAGCTAAGCAAAGCGAACGGCAGCGGCAGGTGCGCAAGCAATATTCTTTTAAAATCTTTTCGATTGTCGGGTTGATTGCCGGCTGTCTGCTGATGGTAGTCTGGTTTGTCTATCTGTACCGTGCTTCTTTCAAAGAAACTGCCTATCAGGTAAATGATTGTTTTGAAGCGGCTTTTTATGACGAGGTCTTGAAACGCCGCCTTTCTTTGCTCTACGAACAGACTGATAGGGATGGAAAGGATGAATGGGAAGAGAGTGTTGAATCGCCTTTTGCAAAGGAGCAAAGGGAATTTCTGGAGAAAGAGCAGTCGAAGTATAAGGTGAACCGCTTTGGAGTGGTACATATGTACAATCCGGTCGATTTGAATTATCGACTACGCTCTGCTTTGATTATGCAGCGCAGCATCAATGAAAGCGGAATGGAACTTCCTCTCTCCGTGCAGTACCTCGATTCTGCTTTTGCTTCCAGGTTGGAAGCCTTGGGAATGACCTATAAGAGTGGTATCCGCCAGTACTACGTTCCCTCCGATAGTACAGTGGTGGAAGCAGGATATGCCTCGGCAAAATATCAGGATATTTCTTCCCGGTTTATACCGTTGAAGGAGGACAGCATCCTTTGTATACAAGGTGTGGTGAAGAATCCGTATCGCTACGTCATAAGTTCCGTATGGTATCTGTTTCTGCCTCTTTGGGTGATGTTTTTGGTGGTGTTGGACTGTATTCTCGGCCAGGTGAAAGTTTTGCGTACACAGCGGCATTTGGAGCAATTCCAGAAGGATTTTACTTATGCTATGATACACGACATGAAGTCTCCTCTGAGTTCCATCCTGATGGGAGCTCATATTCTGAATAGCGGCAAATTGTCCGGTAAGCCCGGAAAAGAAGAGAAATACCGGCAGGCGATGATGGAAGAGTGTGAGCATCTGCTTACCCTTTCCAATCGTGTACTGGTACTTACCAAGCTGGATGAGGGACATTTGGAACTCCATCAGGAAGAGGTGCCTTTGCGGCCTTTACTTGATGATATAATTGCCAAAATTTCTCTGAAAACCAGCAAAAGGGTAGAATTTACGACCGTTTATCATCGTTGTGAAATGGTGTATGCCGATGCCTTCTGTTTGCGTGAAGTGTTGGGCAATCTGCTGGACAATGCCATTAAATATTCCCATGAAGAGGTAAAGATAGATATTATTTGCGAATCGGAGAAAGGTTTCTGCAAGATAAAGGTGTGTGACAACGGATTGGGTATTCCCTTAAAAGACCAGTCTCTTATCTTCAACCGTTTTGAACGTTCTGCAGCAGTCGGGCGAAGTGGAAGGGGCGGTGCTGCAGGTTTTGGTCTGGGCCTGAATTATGTACAGCAGGTGATGCTGGCACATGGCGGCAGGGTAGAAGTGGAAAGTGAAGAGGGGCGCTTTAGTGAATTTACACTCTACTTTCCTATTGAGACTGTATAAATTTACCACACGTGGAAATTCAATCCTTCTGATTTGTCAGTAATATAGGAGTCTCCACCGAATGAGCGTAATTGCCAGAGGATGTAAAGGTCGTCGAAACTCATGACAGCCAGTAATATTCCAAATCGTGTGACATCATAATTGCCACTTGTCATACCATATATAAGGGGCAATATACCCAGTAGCAGGAAGGGCAGCAGGCATGTGATGCGATATTGCCACATGCGTATCGGCGAAAACAATCTGAACAACAGTTTATGTAGGAATAGATTTACCAGGACAGCTGCCAATATACACATGAAGAATCTGACCAGCGATAGATGGCTGGTTGTTTCTCCATGTATCGACTGAAACAGAATCAGCATTGGTACTGCAAATACTATGGCAGCTATGATGCTGTATTTATTAATCCTCTTGCCCGAAACTACTATCTCTGTCCCTTTTCGGCTTTTTGTTATTGAAATATCTGCTTTCATAGTGTGGATTTTTTGTATTGATGTTGCAAAGGTAGAGTGGGGCACATGCTTCATAAGTTATCGCTACGTTAATATTAGGTTAAGAGGCGTTGTTTTCCTCGTTTATTTTATAGCAATATGACTGTTGCATTCATTCTTTTCCTTATTTTTGCAATATATAATAAACGCATTATGATAAAGTTATTGTTGGTAGAAGACGATGCAAGCTTGAGATATATAGTTCAGGGCGGGTTGGAAGATATGATAGGCGGTTATGAAGTGATTGCTGCCGCCAATGGCGAGGAGGGCTTGAAACAGTGGAAAGAACAACATCCTGATGTGATAGTATCTGATATAGAAATGCCCGTTATGAACGGTTACGAGATGGTGAAGCGTATCCGCGAGACAGATGGGGAAACTCCGATTCTGTTCTCCTCTGCCCTGATATCTCCTAAAGATGTGGTAAAAGGTTATGAAATCGGTGCCAATAACTATATAAAGAAACCGTTCATTCCCGAAGAACTGGATGCACATGTCCACGCCTTATTGAAGCTTTCCAAAGGCGAAAAATCGAAAGACACGAGTCAATGCTACAAGATAGGCAAGGAATATGTGTTGGATGCCACACATGCCACTTTGAAACATGCTTCGGGTGTAAACAAGACTTTGACTGTGCGCGAGACAGGTTTGTTGCAGATGCTTTGTGAGAAGCGGGGAGACGTTATCCGCCGGGAAGCTATCTTGGATAAATTCTGGAATACGGAAGATGATTACTTTGCTTCCCGCAGCCTGGATGTATTTGTGACGAGACTTCGGAAATTTCTTTCGGAAGACGAGTCGGTAACCATTAAAACAGTGAAAGGAGTAGGATTGATACTGATAGAAAATTAATAATGTATCCTTCTATATTGCAATAATTTAGCAGTACATGTACTGTTCTTCTGGTTTATTTTCGTTATTTTTGTATAGCAGTATTATATGAATATAAAGAAGGAGGGTATATGCGTATAAAACGGAAAGTCAGTATCTCTTGTCTTGGTGGCCGTTTGGGAATCTGCCTGCTGTTGGCTTTTGTGCCGCAATTGCTTTTTGCGCAGGAAGACAGTGTACGTTTCATTCGTGACAGTATACAGATACAGCCGGAATTCAATGAATCTCTATTCTCTCCTTTTGAGCTTCCTTCTGAAAACTCTGCCCCTTCTTCCATGTTTCATCCGGAGCACTCCTATTCCCTGCCCGATTTTTCACTGAAAGAGTCTCTTCGTCTGCCTTATCAGACCAATCCTTCCCTGCTATTTCGGGGAGATTACAGTACAAGCGGTGTATTAAGACAGTTTCCTCACGGTATGTTATTCGGTTCCGGTGGGCAGACCAGCGTACCGGGTATCGGACGTTTCAACAATGCTTCCCTGGGATATCAGCATGCCTTTAACCAAAGGCTGACGCTCCAGCTTGGCGTAGATGCCATGAAGATAAATATGATTCATTCCACCGGGCAGGCTTTCAGTACTTCGGGAGCTTTGCGGTATCAGGCTTCGGACCGTGTAGCTTTTAAGGTTTTCGGTTCGTATGCCATAGGAAATACTTACGGGATGGATACCCACCGCTACGGTGCCACCATGTCTCTGGATATGTCCGAACGTTTTGGTATGGAAGTTGGAGTACAACGTTATTACGATGCTTATCGCGGTCGTTGGGAGACGGTTCCCGTTGTGATTCCCTATTATAATTTCGACAAGTTTAAATTAAGTCTGGATGTAGGTGGAATCTTGTATGAGATTCTGCGTAACACCGTCTTTGATAATAGAGGGGGCAGTGGCGGAGCGACTATTGCCCCACCACGTTTTCAGATGCCGCCATTGAGATAAGATAAGTATAAATCAGCTTTTTGTAGGGACAATCATCAAACAGTTTACTACTGTTACATAATATTATTGCTAATGTAGAAATACTTTCATGATATTTCGTTTATTTTTTGTTTTGCTGTTCGTTTTTGTGCGGACAGTTGTCCGAAAATGGACATTACTATAAAATAGTTATTCTTTGATAATCAGTGATTTAATTCTTTGGCACGCAGATTGACTATATATAGGCGAAGGCGGTTATGAAACAACAACCTCCTCAGAGAAAGAAGTAATAACAATAAAAAATAACGATTATGAAAGCAACAGTATTTTCAAAAGCAGTGGTAATGATGGCAGTGGTAATGGCAAGTGTAATGAACTTTTCTGCAAGCGCGACAACTCCTGCCGATTATGTGAAAAACGAGGAGATGACCGGAGAACTGATGACCGCCAAGACTATCTTCCGCAATGAGGACGGACACCTTTTCCGTCACCTCCGCTACACTTACACTTATGACAGTGAGAACCGTGTGACGAGCAAGGAAGCTTTCAAGTGGGATAGCGTAAAGGAAGCCTGGGTGTCTTATTTCAAGCTGGATGTTGAATACACTGACAGTGAAGTTGAGTTGAACTATGCCCGTTGGAACAGTAGAACTAATGGTTACGACAGCTATACGCAAACTACCGTTTACGAACTGAATGACAGCAATGCGGCTTTGATGTTGGCAAGTACCAAATAAAGGATAATATATCAAATACAAAAGAGCCAAGTATCGTGAGGTGACACACCTTTGATACTTGGCTCTTTTTCGTTGAGGAAATGTATTATTGTTTCTCTGTTATCAGTCCGACAGCATAATTCAGCACTGTATCTTCATCCTTCATGAAATCTGCTACGGTTTGGGATACTTGATGATGGGGCGGTATGCCTATACCTTCCATGGGGAAACCTTTAGAAGAGACGTCCGGCTGGCGGGTAGGGATACGGAAATAGGTCCGCTGTTTGGTACAGAAAGGACGGGGGCCATTGCCGGTATCCCCTCCGGTAGCTTCGCCGATGAGGGTGACATTTCCGCTTTCCTTCATGTCGAGTGTGAAGCTCTCGGCAGCAGAGAGCGTATATGTGTCGGTCAGCAGATAGATTTTACCTTTATAGGCGTCGGCTTCGGGCTGCATGATGTAGCTCTTGCTGACGCAGTGTGGTTGTGCTTCGCGGATGAAGTACTTGCAGATGTTTACTCCATTCATGCTGTTTCCTCCGCCGTTTCTACGTACGTCTATAATGAGGTATGGTAAATCCTTGACTTTGGGATAGACCGCCTTGAAATCTTCCATGACGGGGTTCATCATGGTTTTGATGGTAAGGTAACCAATGCTGTCTTGTAATATCCTGCTCTCCACAGTTTGTTCTTCGTTATCCGGAAAATAGTCCCTTTGTTTCAAGGGAAGGGTGACGGTCAGAGTATCGCCCCCTCTCAGCAGTGTATAGTTTCTTAGGGTGTCTGCATAACTACGGAACGCATCATAGGCTGTACGGAGCCGTCTGTGGGGGACGGTAGATGCTTCGGTATATTTTTCGTTCTGTTCAATCCATTGTTTATAGGGGAGTCCGTTGATAGCTATAATCCGGTCTTTGTCCTGGAAGCCGTATTCTGTCAGATAGTCACTGGGTTTGTCAACGAACAAGGAATCCTCTATAAAGGCTACGCGCTGATTGGCTGTGTACCTCTTGTAGCAGGTAATGGCGTGGGCGCATTGTAAGGCAGAGATGTATTCCTGCACTATCAGTCCGTAGTCTGTGGTGGTCTGCGCCTGGCGAACGCGGGCGTCACAAGCTTGATACAATGAATCCATATTCAGATGCTTGGCTTGGTATAATGAATAATTCTCCATGACAATCTGGTGTATTTCTTTGAAATCTTCTTCAAACTGCGAGGGGGGTAACGGTAGTTCCGCGATGTAGAAGTTTTCTACATCAATCTGCTTGTCATTATAGAAATAGTTGGCATAAACATACAAACCACACCAAATGGTTGCCAGTACAGCCATCACGATGACTATTACTTTTGAAATTTTTTTCAGAATCTTCATTTTTTATAGAGTTTAGTCGATATTTGCTTTTTCGGCAAAAATAGTAATAATTTTTGTTAATCTTATTTTTCTAACTCCTTATTTGCCAATAATGGTAACATGGAGGTAACTAACTGAGCTTCAAGTGCCTTCTTGTACGATGTCTGGTAGTTGGCTAACTTTGCAGCCGTAAATCAAAACATACTAAGGAGAAGTGATTATGAAGAACTATCAGAAAGTAAATGTGCCCGCAGGCGAGGCACGTGTCGAGTTGCACGATTCATTGAATCTGACTGGTGCAGAAGTATCTATCAGCAATTTGCCGGCTGGTGCAGGAGTACCTTTTGTGCATTCGCACAAGCAAAATGAAGAAATTTATGCCGTCCTCTCCGGACGCGGCACCATGGTGGTTGACGGAGAAACCGTAGAACTGCAGGCGGGTGACTGGCTTCGCGTGGCTCCGGCAGGAGAACGCCAATTGTCGGCTGCGGCAGACAGCGCCATCAGTGTGATTTGTATTCAGGTGAAAGCCGGCTCTCTGGAAGGCTTTACGATGACGGACGGTGTGGTGAAGTAAGAGGAAGTCACACAAGTAAAATTAAGGTGATAGGGGATGGTCTGTGGTGCAGGCTATTCCCTATTGTCATATGATGTGCAGTGATTTATTGACTGCGATTTGTTTTAAGTCAAAATAATCATATATTTTGTACTATACCTAAGAAAACAGACTATGTCAACTGATGCAATAAAACAGAAATTATGATTAAATTGAAGAAAGAGCATTGTTTCTGTCACATAGCGAGGACCCAATCAAAGAGCTTAAAACTAAGAATTGAAAACATAATATCATGACCCAGCATAATGCCATCAAGCTTTTCGAAGCGAAGAAAGTCCGAACCGTTTGGGACGACATAGAAGAAAGATGGTACTTCTCAATAGTAGATGTGGTGACAGTCTGCTGTATGCCTATCCAGTTACGTCTCCGATAGATTGGAAAAGGAAAGATATAAGAGGAAACGTGTTTTCATTTTGTTCTTGTTTTGGGCGCAAAAGTAATAAATATCTCCGTTAACCTAACATTAACGTAACGATAACCTAAAAGCTTTTTACCACCTCCTATCTTTGCAATGTCGAAAGGGAACAACTCCCCCAAAGACAAGAACTTGAAACAAAATGTATAACTTAAAAAATAGAACCATTATGAAGACTTTAGTAATTTCAGCAATCATCGCAATGACCTCTTTAGTAAACGTAGTAAGCGCAGCAGCCGTTAACCGTACAGACAACTTTGCCTATAATACCGAAACCAACGACGGCCGTGTGGAAACACAAACCGTATTCAAAGTGGAGAATCAGAAATTCCTGCACCGCCACCTGAAGTACAATTACATTTACGACAACTCCGGTCGCATCTCCCAAAAAGAAGTGCTGAAATGGAACGAATCCACGCAAAGCTTTGAGAAGCACCACAGTCTTAACTTCTTCTATACGGACGACGTCACTGTGGAATACGCCCTCTGGAACGAGCAAAGCAATGCCTACACCGACATCAAGCAGAAAGCCGTCTATCGGCAGACCGACAGCAGTGTCTTGCGCTACCTCAGCTACGAATGGGACGAAAAGAACAATGACTGGAGCTTGACAGCAGACCATCACATGACGGATGAATCTGTGCAGCTATTGGCAGAGAAATAAGAACAGATTTGAATAAGCTGATTTTCTGTAATTATATAGGCAATGCGTTTTTTTGTTTTCCGGCACCAGGGAAGGCAGAGTTCCCCGGTGTCGGAGAGGGTGTTCCTCGGTGCCGGAGAAATACCCATTTAAAAGGCGTTTGGAGTGGCATTACGCATTGCAACATTGAAACGCTAAAATTGTCAATAAGAAAAAGGATGATACCATGCTTTTCAAACATTAATTTTTGATACTTACCGACTTTTTTTAACCCTATTTCGACTTTTTATTTGTACTTTTGCACCGGATTTCTTAATCAATAGTGCTCGAAATTCGGTTCTCATCTTTTTTATATTCCCTGATGAGGCCGTTTGTAGCGCATTGTGGCAGATGTTGTACTGTCCGGACTCTTATGGTTCATTATTAGTATTTCCGAGGGAATGAACAGAGGTTAACGGCTTATAGTTAACGGTTAGAGGAAAAAATAATGAACAACAATACATCTATTTTTATTTCATGAACAAACTTATGGTTTATTCTGCTCTGGCTGTCGCTCTGATGGCCGGAGAGCCTTGTCTTGTGCCTATATATGCACAAGACAAGGCTGTGCAGGCGATGACACTCACGGCACTTTACAATCTTGCTGACCAACAGAGTCAGAAGGTGAGGGTGAGTGAGGTGGCTTTGCAGGCAGCCAGCGAAGGGGTGGCAGCAGCCAAATCGGCTTTGCTGCCGAGTGTGGATTTGAGCCTTCAAGGCAGTTATACGGGCAATGCCTTCATGCTGTCGCGAGGTTTTTCGACCGATGGAACGACCGATTACATCGTGCCGGGTATGGGAGCTATTCCCGTGGCAAACGGTAAGCAGGACACCCCCCATTGGGGAAATAGTTTCACGGCTCAGGTGTCGCAGGTTGTGTATGCCGGTGGCGCTATCCGTTCGGGCATCCGCATGGCAGAATTGGGCGAAAAAATGGCAGAACTCGATGTGGAGAAGAACCGCCAGGAGGTGCGCTTCTTGTTGACGGGTTACTATCTTGACCTCTACAAGTTAGGCAATCAGATAGAAGTGGTGCGTCAGAATATCGCACTTACGCAGAAGGAGATTGACCAAATGAAAGCCCGCCGTGAGCAGGGTACTGTTTTGCAGAACGACATCACTCGCTATGAATTCCAGTTGCAGAGTCTTGAACTCACACTGACAAAGCTCACCGATGCCTCTACCATCATCAACCATCAACTGGTTACAACGCTTCATTTACCGGAGCAGACGGTTATAGTTCCCGATAAGAATGAGCTCAACACAGAAATAGACGCACTCTCGGCAATCGCCGTTCAAGACACATGGCAGCAGACGGCAACGGACAACAATCTTGGTATCCGCCAGGCAACGGTTGCCACAAATCTTGCAGAGCAGAAGGTGAAGCAGGCAAAGGCGGAGTCATTGCCTTCGGTGGCTGTCGTGGCAGAGAATCATCTCTTTGGTCCTTATACACAAGACCTCATCCCGAAGGATTGCAATGTAAACGTGTGGTTTGTCGGGATAGGCGTAAAGTTTAATCTTGGCAGTCTTTGGAAGAACAAACACCATATCCGCAAGGCACGTACAGAGCATCGGCAGTCGAGGGAAGCGCTCGCCTTGGCTCGTGAGGGTGTGGAGAATGCTGTACAGGCAAACTACACCAACCTCCTTACGTCCTACACCGAGGTGAAGACACAGCAGAAGCAGGTGGAACTTGCCAATCAGAACTACTCCGTGGTGCAGAACCGTTATCAGAACGACCTTGCACTCCTTACCGACATGGTCGATGCCTCCAACATGAAACTCTCCGCCGAAATGGCACTGGTCAATGCCCGCATCAGCATGCTTTATAATTTCTATACACTCAAATACGTAACAAATACTTTATAATAATGGAAAAGAACAAGATACACATCTATTTATACAATGCGCTCATCGTGCTTTGCCTCTTGGGTGGAGCCGTTTATGTGGTGAGCCAGTTTATGCACTTCGGCGGTGGAGAATTTACCGACAATGCCCGTGTACGCCAGAACGTCGTGCCTCAGAGCAGCCGTGTGCAAGGCTTCATCCGTGAGGTACGGTTCGCGGATTTCCAGCAAGTGAAATAAGCACATAGAGAAATAAGAATACAATATCAAATGGAAAGCGTGTAGCTCAATGAGTTACACGCTTTTCTTGTTTTTGGCCGTACACAAT
>QWCK01010044.1_pt1 | contig 10332 bp, 8 predicted proteins | sample 1972571 | NCBI WGS metagenome assembly QWCK01 (sample SAMN09866710, study PRJNA288562) | Human gut metagenome isolate term2_stool, whole genome shotgun sequencing... | isolation source: gut | host: Homo sapiens | place: USA: California | reverse complement strand
TTTATATAATTCGTCGATACGGTTGAATTCTATTTCCTGATTATCTAGTTGCAGCTTCGTCTGTTTCAGGTTGGCTGCATCCATCTGCACAAGTTTCTGTCCTTTGGATACGCGGTCGCCCACTTCTACGAAAATCTGATCGATACGTACGGGAGACGAAGGCGCAATATTATTCTTTACTTCGGCTTCCACCGTTGCTGTGTAATCCTGTATTTGATCTACGGGGCGGGCTTTTACGTCTGCCAGCTTCACAATAGGCTTTGCGTCCACATGTTCCGCAGCAGCTTTGTCTTTTCCACCTGTACATGAGCCCATAAACACAGTTAACAGCAGGGCTACCAATTGGATACTTCTTTTCATATTCCTTACTTGTAATTTTTTAGTTGTCTATCTTTATTCTTTTCCCAGAACCTGATCGAGGTCTGCCTTAGCAACCAGGTAATCGTATATGGACTGATTGTAGGTGAGTTGCGCCTGTGTCAGTGACACTTGGGAACTGTTCAGTTCGAGCACCGTGCCCTTACCTACATCATAACGTTTTTCGGCAATCACCACCGCTTTCTTTGCCTGCATCACATTTTCCTTGTTGCTGACTACCTGCTCTGTGCTGGCACTCATATTATTGCGACAACTGACAATCTGTATATTCAACTGTCTTTCCGTATCGATACGATTCCAATCGAGCTGGCGCATCTGGATACGGGCAGATTTCACTTTCGTAAAATTGCTTGCCTTATATAAAGGTATGCTGATATTGAACATCAGGCTGGAACTGTTGCTCCAGTTATAATCGAAGAAATTGATATTCGGATTATACAATGACTGATATTGATAGGAGAAGCTCATGGAAAGAGTCGGCATAAAGTTCGTCTTTAAAGACTTTACATTCTTTTCGAGCAACTTCATGTTCAAGTCCAACTGCTTCATGGTGGTATTGTTGTTCAGATTCACATTCTCTTCTTTCAACTGATTGGCAAACATGGTCGTCTCATAGTTGGTCAGATTATCATTAATCTTTATCTCCACATCGGCAGTGATGCCCATCAGAACTTTTAACTGTAATTTAGCCAAAGTCACCGCATTGGCTGCCGCAATCAGGTTCGGCTTAATGCTGCGCATCTGTACTTCCGCACTGATCTTGTCATATTCGCTCACAGTTCCCTGCTGATATTTGGCATTCACTACATTGTAATTATCTTCTGCCAGTTTATAGCTGCCTTGAAGCACTTCATAGCTATCCTGTGCAAGCATTAACTGATAATAAGCCTTGCTTACCTGATTCACCAGATCCAGTTTGGAAGCACGTGACTTCTCTACTGCCAGTTCAATATCCGTCTTTGTCATCGACATAGCACGGTAAACACCCGGCACAAAGAGTGGCAGGTTAATACTCAACCCGGCATTGGCGGTGTTCGAACCGTCTTGCCCCATCTTGAACGACATATCGTTCAATTTCATTTCAGCCGCTTTAATTGTATGGTCTAAGGAACCGGCAATGCTGGCCTCCGGCAACAGACTTTGCCAGGCTTCCTTGCTGGCAACTCTCTTTAAGGCGATTTCTTCCGCTGCCACTTTCATTGTCGGATTCTCATCCAATGCAATTTCCAAGGCTTTGTCTAAGGTTAAGGTTAGGGTATTCTTCTCCGTCTGCGTGTCCTGCGCCTTTGCAAAACCAAATGCACAGAATGCCACAGCTACCAGAAGGATCTTCCGACCTGTCAATCTTTTCATCTTGTTCATAAACTGAATTTCTAATTTAATCTTAATTGTTTGTCAATAGAACCTCACTTTTACTCTAGTCTTCGATGCGGTTCTTGCGATATTCTTGTATAAAGTCTTCCAGTACCCTTGCTCCTTTTTCGGTGGAGATACCGCGTATATAAGTAAACATGATGGATTCGTACACTTCAATGAAAGGGTATTCATTACAGATGTCCGTATTCAAAAGCACATCAAATTGCTCACGTACCAGCAAATTGACAATAGCGAAGTTTACATCCGAACGAAAGATGCCCTGCTCTACTCCTGTTTTGAAGAAGGACATGGTTTTCATCGAATCGCTGTCCTGCCGATTCTTCATCATCTCATATACTTTGGGATATTTCTTAATGTCTTCAAAAAAGCGTTTGTTCGTCTGATGAAACATCTCAATGCTTTTCTGAAAGACTGCAAGTATCACTTCCAACACATTGTGCGACTGTTCAAAGACTTTCTGCAAATACTTGTCTCTGTCTGCCTGTGCCTTCAGTATGCATTCTTTCAACAACGATTCTTTATCCGAAAAGACTTCGTAGAGCGTACGTTTGGAAATTCCTAATGCTGCTGCAATGTCATCCATTGTAATACTCTTGATGCCTTTTGAAGTAAAAGCTTCTGTTGCCGCCGTTATGATCCGTTCTCTTAACTCTACCCGTTGGGAAGCGTCCTTTCCATGCTCTGTCATCATCCGTTTTTCTATTTTATTAAAATGCAGTTTTCGTTTTCTCTTCATTTCCAAAGGAAAAACGGAACAAAGATATATAGAAAACTCAATTAACAAATTAAGTTTCCAGCTATTTATAGTCCATTTGGGATTTATTATCATTCAATAGAGTGAAATGAAAACAAGTGTTAATAGGAAATTTGGAACAAACACAAAAGAAAGGTAAAAGGAGGGAATATAGGAAGTAAAGTTTTATCGCTAATAGAAGAGATGGGAGCCAATAAATGCCGGATAAATATCGATAAGAATCGACACTTACCCGGCAATAACAGTCACCATTATTAACGAAAAGCGAAAAAGGGTCAATTTATTGTCAGTATTCAATCTGTGTCCTCTTCAGGAAGGCGACTGTTTTATGTATTTCCTTGTACATCACAATGTCATCTTTTACAAAAGGCACTTCTTTCCGATAGGCATGGAGGAAACGCTCAAGAACGGGAGAGGTTTTCTGCGGGCGGCGGAAGTCGATGCCTTGTGCGGCGTTCATCAGTTCGACGGCAAGGATATGTTCCAGGTTGTCCATCACTTTATAGAGTTTGGTGGCGGCATTGGCACCCATGCTTACATGGTCTTCCTGTCCGTTGGAGGAGACGATGGAATCGCTAGAAGCTGCATAGCAGTACATTTTATTCTGGCTGACCATGGAGGCGGCGGCATACTGGGGAATCATGAAGCCGGAGTTCAGACCGGGGTTGGCTACGAGAAATTCAGGTAGTCCACGGAGTCCCATAATCAGTTGGGAGACACGGCGTTCGGAGATATTTCCCAATTCGGCCAGGGCGATGGCGAGGAAGTCATAAGAGATGGCAAGCGGTTGCCCGTGAAAGTTTCCGCCGGAGATGATCCGGTCTTCATCGGGGAAGATGGTGGGGTTGTCCGTGACGGAATTGATTTCGGTCAGCAGTACGGAGGCAACGTAGCGGATGGCATCTTTGGTGGCGCCATGTACTTGTGGGATGCAGCGGAAGGAATAGGGATCTTGCACATGTTCCTTGTGGCGTTCGATTAGTTCGCTGCCTGCCAGTAGTTTGCGGAAGGCCTCGCCTGTCTCGATCTGTCCCTGATGGGGGCGAATTTGCTGAATGCAATCCATAAACGGGTCGATACGGCCGTCAAAGGCTTCGAGAGAAAGGGTGGCTATCAGGTCGGCCTTTTTCGAGAGGCGGAAGGCTTTAAGCATGGCGAATACACCGTTGGCACTCATAAATTGGGTGCCGTTCAGCAAGGCTAGTCCTTCTTTGCTCATTAGTTTGACCGGTTCCCAGCCAAACTCGTCGAGTACGCTGATGGCTTCGCACTTTTTTCCTTTATAGTAAACATCACCGACACCTATCAGAGGAAGGAAAAGATTGGCGAGCGGTGCCAGGTCGCCGGAGGCTCCATATGTCCCAATGAGAGGGCGTGGGCTTTGAGAAGCATCATCAGTTTGATGATGACGGGGCGGATTTCTTCGCCTACGCTGCAAGCATGGCTTTTTATCAAGTTCTCCTGGAGGGTTCCCAGTTCATCGGGAGATATATTTTTAGTGCATAGAGAGCCGAAACCTGTTGTTATGCCGTATAATGGTTCTTCGGAAGAAGCTATTTTTTGGTCGAGGTAGTCACGGCATTTCTGGATGCGTAACTTGGCTTCGGGGGCTAGTTCCAGTTTCAGGTTTTCGTTTATAATTCGTTCGATGATTTCGAAGGTCAGTGCTCCGGAACCGATATGGTATACATTCTTACTCATACGCGCAGGTCTTGATTTACGGCATCCAACAATTCTTTTTCTCTCTGACAGGCGGTTTGCTCGATGGCATCGGCTTCGGTTTGCAGCTGGAGGACAAAATCTCTGTCTTTGAGCGAACCGAGGTTAATACGAACATTCAGCAAGGCTCCCAATACGGCGGAACGGGCAGACATCATGGCTACACAGGCGTCTGTGACGGCATTACGGTTACCCAAACGGGCAACATCTGCTATGACGGACATCATATCCAGTGCTTTGCGGGCTACTTCTAACGGGACGAGGGCAGCTTGTTTGGTTGCTTCCTGAATGGCGGCACTTCGGACAGCTTTCTCTTCGTCGGTTGTTTTAGGAAGTTTGAAGCAGGCAAAGACTTCGTTGTAGGCAGCGGAATCTTTATCAATAAGTGCAATAAATTCGTCCAGTAAGCGGAGTGTGATTGTTTGTGCGTGTTGCATTACTTCTTCACTGGCTTCGTATCCTTTTTTTCCTACGGTGAGCCGTGCCACCATCGTGGAAAGCGCGGAAGCCAGTGCTCCATTCAAAGCGGCAATACTGCCACCACCGGGCACAGGGTCACTGCAAGCTACTTTATCTAAGAAATCTTTTACGGTTAAATCTGCTAACATGGTATTCAGTTTTAAGTGATTAATGAATGAGTGGGGTAACTATTAAGCGACGGGATATAACATGCCGCCTTTAATAGTCATGATTACACAGTTCATGCCTATATAATAAGGTAGAATATGATAGTTGTCGGAATTGAGAATGATGAAATCGCCTTGTTTGCCAACTTCGATACTTCCAATACGGTCGGCTCGTTGAAGGGCGGCGGCTCCGTTCAGGGTCAGGGCGGTGATGGTTTCTTCGATGCTCATTTGCATATAGATGCAGGCCAAAGCAATGGTCAGCGGGATGGAACCGGAGAAACAACTGCCGGGATTCAGGTCGGTAGCGAGTGCCACAGCACAACCGGCGTCAATCATTTCACGACCTCGTGCGTAGGGTTCTTTCAGGGCAAAAGCTGTCAAAGGCAACAGGGTAGCCACAACTCCGGCATCAGCCATTGCACGGATGCCGGCATCGGAAGCATGCAGGAGGTGGTCAGCAGATAGTGCTCCCAGTTCGGCTGCCAGTTCGGCCCCACCGAGGGAGACGATTTCATCAGCATGGAGTTTCAATATGAAACCGTGCTCCTTGGCTGCCTGAAGCAGGCGACGGGATTGTTCGATAGAAAAAACACCTTGTTCGCAAAAGACATCACAACATTCTGCCCACTTACCGGAATGGATAAGGGGAAGCATTTCACGAATCAGGAAGTCGATGTATTCGTCGCTTCTCCCTGCATATTCTTCGGGAAGGGCATGGGCGCCGAGGAAAGTGGAGACTATATCGACGCGTTTATGCTCAGCGTTATTCAGGCTGCGCATTACTTTTAGTTGTAGTAATTCTGTGTCCCGGTCCAGGCCATAGCCACTTTTACCTTCTACGGTGGTTACTCCCATAGTACTCATCTTCTTCAGGAAGCTTTCGGCGGCTGAACGAAGTTTAAGGTAGTTCATTTGCCGGGTGGCTTTTACGGTACTTGCAATTCCCCCTCCCCGCTCCATGATTGACATATAGCTTTCGCCTTTCAGACGCCAGGAGAATTCTTCGGAACGTTCTCCACCAAATACAAAATGGGTATGGGAATCGACGAAACCGGGTAAAAGGCAATGTCCGCGAGCGTTATAATGCCAATAGTGCTGGTAGTAACCATCCCGGTCTTCACCACGGTTTTCACCAACGTAAGTAATGATTCCTTTGGTCACTTCCACGGTTCCGTTTTCTATGATTTGCAGTTGAGACATTTCCTCTCCTTTACGGGCGGAAAAGCCGATGGGGGTTACGATACGGGCGTTAAATATGATTAGGTTTTCACTCATAAATAGTTCATCATAATTAGTTCATATAATAAATGGAGATATGAATAGCACGTTTTTTAGAATGATGTTTGCCATAAAGCAATTGTGATTCATTTTATTTTCTTATTGACTATTCCATGATACGAGCTTCGAGAACTTGCTGCATGGTAAAGTTTTCGAGTCCGAGATAGTAGGAAGCGGTATCAATCAAAGCTTCCATCGGTACAAGGCCGATTATTTCGCTACCTACAATCGTAACACCGTAACGACGGGCTTCGATACGTACTAATTCGAAGGCACGGTAAAGTGCGGTACGGGTATAGTCGGTCATGTTAATGGATACTTGGGTAATGTTTCGCTCTTTCAGTTCCACCCCCATTGCTTTTACATAACGAAGTCCTCCATTGATATGGCGGATACTTTTCGCAATCTTAGTGGCTATCTCCAGATTATCTGTACTTAGATTAATATTGTAGGCTACGAGTGGCATACGGGCTCCGATTGCTACGGTACCTGCGGTCGGATGTCGTTCAGCAGGTCCGAAGTCAGGTTGCCATTCGGGTAGTTTGATCTTTTCGGCCATTCCTTCAAATTCACCTTTACGAACGGAGGCGAGATTTTCCCGATGTGGCGCAGTAGCGGACTTTTCATACAGGAAGACGGGAAGATTATATAGCTCCGCAACTTTCGCTGCTACTTTTTTAGAGAGTTCGATGGCTTCTTCCATACTGGTATTCTTAATCGGGATGAAAGGGATCACATCTACCGCTCCCATACGAGGATGTTGCCCGGTGTGCTGATTCAGGTCGATCAAACAGACAGCTGCACCGACGGCTTCAACTATTGCTTCATACAGTGCTTCCGGTTCTCCCACAAGTGTGACGACCAGACGATTATGGTCTTCATCATTACTATAATCAAGCAGTTTTACTCCGGCTTTAGCACGGAAAGGGGCTACTATCTGATCTATTTTCTCCAAATCACGTCCCTCGCTAAAATTGGGGACGCATTCAATAATCTTATTCCAACTCATACCAAATATCTATTATTATAGAGGTTATACTTTACTGAATAACTATATGTTTTACATCAAATAGCCACATGGTTTATTCAAAATAACCGCATGTTTAAACTGTTCCATATATTGTGGGAATTTACTCCCTCATATTATGGGAATGTTTTCTCTTATATTGTGAGACTACTTTCCCACAATAGATGTAACCATCTTCTTTATTAATTCTTCGTCCGCCACATACGGCATTGTTATCTGATAATCTCCAGCATGGGACTCATTAAATGCCTCACTCGTTTCCATCGCATGCGGATTACGCGCCCACGAACGGCGGGCTACTCCTCCCATTACGTCCCAAAGCATTGCCGAACGAAGTATTTCATCTACCCGTTCGCTACCGTCGCATACCATACCAAAACCGCCATTGATTGCTTTACCAATGCCGACGCCACCTCCATTGTGTAAGGCTACCAGACTCATTCCACGGGCACAATTTCCGGCAAAACATTGCACAGCCATATCTGCCATCACATTACTTCCGTCTTTGATATTCGACGTCTCCCGGAAAGGAGAATCCGTACCGCTTACGTCGTGATGGTCTCGTCCCAGCATAATAGGGCCTACTTCACCCCGGCGAACCATCTCATTGAAACGGAGGGCAATGTTCATTCTCCCAACTGCATCCTGATACAGAATACGTGCCTGTGTACCCACCACGAGTTGATTCTTTTCTGCATCCCGTATCCAATTATAGTTGTCCAGATCCTGTCCGCGCCGGTTGACGTCGATACATTCCATAGCCGCATGGTCTGTTTTTATCAGATCTTCGTGTTTGCCACTCAAGCAAACCCATCTGAACGGACCGTAGCCGTAGTCAAAGAGTTGGGGTCCCATAATATCCTCGACATAACTTGGCCAGATAAATCCGTCTTTTTCATCAACACCATTATAGGAGATTTCTTTTACTCCGGCATCGTATATGGCTTTCATAAAAGAATTTCCATAATCAAAGAAATAAGTTCCGCGGGCTACCAATTTCTTGATGACTTCGAAATGACGGCGCAGAGATATGTCTACCAAGTGACGGAATTGCTCCGGCGATTCGTGAAGAAGGCGTGTGCGTTCCTCGAAAGTCAGTCCGGCTGGGCAGTATCCGCCTTCGTAAACGGCGTGACAGGAGGTTTGATCGGATAATAGTTCGATCAAAATCTTTTCGCGCTCGGCATATTCGAGCAGGTCTACTATATTTCCATGATAGGCAATGGAACAAGGTTCACGACGTCGCATTGCTTCAGTTGCCATCCGGTATGCTTCTATGATATCTGCAGTCACATGCCCTACCCATCCCTGGCGGTAGCGTGTTTCAATGCGTGAACGATCTACTTCGGCTATGATGGAGACTGCTCCTGCTATTTCGGCTGCTTTAGGTTGTGCACCACTCATTCCTCCCAAACCGGAAGAAATAAATAAGTGTCCCCGCAAATCTTGGTCTTGTGGAATTCCGAGTTTCAATCGTCCGGCATTCAGGAGGGTGTTGAAAGTGCCATGCACAATGCCTTGAGGACCGATATACATCCAACCACCAGCTGTCATCTGTCCGTAATTGGCAACTCCCATCTGGGCGGCAATATGCCAATCATGTTGATTGTCGAATTGTCCGATCATCATCGAATTGGTAATTATAACGCGGGGAGCATCGGGACGGGAGCGGAAAAGCCCCAATGGATGTCCGGATTCAATAACCAGTGTCTGTTCCTGGGTAAGTTCTTCCAGATATTGCTTAATCAGTCGATATTGCATCCAATTTTGGCAAACTTGCCCGGTTTCACCATAAGTAACAAGTTCGTAGGGATATAAGGCTATATCGAAGCAAAGGTTATTGTCAATCATTACCTGAAAGGCTTTGCCTTCAATACATTGCCCCTGATATTCATCAATCGGCTTTGCTTTCAAGTCTCCGGCAGGACGGAAACGGTATCCGTAAATCCGCCCGCGAGTGCGTAGTTCTTCCATAAATTCAGGAGCCAGTTGTTCGTGCCACTCGGAGGGAATATAACGCAAAGCGTTTTTTAAAGCTGTGATGGTCTGCGCCGGGGTAAGTGTATAACCACGGTCGGGAGCTCTCCGGATACCTTCTACAAAATCCGGATAAGGAGGTAGCGTGTTGCCAAGAGTTATTCTCATAATAAACAGAATTAAGGATTACAAACTGTAAGCAATACAGTCTTATAACTCTTCGCAATATAGAAAAAAAGAAGATAAAAGACAAGAGAAATAACAGATTTATTATCAGAAAGGCATTATTACATTTACTGCTTAATAGAATGGTAAGATACAGGCAATGTCAGGAGTCTCTTATGCTTTTATACAGATACAAATGCAGGTCTTTTATCCAAACGGACTAGTAGGGCTTTTATTAAAATGGATAGCGGATTTTTCCATTAAATCAAAGCTATGAGTTCTGTGTTATTTGCATAATCCGCACCCTAATCATATCACTATGACCATGATTGTATTATGAACATACTCTTTCTCTGCTATACCAACAGAGATCGACAAAATTACTTTTTTTGTTTATTCCGCAACTCCAACAAATATTTAAAGGTATGCTTCGCCTCCTGACTATCATCTTTCAAATATGCCTGTTTCAGTTCCGGATAATTCTTCAATAATTGAAGCATTTTATCTTTTCCTAGAAAATCGACTTTTCCTGTTTCACCATTTAGCTCATAACAGACGCGTTTCGTAACCAAACTTGAAGCGGCAAGAGCATCGCCAATATTCCCTCCCAGTTTTACGTCATCCTCTTCTACAAAGTTTCCTCCGATAACCGAACCTAGAGGCATGGCACAAAAATAGATATTTTTACCCAATTGAACGGCAGGGGCATACCATGCTCCAAAGCGTAACTTTTTATAGCGCAACTTACGACAATTCAAATATAAATCTCCTTTTTCGTCACGCACGGCAAAACAACGCTTCTTCAAGCGTCGACACATCGACTCGTCATCACCGGCCGTTATCCGGTAATCAGCCCCTCCTGTCAATACAATCTGATTTCTGGAACGTTTTTCTACACGCAACACGGCTGTTGTATCACCATGTTGAGCCAGCAACTCTTTCAGGTTGGAATAAATAATATTCTGCGCAATTAACGGAAGGCTAATCACGCTTATCAGCAAACATAAGATACATCCTTTCTTCATAAG
>QWCK01006142.1_pt1 | contig 10332 bp, 4 predicted proteins | sample 1972571 | NCBI WGS metagenome assembly QWCK01 (sample SAMN09866710, study PRJNA288562) | Human gut metagenome isolate term2_stool, whole genome shotgun sequencing... | isolation source: gut | host: Homo sapiens | place: USA: California | reverse complement strand
ACCAAAACAATGGATAAAAACAAAGGAAGACCTACATCATTACCGATGAAGGTTTCTGTTGACATAGTTCTCACTCAGTATTCTGTTTATGTCTGAGAGGCGATAGAGAATCTTCCCTGCGATTTGGGTGTAAGGGATAATGCCCTTATCCCGATAGTCTTGCAGGGTGCGAGGGGAAAGGAACAGTATCTCGCAAACCTCCCGTCCTGTGAGGTAGATTTCACCTTCAAAAAGAGGACGATGAGTTTGAGCGATATTTCTCACTCGATTCGTCAAACCTTTAATGCCAGAGAAGCGGCAAAGCGGATCTTCCCGACAGTTTTCCAAAAACTTTCCAGCCTTGGAAAATAAAATTTCCAACGGTAGAAACTTTAATTTCCAAGGGAGGAAAAGAAGTTTTCCAACGCTGGAAAGTTTCTTTTCCAACGCTGGAAAACTTCAGTTTCATGAGAAGGAGCTCGTCAAGCTCCCCTAAATGCTTATTTAGTATGGCCTAATTTGCTACCTTTGCAACGATGAATGAGAGAGAGATAGAGGCTACTGATCAAGCCGAAGACAATAAGCGAACGCAGGACCTGCGCACGCAGCCGATCCCTAAGCTACTCCTGAGGTATGCTATACCAGCCGTGGTGGGTACGGTCGTGCAGGCGCTGTACAACATCGTGGACACGATCTTCATCGGCCAGGGCAGTGGCGAGCTGGGCATCGCTGCGGTCTATATTGGCTTCCCCTTGCTGATCCTCCTCATCGGCTTCAGCATGCTCGTGGGGACGGGTGCCTCTGTTGGCGTATCGATCGCTCTAGGCAGGAGGGACTCGGATCGCGCCGATCGCATCCTGAGCAATGCGGTCTATCTGACCTTTAGCTTCTACATCCTAGCGGTCACACCCTCGATGATCTTCCTAGATGATCTATTGCGACTCATCGGGGCGAGTGACAATATCATTCCCCTGGCAAAGGACTACCTCCACATCTACTTGCCAGCTATCATACTGAGCAACCTGACCTACGGATACAACAATGTGATGCGTGCGTCGGGCTACCCGACGAAAGCAATGATCACGATGCTCATCGGGGCGGTGATCAACGTGGTGCTGGACTACCTCTTTATCATGCGCTTCGGATGGGGTGTCAAGGGTGCTGCCTGGGCAACGGTGATTGCGATGTTCTGCACGATGGTCTTCGTGCAGTATCACTTCTTCCAGCGCAAGAGCTTGGTGCGCTTCAAGCGACAAAATATGAAGCCCTCGGGACCTATCCTCCTATCGATCATCAGTGTCGGTATAGCACCCTTTGCGATGCAGGTAGCGGGCAGTGCCGTGAGCTTTGTGCTCAACCATAACTTTGCGCACTTTGCTAAAACGGTGGCTGAGGCGGATCTATCCATAGCAACCTACGGCATCATCAACAACTACACGACACTCATCGCACTCACTATCATCGGTGTGGCGCAGGGCATGCAACCTATCGTGGGATACAATTACGGTGCAGGACATATCGAGCGCTCGCTGAGCTGCTACAAGCTCGCTGTCGGGGTCAATACGGTCATCTCTATAATAGGCTTTGCGGCCGCCATGCTGCTACCGGAGCAACTCTTTAGCCTCTTCAATGCGTCGCCTGCGCTGATCGCGATAGGTCAGCGTGCCATACGTATAGTCTTCTGCGTCTTCTTCGTCGTAGGCTTTCAGATTACCACCTCGCAGCTCTTCCAGAGCCTTGGTCTGAGCCGTCAGGCTATCTTCATCAGCTTGACACGACAGATCATCTTCCTCCTACCAGCACTGCTGATCCTCCCCCACTTCTACGGCATCGATGGCGTCTGGTATGCGATACCTCTGGGCGACCTCTTGGCGACGGTCGTCTCGGCTTCGATGATTATCTACTACTTCAAGAAGTGGACTAGCGAGCAAACTTCACCCTTAGCGTAAGACCTTCTAAATATGCACGTACTCCTCTATACGCTCTTCATACAGCTCATAGGTATCCTCTACCTCGTGTGGCGTGGCGGGCAGGCGGTGCCTCGTGGCTGGTGGCGACGGTCGCTGCGTGGGGTGCTACTGGCCGACCTGCTCTTCGTCCTTGTGGTCGTTTTGCTGCGCCATCAGCTCTCATCGGCGTTGCTCACCTTTAGCATCGTCTTCGTCTGCTCGTGGGCTTTCGTACTCCTATATATAGTACCGCTAGCACTCCTGATCAATGGCGGACGACTACTCTACAAGCGCATCACGGGGCAAACGCTTCGCGCACGGCTCGGCGATACGGGATACCAGCGAGCTAAGTGGGTTCTCTTTTTCGTAATGGTAGCGATCTCGGCAATCCTCATGATGTATGGCTACCAGCAGGCTGCGACACCGCACATAGTGGAGCATAAAGTGGAGCTGACCAAGCCGCTAGGTGCTGATCGGGAACATCTGCGGGTGCTCTTCGTGTCGGACCTCCACTTTAGCGAAACGATCGGCCGACCCTTTGCAGAGCGGCTCCTAGAGCTTTACAAAAAGACAGATCCTGACTTGATGCTCGTAGGTGGGGATATCTTCGACTACTACCCCGACCCCGCATATCTAGACAGCATCCCCGAGATTATGCAGCAGATCACGCCACCACTGGGCTGCTACTACGCACTGGGCAATCACGAGTACCGCTCCGATATGGCAAAGAAAAAGGCCTGGATCAAGCTCGTCGGGGGAACGCTCCTCGTGGACTCTATTGCAACGCCTGGCGGAGCGGTGACGCTCATTGGTCGGGATGACTATACGCAGCGTGGGCGGGCTACGCTTTCCGAATTGGTCCACCAGATACCGCAAGAGAGCCAGCAACTACCGCGCATCCTCTTTGAGCATCAGCCGAGACAGTTAGACAGCCTCGCAAGCAACGGCATTGACTTGGCACTATATGGGCACACCCACGACGGACAGATCTTCCCCTTCTCCCTACTGGTGCGTGCTTACTATCCGATAGCGCACGGCTTCACCGAGCGTTACGGCACGCCTGTCTACGTCTCTAGTGGATATGGTGCTGCGGGGCCGGCGATGAGGCTCTTTACCAATAGCGAGGTGGTTGTCTTCGACTTGTACAGCACTAGCAAGCAATAAGACCTTGGCACAGCAGATCATACTACTGACCAATACGGGCTCTCCACGGACGGCCAACGAGGAGGATGTGCGAAGCTACCTGCGGGAGTTTCTCACCGATGGGGATATCATCTCCGTGCCCTATCTGATGCGACAACTACTGGTACGGGGTATCATCGTGCCACGTCGTACGCACTTCTCATCAGAGCGGTATCATCGTCTCTTGGCACTCTCCGATGGGGTCATGCCTCTGCCCGCAGAGATGCAACGACTCGCAGAGCAAGTCGCTCAGCTGACGCAGCTCCCGACGCTCTATACGCCACGCTATGCACAGACAAGCCGTGCTGAGTGGGGCGAGCGTATCGCCCAGCTTGTCGGTACAGACGATGTGGAGGTGCTACTGCTCCCGCTTTTCCCTCAGTACACAAGGAGCAATGCGGGGAGTGCTATCACCTATTTCTCGGATCTGCCCAAGCCTACTGGCGGGGAGTACAAGACGACTGTGCTGACTCCGTGGGGTACCGACGCGCACTATATCCAGCAATTGGCCGATCTGCTCCAACGGCATGTAGATCCGAGCGACAGCACCTACCACTACATCGCCTCCTATCATAGTATCCCCGAGGCGCATCAGAAGTACGACCAGACGCACGGCTGGGACTACCATGCGCAGTGTGTCGCTACGCTACAAGCGGTGGTCAGCAGGCTAGGCGTACCTGAGGAGCGTGTCCATCTCACCTTCCACTCCGCTATGGGACATGGGCGCTGGCTAGAGCCGACGCTCGTCAGCGAACTGCAAGAGCTCGCCGCACAGGGTGTTCGCCGCGCTGTACTCTTTAGCCCTAGCTTTGTCGTAGATTGCTTGGAGACGAAGCTCGATTTAGAGCTAGAGGCTCGTGAGCTATTCCTCGCAGCCGGTGGCGAAGAGCTCATCTACGTGCCCTGTCTCTCCACGCACCCTGATAGTGGTGCGCTCATCGCCAGCTTAGTCGAGCGGGTACAACGGCAACGCTAGCCAGCACAATGGTGTGACAGCCTGACGCCAACAAATTAGACGCTACTGGGGATCGCTCACCGATCCCAATACCTAGCTATTAGTAGAGATGTGGCACGGCTCCAAGGTGAGCCGACACATCAATGCCGCAAATCTTACGAGCGACCCTTTGTGGGGGAAAACGAGACGTGTAACCCTTTGTGGGGACGCACGGCTCGTGCGTCCGTCCCCGTTAAAGTCTCGATGCAGTAACCTTTGACACAACGGACGCCCTCCCACTAGACACTAGCCGAGCGTCCCCCTACCAGCCATTACTCGTGAGATTTGCGAGGTGTAGGGATGCTCTCTTTTGCTTGTTTGTATCTTTTCGAGTATCTTCGGGGTATCAAAGAAACTAGATTGTATTATGAGACTTCGCACCACACTATCTATATTGTTTGCCACTTTACTATCTGTCACTATGACTATGGCACAGCAAGCAGCTACCTCTAGCCAAGCTCTCTACAAGGAGCTACAGGATTTACAGAAGAAGCGACTGCCGACGCAGACGCTCTCCTGCGCTGAGCGACTTGCCACTCAGGCTCTCCGCGATGGCAATCTATACTACACAATCGAGGCTCTGGAGGCGCACAAGATGTCTCTCCAGAGACTGGACTACAACCGATTGCTGGAGCAGTTCCCCCTACTCCACACCACGTGGCAAGGACGGGATAAGTTGTCAGAGCGAGATCAGCGCTTCCTCGCTCTATACATAGCACGGGAGTATATTACTTGGCGCTATGATGGGAGCATGATCACAAAGGGGCTAAGCATCCCGGATCAGGAGCAAGACAGCGTCACGCCTCGCTACTGGAGTGAGGCGGACTATCTGAAAGTGATCGATCCGCTGCTGGAGATAGCTTTCGCTCCCAGTGCTGAGCTCTACAAGGTGATACCACGACAAAAGGCGAAGCATCTACCCGATGCGCTCTACGCTGATCGACTTCCCAAGGAGGGTAGCTATACGCTCATAAGCCACCTGCTGAAGGTTCTTCCTCTTTCTCGGTTGCAGTGGATAGAGGAACAGATCGGACGCACCCCCACTTGGTCGGATCGGCTCGGCGCACTCCTGGCGGAGGATCAACTCCAGCAAGCGGACGAGGGGGCTAGGCTCTACGCCCTTTACCAGGCGGTAACCCTCGAGGAGACAACTCATGGCACAGCTTCCAGCACAGTAGCGAAGCGGCTAGAAGGCTTCCTCAAGGAGAGCCAGCAGATGCACCTTGAGACGATGGAGATCTACAACCGACTCTTCTACTACTACTATCGTAGAGACACAGACCTTCTGCGTTTCTACCACTTCATCGCACCTTACCTGAAGTGGCTAGACAAGCAGGGCAAGTACCCTGAGTTCTGTCAAAATATCCGCGATCGACTGTTTACGCCAGAGGAAAACATCGCTCTGACTAGCTTTATCTTGGCCGACCATCAGGGAATGGTAAAGATGAAGCTAGCCAATGTGGAGCGACTGGAGCTAAAGCTCTTTGCGCTTACGCCACAAGACGCTATCAAGGCAGAAGGAGAGACTATTCCCAAACAAGCCAAGCTCGTCTGGAGTCAAGCGTATCAAGGGAAGCGTGGTCCCGAGGCGATGGTGCAGCAGAGCGACTCGATAGAGCTTCCCTCCTTGCCCACGGGACCCTATCGCCTGCAAGTAGTCTCTCATCGCACGGCTGAAGCGCAACAACTAGAGGACGAGGAGCAGACAGACACAACGACTTACGACTGCACCGTAAGCGACCTATGGACGCTGGATCTAGGCAACGGACAGGTCCAACTGCTGAATGCTCTCACAGGGCAAGCCCAGACTGAGCCTATACAGCTATGGTCCTATGGTGACAATCGACCAGCATGGGACTCGAAGTATCAACCTAAACTGGAGAAGATTGGCGAGCGAACACCTGACAAGCTCGGCATCTTTGCAACACCTCGGCAGACTAACCAGAAGCGTTCTGAAACTTTACTGATGGAGAGTGCAGACCATCGATTGCTCTTACCCTTCTGTAAGTATAGCTATTGTCACGATCGAGACTCTTTTCAGCTACCCAAGCCAGTCAGCACGGCGCTCCTACAGACCGATAGGAGTATCTATCAGCTGGGTGATGCGATAGAGCTTTACGCTGTCGCTTACCGAAAGGGCTACGACCCGAAGCAAGCGATGGTGCTGCCCAAGCTAGACCTGACCATCGAGCTATACACGCCACAGGACGATATGATCGACTCGATTACGGCTCAGACTGATCAGTGGGGACGTCTCCATGCGACCCTCCAGCTGCCCAAAGAGGCGATGACGGGCTACTACACCATCGAGGTCTCTTGTGATAGCGATCTAGATGATTTCGCTGACAATACGACAACCATTCACGTAGCAGAGTATAAGCGTCCGAGCTTTAAGGGTGCCTTGAGGCTACCCGAGGTGGCGATGAAGCTAGGAGACACGATTACTGTCCGTGGCTCTGCAATGACTTACAGTGGCTATCCGCTCGCAGAGGCTTCTGTAGCTTACAGCGTGACGGGGAGCTATAGAGACTGGTGGTTCAATGAAGATATTCCCGATCAGATACTCACCTCTGGCACGCTCCAGGTCAATGAGCAGGATGGAAGCTTTGAGTTTCCTATTACCCTCTTAGACTTACGCACCGAGGCTATGCGTCAGAATCCGCAGCAGCCTTTGTCAGTTCACACCTACCGCATAGAGGTAACCATCACGGCGCCCAGTGGCGAGACGCAGCAGCTAAGACGATATATCTGGATTGGCTCGACACCTGTATCTATGGAGTACGAGGGGGCAAGGACCTTCTTCAAAGATAGGCCAGAGGAGGCTCAGACTTTTACGATCCGTGTGACCAACGATGACACCCCCCCCATAGCTACGACGCTAGAGCTACGACTCACTTCGCTCGCTGATACGACACGCTCTTGGTCGGTGGAGGTACCCGCCAACGAGAAGCAGCACCTGCCTGCTGAGTGGTTTCGCCTACCTTCGGGCTCCTACCGTCTGACTTACATTTATCACTATAAGACGAGCGAAACGCTAAATTATTATCACGATAAGACAGGCTGTAGGCTAGAGGTAAAGGATGAGATAGTTCTCTTTGCTGAGCATGACAAGCATCTATCAATACAAAGTACGCTGTGGGCGGCTTCGCCCTCGGAGGAATACCCACGAGGTGGCGCACCTACGATATACTATACCAGCAACGAGAGCATGCAGTCGATCTACTACGTCATCAATACGGTAGGTCAGCCCGCTATCTACGGACAGCTCCCCGCACTCCCCGCTCAGCAGGTGGGTCGCTGGCAGCCGACGCTCCCTAAGAGTGTCGACCCGAAGGGGCAGATCCGCATAGAACTTTACTGCGTACGCGACGGACGCTACACCTCTCAGAGCTTCGAGTACCGCTATACGGCTGACCAGCCGACCCTGCAGCTATCGTGGATCGAGATGCCCGACAAGCTTCTCGCTGGCGAGACCCACACGTGGCAAGCTCGCCTCACTTACAGCGATGGCAAGCCAGCGCGCCGCATCCCCGTCATGGCGTGGATGTATGACGCTGCCTTGGAGAGTCTGCGCTCGCACCGCATCGATCGCCTGACTCAATACATACCGCTCTACCTTCATACTGTCAGTCCGAGCCCTTGCTTCAGATTCGGTCTAGAGGAGTACACGCCAATGCTTTATGGCTATAGAGCAAGCGATTCTCCAGTGATGGCTCTTGCTAAGAACGCCTCTCTAGTTGAGGATGATCTGGAGTACACCAGTGACGAATTCATAGCAGAGAGTGCGGGGGAAAAATTAGAAGGTGTGGTCGTCACTGGCTTCGCCGCGCCTGTTCTGCGGAAGGACTTCTCTCAGACCGCCTTCTTCCTAGCGGACCTCTACACCGATGACGAGGGCGTTGTCACCTTTACGGGCAAGATGCCCGAAGCACTCTCCAGCTATCGCCTTGCACTCTTTGGCTACGACAGCCGACTGACGGACTGCGCCGCAACGGCTGACATCAAGAGCTACCGCCAGCTGATGGTCGAGACGCTGCAGCCACGCTTCCTTATGCAGGGAGACCAAGCTTACTTGACGGGGTCGATTCGTAACCTCACCGAGAAGCCACTCCGTGGCACCCTCCGACTAGTGCTCTACGACGCCCTGGCGACGGACAGCACAGCGACACCGCTTGCCGACGGCATACGGGAGCTAGCTCTCACCATTCCCGTCAGTGGCGTGACGCCCTACGCCATCGCCCTGCCCGCTCTGCCAGATCTCTCGGCACTGCGGGTGCAGGTCTACTTCGTCAGCGGCTCACTTAGCGATGGCGAGGAGTACGTCATCCCCGTACAGCCAGCGACGGTACGCACCGTCGAGAGTATCCCCTTCGCATGGGACAAGCAGGCGAGCTACTCCTACCCGCTCAGCGCGTTGCTCGGGCAGGCAAGCGATCCGTCAGCTTCGCTACACTTACAGCTCTGGAGCAATCCACGCTACTTCGCCTTACAACAACTGCCGATCCTCTTTAACAATGAGGAGCGAGACGCGATCAATACGGTCCTACGCATCTACACTTTGACCCGTACGCAGCAACTGCTACGCCAGCCAGAGATAGCTCAGTGGGTTCAGGCACAAGCTCAGGCGACTGAGGGAGCCAACAAGTTGACCAGCAACCGTGAGACCACACTCCTACCGCTAGACGAGACTCCTTGGCGTGCTACCGAGCGATGGCTAGACGGTGCGCAGGAACAGCTCTGGGCACTCTTCAAGGCACCCAATAAGCGCACCGCCACTAAGGACATAGCGCAGCTGAGCAACCTACAGACTGGTTCGGGAGACTGGTCGTGGTACCCCGATATGCCTAGCTCCTCTTACCTCACGCCGCTCATCCTCGACTACCTCGCAGCGGTCAGTGAGCTAGAGGAAAACGAAGAGATAACCGCCATGCTCTCTTGTGGTTGGCAGGCTTACGACCGCTCCACGACCAAGCTGATGCAAGAGATGAAGAAAGAGCTAGCCAAGAGCAAGCGGAAACCCACCATCCCCGCATGGGGTGCCGAGTGGCTCTACCTCTCCTACCGCTGGCGTGACGCTAAGGCTCTGCAAAAGGACCCCACCACAAAGGCACTCATCGACTACCTCACGCCACTCCTCGTCAAGGAGGCGCAGCAGCTCCCCCTCTACGCCCTACCGCAAGCAGCCTACACGCTCTACAAGCAGGGCAACGTGGCGCAAGCACGACAGCTCGCCGAGATACTGCACGACCATCTATCCTACGAAGCGGCTCAGGGAGCTTTCTTTGCCAACACCCTCGTAGGTGGTTACTTCTGGCGAGACCGCTCTATGTCGCTACAGCGAGAGACTATCGAGCTCTTCAAACTGCTCGGCCTCTACCCCGACACAGTACAGCAGATGCGTCGCTGGGCGATGGAGTACCTACGCACCAATCTGCGCGCTTCCAACCTCACGCAGTTAGAGCTCCTGCTCACACTCCTAGAGGACGGCGTTGGGGAAACGGCTAAGCACGATCAGGTGACCATCTCCATACCTCTTGCCGATGGCACGACCGAGCGCATCGAGACCGACTCCTACTGCGGACTACAATACAAGCCTAGCCAACTAGACCGCACGGGTAGCATCGTCATCACGCATAGCGACCCGCAAGCTATCCTCTGGGGTGGCATCCTAAGCGTTGGCGAGAAGCCGCTCAGCGAAGTGTCCGAGCGACAAGGCGAACTGATGATCGAGAGCAAGACTTACGTTCGTGAGGAGATCAATGGTCAACTGCAAGAGCGTCCCATCCAGTCTGGCGAGAAGCTCACCGTCGGGACTATCCTCATCACAAAGCTTCGCATCACAACCCGTCGTGACCTAGACTTCGTCACCATACGAGATATGCGTCCCGCATGCTGTGAACCGCTAGAGCAGCTCAGTCACTACGAGTGGCAGGGCGGCCTAGGCTACTATGTCGAGGCGCGCCACTATGCGCAGATATACCATATTAATAGTCTACTCCGTGGCTCCTACGAGATCAGCTACGAGCAGAGCGTGGTACGTCCAGGCACATACCAGCGTGGTATCACGCAGGCTCAGTGCGCTTACGCTACCGAGTACTCCGCACAGACCGCTATGCCAACCCCTTACATCGTAATAGCAAATGATTGACCCCATACAGATCATCGAGCGTTACTACCCTACCGACACGCTCGGCTACCGCATCCTGCTGACCCACAGCCAGCAGGTTG
>QWCK01006134.1_pt1 | contig 10344 bp, 11 predicted proteins | sample 1972571 | NCBI WGS metagenome assembly QWCK01 (sample SAMN09866710, study PRJNA288562) | Human gut metagenome isolate term2_stool, whole genome shotgun sequencing... | isolation source: gut | host: Homo sapiens | place: USA: California | reverse complement strand
TTTTTCTTCTTTCTTCTTCTATACATTTGATAGAATTAGTCAAAATAATAAAGATAATACAAAGGAATTTTGATGAAGAGTAAATATCTAAAAAATATGCCTATGAATTTAGCGATTATAGCCATATTAATATTTATAACATTTAAATATCTTATAACAGGATTTAGTAGTCAGGATATTAAAGACGCATATAATATTTCACAAAAGAGTTATTTAGTCGTTGCAATGTTATTTGCTATTTTATATATGTTTTGTGAGGCGAAAAATACGAAAAGGCTGTTAAATTCTTTTGGTTATGATGCAAAAATATTTCAGACAGTAAGGTATGCCTTTACAGGTTTTTTCTTTGCGGGGTTAACCCCATCTGCTACAGGTGGGCAACCTGTGGAAATATTTGTAATGAAAAAAGAGGGTATAAAGATTTCTCACTCCTCTTTAGTGCTTATGCTGGAGCTATGCTCTTTTCAGCTAGCTACTGTAATTATGGCACTGGTAGGGTTCTATTATAATTTTGATTACATTATGAATGGTGACAACATTTATACTTATGTGATATTTTTTGGTATTATAATTAATTTCTTAATTTTTTTATTTATATTTTTTGCGATTTTTTCGAAAAGATTTTTAAAATATATAAAGGGAATATGTTATTTTTTCATTGATAAATTAAAGTTCATAAAGGATAAGGATAAAAAGAAAAAACTGGTTGACAGCGGACTTGATGACTACAGATATAGCTCAATATATGTAAAATCAAACAAGCTGATAGCATTTAAGACACTTGTCACTTCTTTCATACAAGTATCGATTTTATATTCAATTTCATATATTGTTTACAGAGCACTTGGATATGAGGAGTTAAGTTTTTTCTCAGTGTTTTTCTTGCAGGCTTTGGCATTTGTGTCTGTATCGGCAATGCCTCTGCCCGGTGCTATAGGTATTAGTGAAAAGGTCTTTAACTTCTTATTTTTACCAACCTATGGCAAAATATTAAATGAGGGGCTTATCTTAACTAGAGGGATAAATTTTTATTTTTTGTTTTCGGTAAGTGCACTTGTTTTTTTTGTATCCTATAATAAATATGTATTTGGAAGAAATAAAGTAAATGGAAAAGCTTAAAATAAATGAAATAATAGTAGTAGAGGGAAAAGACGATGTGTCTGCTGTGAAAAAGGCAGTAGATGCTGAGATACTAATGACCAATGGGTATAGCCTTGATAAAAGGGCAAGAGATTTGATAAAAGCTGCCTCACTCAGGAAAAAATTGATAATACTGACTGACTCAGACTATGCTGGGGAGATCATCAGAAAAAGAGTAGAAAAGCTTGTGGGCAGTGAAAATGTTGCTCACGCATTTTTATCTAGAGAGGTTAGTACAAAAGATGGAGATATCGGTGTGGAAAATGCTTCTCCTGAGTCTATAGCTGAGGCACTTTCAAAAGTGCGTTTTACAAAAAAAGATAAAGAGGATATTTTTACCCAAAAAGATATGCTGTATAATGATTTAGTAGGCGGCAATAATTCATCAAATAAAAGAGATTTTGTGGGAAAATTGCTTGGCGTTGGATATTGCAATGCAAAACAATTTTTGTCTAGGTTAAATACATTTGACATCACTAGAGAAGAATTTAATGATGCACTAAATAAATATGAAAATGAGGTATCAAATGGCTGAGCTTAGTTCAAGAAATAATGTAAAAAGAATAATTGAAAAATATAAATTTAGATTTTCAAAATCCCTTGGACAAAACTTTTTGGTTGATAGTGCGGCACTTGATACTATTATAGATGCGGCTGATGTAAACAAGGATGACGTGGTGCTTGAAATAGGTACAGGAATAGGCACACTTACTGAAAGACTTTGCCAAAATGCAAAAAAAGTCATAGCAGTTGAAATAGACAGCTCACTTGTCCCAATTTTAGAGGAAACTCTTGAAGGCTATGACAACTACGAAATAATCAATCAGGACATTTTAAAAACTGATATAAGTAAATTACTAGAGCAAAGAAATATTATGCAAAGTATAAAGGTTGTGGCTAATCTACCTTATTACATTACAACAGCTATAATTTTAAAGCTTTTGGAAGAAAATATTAATCTTGATTTAATGGTACTTATGCTACAAAAAGAAGTGGCAGACAGATTAAATGCCAAAAAATCTACAAAAGACTACGGTTCGTTATCTATTGCGGTACAATTTTACTGCGATACAGATATAGTCGATACGATTTATAAGGAGTCATTTATACCGGCACCCAAGGTAGACTCCAGTGTAATCAGACTTACAAAAAGAAAAGAAAAAAAATATATAGTAAAAGACGAACAGTTATACTTTAAGCTTGTAAGGGCAAGTTTTGCTAAAAGAAGAAAGACTATTATAAATTCTATTTTGGGGTATGAAGATTTTACCGATAAAGAAAAAATTTTAAAAGCACTTGAATTATCTGAACTAGACCCTAAAATTAGAGGAGAGGCACTTTCATTAGACGAATTTGCTAGACTTGCAGATAATTATTATGATTTAAATCAGAAGTAAAACAGCAAAAATATAGAGGTGAATAATGAAATTTGTTTCATGGAATGTAAATGGTCTAAGAGCCGTTATGAAAAAGGATTTTGAAGGAATATTTAAAAGTTTTGACGCAGATGCCTTTTGCCTGCAAGAAATAAAATTGCAAGAGGGGCAGGTAGATATCAAATTTGATGGATATTATGACTACTGGAACTATGCTCAAAAAAAAGGCTACTCAGGTGTAGCCATCTTCACAAAAAATAAGCCAATAAACGTAAGCTATGGTATGGGTATGGAAAAGCATGATACAGAGGGCAGGCTAATTACTTTAGAATATGAAAATTATTATCTAATTACCTGCTACACTCCAAACTCCAAGCCGGAGCTTGCAAGGATTGACTATAGACAGGAATGGGAGGACGATTTTAGAGAATATCTAAATAATTTAGACAAGATAAAACCCGTTATAATTTGCGGAGATTTAAACGTGGCACATCAGGAAATAGATTTAAAAAATCCTCAATCAAATCGCAAAAATCCGGGATTTTCAGACCAAGAAAGAGAAAAATTTACAGCATTACTTGCTTCAGGCTTTACGGATACATTCAGATATCTTTATCCTGATAAGACAGATGCCTATAGCTGGTGGTCATACAGATTTAATGCTAGAAAAAATAACGCAGGCTGGCGTATAGATTATTTTTGTATATCTGACAGATTGAAAGATAATCTCAAAGAGGCAACAATACATGACGATATTTTTGGCTCAGACCACTGTCCAGTATCAATAGATATAGAGTTATAAGAAATATTTTTTAAATATAGTAGGGGCGAACTATGTTCGCTAGTAAATCGGGATTTTTATAAAAAATTTGATATAGGGTCTTATTATAAACATCAATGATATTTTGGTAAATCGGATTTGGCAAATAAAAATATTGAAAGCTTGATTGAAGATAGTAGTATTAGCAAAAATTAAAAGTCGAACTTATTTTGTAGATAAGTTCGACTTTTTTTACAAGACAGGGTCTGTATCATGCAGGATGTTTCGTATTTTAGTTTTAATTTTTTCACTACCAATTACAGCAGGCTGAAAATTATTTCCGCCATATATTCCAGTCCAAAGGACAGGCACATTTTCATATTTTGCAGTGACTTTGCCGGCAGAGTCTTTTGTAAGAGAAATTTTTACCATAATTGTTTCAGGAAATGAGCTTGAATTATAATTTGGGAAAAAGAAATTTCCAAGAGAATAATATATTTTTTTATCCTTATAATATTCGGTCTTTTGCAGTGCATGAGGGTGCATTCCTAGCACTAAATCCACTCCGTTATCAATCATCCTATGGGCATTTACGACTTGTGCCTGATATACATCGTAAGTTTCTTGACCTCCGCCGTGCATATAGGCAAATATGAAGTCTGCACCTTGAGATTTAAGTTTAGCAACTCTTTGCTGTATTACATCATCAGTGGCATAACTGCTAACGAACGCATAAAACCCAAGCATACCTATTTTAAAGCCATCTTTTTCAAAAATTTGAGTTTTGTCTACAGTAACTGCTCCAAGCTCTGGGTCGTTTGTAGGCATTAAATTTGTACCGAAAATTTTGAAATTATTTTGAGTTAAAAATTGATTAGACTCGTCAAAGCCCGCTTGTTTATAGTCCTGCATATGATTATTTACAACATTTAGATACATTATGTTGCTGGTCGAAAGTATTTTTGCATACTCTTTACTTCTAACCTTGTATGAGTAAATTTTGCCCGGAAGATAGCTTTTAGAGTCTGTAAACACACTTTCAAGATTGGCAACATTAAAATCAGTGCTTTTTAAATATGGTTGTAAATTTTTTAGAAAAAATTCAGGACCATTTTTTTCATATACTGAGTCAAAACGTATTCTTTGACCAAAAAATGAGCCTAGAGAAATATCGCCCATTGCATAAAAATTAATAGTTACCGGCGGCACAACAGATGGAGTTTTTTCCTCAACACTGTTTGTATTAGAAGTATTTACCTTAGCCTCAGTAATATTTTTTTGCTCTTTTGTTATTTGAGGTGTCACTTTAACCCCAAATACAAAGTAGCTTGCGAAGATAAATGTAAAAACAGCAACGCATAAAATAATTATTGTATTTTTCATTTTTAATCCTTTCATTCATTTACTTAAATTTTACAATTTTTTGTAAATAATTACAAGGGTGGTTAATGTATTATTTTTGATTTTATGGTATAATAAGCAAATAATTTATTATACAAGGAATGTAAAATTAAAATGTATTCATTTAAAGATTCTATAGTAGAATTACAAAACAAAATAGGGTATGAATTTAAGAACCAAAAACTAATAGCAACAGCTCTAACACATAGCTCGTATGCCAACGAAAATAAGAGAGTGCACGACAATGAGAGATTGGAATTTTTGGGAGACTCAGTGCTGAGCCTTGTAGTGTCGGATTATATATTTAAATATAAAACAAAAAGGGAAGGTCAGCTTAGCAAAATACGTTCCAAGGTAGTGTGTGAGGAGTCTCTTGCAGTAGTTGCCAATAAGCTCCAGCTTGGCAAATATATCAGGCTTGGAAAGGGTGAAAAAGCAGCAGGGGGCACAAGGAGAGATTCAATACTAGCGGATTGTGTTGAGGCGATAATAGCTGCAATTTATCTTGATTCCGATTTAGATAATGTGAGCAAATATATTATTTCATGGCTTGAAGAAGAAATTGTTTCTACCAGTAAGGTAAAAGATATTAACGACTATAAGAGCAAGCTACAAGAGGAAGTCCAAAAAGTTGCCGGCTCTGTATTAAAATATAGTGTAATTTCTGAAGAGGGGTTACCTCACGAAAAATTATTTAAAATGGGAGTTTATCTAAATGATGAGCTAATTGGTACTGGTGTGGGCAAAAATAAAAAGCTTGCTCAGCAAAACTCTGCAAAAGACGCTCTTGAAAATCTTGATAAAAAGAATTAAAGTAAAAGCTATGACAAAAATTTTATATATAAAATATTTAGAAAATGGTTCAAAAAAATTAAAAAAAACGGCCTCTGTTTTTATACCGCATTATGGTTGCAGATATGATTGTGTATTTTGTAATCAGGTAAAAATATCAGGAATGGACAAAAAGTTTGACTACGAAAGGGCAAGACAAGATATTTTAAGAGACATTGGTTCAATGGATGAGGGGGTTACTCCTGAGATAGCATTTTTTGGAGGTAGCTTTACAGCTATTGATGAAGAGGTGCAAGAAAATTGCCTTTCAATGGCAAATGAAATCAGAGATTTATTTGGAGGGAATTTACTTATCAAGATGTCAACTAGACCTGACGCAATTGATAAAAATGTTATAGATAGGCTCAAAAGATACAAGGTTGACACTGTAGAACTTGGCGTGCAGAGCATGGATGACGAAGTGCTTTTAGCAGCAAATAGGGGTCATAACAGTCAGGACGTGTATGCTGCATCATATATGATAAAAGAGGCAGGCATAGAGCTGGGGCATCAGATAATGGTAGGGCTACCAAAGGATACTGAGCAAAAACTTCACGATACTGTTGAAAAGGTATTGGAAATTCGTCCCAATATTGCTAGAATTTATCCGGTGCTGGTTATTAAGGATACTCAGCTGGAAAATATGTGCAAGTCAAATAAGTATAAGGCACTTAGTGTAGCTGAGGCTGTTAGATTATCAGCTTATGTATATAAAAAGTTTACAGACTCAGGTATAAATATTATTAGGACAGGTCTACAAGCTACTGATAATATAAATATCGACAAGGATGTAGTTGCAGGACCTTTTCACAGTGCATTTGGTGAGCTGGTAATAAATTATTTGCTGAGACAAGAAATTGAAAGGGTGCTTATAGGTGAAGATTTTATCAAAAAGAAACTGGTAATCAGGTCTCCTAAAAGCTACATTTCCAAGATTATTGGAAACAAAAAATCAAATGTGAAGTATTTTAAAGAAAAATATGATGCTAAATTAATAGTGTTAGAAGATAATAATAATGATTATATAAATGTTGAATGTATTTCATAGTTAGTGTGACGTACTATTAAAACAGGAGAAATCATGCTTATAATTTATTCAAAAAATATAGTTTTAAAAGAAAAGATAGTAGCAGGCTATATTAAAATAATTGGAAATACTATTGATTCCATTACCGACTATGTAACAGAGGATGAAGAGGCTTTTGTTGTGGATGTTGGAGAGTCCTTTGTGATGCCGGGATTTATCAATCTAGGGAGCAGTGTTTTTAATGATGCAACAAAGCAATGCAACACAAGGGAAGAATTGTTAAGAGCCATTAGACCGGTTATATACAGCTACACCATAAATGGCGTCACAAGGCTATATCACACAATTAAATATCATTATTATGAACAAGAATATGAAAAGCTAGCCGAAGTTTTGCGTTTTATAAAAACTCAGGCTCACATTACCCCTATCGATAATTTTGTTCATTTGAAGTTTCAAATAAAAACTGAGCAAACTACTGATGCTATAAAGAAATTGATAGATGATAAATTGGTAGATTTCTTGTCATATGATGCTTTAAAGGATTATAAAAATGTGAATATGTATAGAGATTATTATACAATTAACAACCTTGAGCAAAAGCTTAATTTATCATCGGAAATGTCAGATAAATTGTTTGAAAAGCTTAGACAGCTAAGAGAAGATGTAAATATAGATGAGTTGTCATATTTAGTAAAGTACGCTCACTATAAGGGATTAAAGATAGGTACATCAAGACTTAGGTCAGGGGAGCAATTGTTAAAGCAGTACAAGGACGCCCCAGATATTTTAAATATTAAAAATACTTATGATTATTCACTAAAACACGATGACTGGTTTAAACTAGTATCATCGTCTGCAATAATAGAAAACTTTGATGAAAGCTATACAAAAGAGCTTTTATTAAAAGACAAAGTGATTGTGGCGTCTTTTTCCAATCCATGCGACCATTTGCTATATCTTGAGATGGCGGAAAAATATATGGGACTGCCAAAAGCAGTGTCCACAATTAGTAAAAATCCTGCCCAAATGCTAAACTTAAGACATTATGGAGAGATTAAAACAGGAAACATAGCGGATTTATGTATATACAAAAAAATTGATGATAAATATACCCTTACAAATATGATAAAAGATGGAAAAATAAGAATTTCATTAGATATATAGCAAAAAAAAGTTTTTAAAAAATAGGAATATAAAATGTATAATAAAATTAATTTATTATATTTTAGTCCAACTGGTAATTCAAAAAAAGTTGTTGAAACGATAGGTAAAGAATTAGGAGAAATTAAAATAGTATACGATTTGACATTAAAACCCAATAGACAAAATCAAATACAGTTTGGCAGTGATGATTTAGTAGTTTGTGGCGTACCGGTGTATGGAGGGAGACTGTCATAGCTGTTACTTGACGCATTTAGTAAAATTTATGGCGATAACACACTTGCAGCACTAGTAGTTTTATGGTAGCAGAGCTTATGAGGACGCATTATTAGAGCTAAAAGATATATTTTCAAATAATGGGTTCTTGCCAATAGCTGCAGGAGCATTTTTGGGATAACATTCTTATACTGAAAAAGTTGCCACAAATAGACCGGATACTCAGGACATAGCTATTGCCAAAGATTTTGCTCAGAAAATAAAAGCCAAGATTGAAAAGATAGATAATCTTAGTGAATTTTCAAAATTGGAAGTTCTAGGCAATTTTCCATATAAAATATGGAACACAAGACCATCTACACCGCTTACAGACGAAAAATGTGTAGATTGTAAAATATGTGCAAAAACCTGCCCGACTGAGGCAATTGACCTTGAGGATGTTACAAAAATAGATGCTGAAAAATGTATAAAATGCTCAAGTTGTGTTCAAAAATGCCCAGTGAAAGCCAAACATATTGTGACAGAAGATATAGAAAATATTAGAAAAATGTTAATTGCAAATTTTGCAGACATAAGAAAAGAACCAGAATTATTTATTTAAGTTTATAAAATTTTTGTAAAAATTAATCAATGTTTAGGAGAACAAATGGAAAATCAAAGCGTATTAGTAATAGACTTTGGTGGTCAATACAATCAGCTAATAGTAAGAAGAGTAAGAGATGCAGGAGTGTATGCACAGCTACTTCCTTATACAGCGACATATGAAAAAATAAAAGAAAAAAATCCATCTGCAATAATTTTTACAGGTGGACCTCATAGCGTTACCGCAGAAGGTGCACCGGATATAGACCAAAGAGTGTTTGACATGGGAGTACCAATACTTGGAATTTGCTATGGAATGCAGCTGATTGCTAAAAAATTAGGTGGCAAAGTAGTAGAAGGAGAAAAAAGAGAGTACGGAAAAATTGATGTGGAGCTGGATAAAAATACTGAGCTATTTTCAAATATAGGTTACGAAAAACAAAGCTACATGAGCCATACATATATGGTAGGGCAAATGCCTGATGGATTTGAAAATGTCGCAAAAAGTGCACAATGCCCAAACGCAGCGATGCAAAATATTAACAAAAATATCTATGCCGTACAGTTTCACCCGGAAGTAAACCATACACTTTTTGGACAGAAAATGCTTGAAAATTTCCTATTTAAAATAGCAAAACTAGAAAAAAATTGGAACATGGATGATTTTGCAGCACAAAAAATAGCAGAAATAAAAGAAAAAGCAGGCGACAAAAAAGTAATTTGTGCATTATCAGGCGGAGTAGACTCATCAGTGGCTGCTGTATTAGTGAATAAAGCCATTGGTAAAAATCTTACCTGCATATTTGTTGACCATGGATTACTTAGAAAAAATGAAGCAGACGAAGTAATGAAATATTACGGTGAAGCATTTGATATGAATATCATAAAAGTAGATGCCTCACAAAGATTTTTGTCGAAATTAGCAGGAGTAACAGACCCCGAAAGAAAAAGAAAAATAATAGGCGAAGAATTTATCCGAGTATTTGAAGAAGAAGCAAAAAAAATAGGAGACATAGACTATCTAGTCCAAGGTACAATTTATCCGGATGTAGTAGAGTCAGGTACAGCAACCAGTGCGGTGATAAAATCACATCATAACGTAGGAGGCTTGCCAAAAGATATCACATTCGGATTAATAGAGCCACTTAGAGAATTGTTCAAGGATGAAGTAAGAGCAGTAGGCGAAAGCCTAGGTATACCACATTTCATGGTATGGAGACAGCCATTCCCAGGACCGGGGCTTGCCATAAGAATAATAGGCGAAATCACACCCGAAAAGCTGGAAAAAGTAAGAGATGCAGATGCGATATTTAGAGAAGAAATAGCTAACGCAGGACTAACAAAACAAATTTGGCAGTATTTTGCAGCCCTACCAGGAATAAAATCCGTAGGCGTAATGGGCGACGAAAGAACCTACTTTGATGCCATAGCACTAAGAGCCGTAACATCAAAAGACGCCATGACAACCGACTGGGCAAAAATACCATACGAAGTCCTAGACATCGTTTCAAGAAGAATAGTAAATGAAGTAAAAGGAGTAAATAGAGTAATCTACGACATAACAAGTAAACCCCCAGCTACGATAGAATGGGAATAATCGCAAAATTTTCTAAAATGGCTTGATTACAAGCTATAGAGAGAATGAAAAATGGATACTGGTACTCATATGGTACTGGAAGCAAAAAAGAATAAATTGAATAATTCTTCCAAGTGGTTTACATTTGGACAAAATAAGACCGTAGTTTAAAAACTGCGGTCTTTTTGCGTTCATTTTATTATTCTTTTTCTCTAGAGAAGGGTCAAATTAACGTAATTTAATTTAATTAAAATTTTTAAAGCTAAATGTA
>QWCK01007462.1_pt1 | contig 10345 bp, 9 predicted proteins | sample 1972571 | NCBI WGS metagenome assembly QWCK01 (sample SAMN09866710, study PRJNA288562) | Human gut metagenome isolate term2_stool, whole genome shotgun sequencing... | isolation source: gut | host: Homo sapiens | place: USA: California | reverse complement strand
TGCGGCAGCGTGCCCGGATTAGACCTCCATCAGGATGGGAAGGATCATCGGGCTGCGCTTGGTGCGCCGATAGATATAGCTGCTCAGTGCCTCGCGCACGCGGGTCTTGACGCTGTTCCAGTCGCGCACATGTTCATCCACGCAGCGGTCCAGCGCATTTTCTACGATGCTCTGTGCACCGTCCATCAGGCTCTCGTTCTCGCGCACATACACAAAGCCACGGCTCACAAGGTCCGGGCCGGCCAGCACCTTGCCGGTCTTGCTGTCCACGGTGGCCACAATGATGACCAGACCGTCCTCGGACAGGTGCTTGCGGTCGCGCAGGACCACATTGCCCACGTCGCCCACGCCAAGGCCGTCCACCATCACTGCGCCGGCGGTGACAGGCTCGCCCAGCTTTATCTCGTCCTGGCTGAGAATGACATTGGAGCCGTTCTCCGCAATGAGGATGTTGCTGGTGGGGATGCCAAGGCTGGCAGCGGTGAGGGCATGCTTTTTGAGCTGCTTGTACTCGCCGTGCACCGGCAGGAAATACTTAGGCTTCGTCAGGGTGAGCATGAGCTTCTGTTCTTCCTGACAGGCATGGCCGGAAACATGCACATCGTACATGCTCTCGTAAATGACCTCTGCACCCAGCAGCAGCAGCCCGTTGACGATCTTGGTCACGCTCTTCTCGTTGCCGGGGATAGGATTTGCCGAAATGATAATGAAGTCGCCGGGGCCCACGCGCACCTGACGGTGACTGCAGGATGCCATACGGGAAAGGGCACTCAAGGGTTCGCCCTGACTGCCAGTGGTAATGAGCACTACCTGCTCCGGAGGATACTGGTTCAGCTCATCCACGCTGATGAGGGAAGCAAAGGTGGCAATGATGATCCGCTTGTTGCGGGCACGGGCGAACAGATTGCGCACGCCTGCAGCCACCTTCTGCTCGGTGGCGGTAAAGCCCGGACGCTCGGAGTTGGTGGAATCGCTCAGCAAAGCCAGCACGCCACGCTGGCCATACTCAGCCAGCGTGGACAGGTCGGTGACGCCGCAGGCCAGCGGGGTGTAGTCGATCTTGAAGTCGCCGGTCTGGATGATGGTGCCAGCCGGGCTGTCGATGGCAAAGGCCACCGCATCCGGGATGGAGTGGTTCACATGGATGGGCTCAATGGTAAAGCAGCCCAGCTTGATCTTCTGTCTGGGGGTGATCTCCACGAACTTGGTCTTGCCTGCCAGACCGAACTCCTCCAGCTTGTTGCGGATCAGGCCGCAGGTCAGGCGGGTGCCATAGATGGGCAGGTCAAGTTTCTGCAGCAGATACGGGATGCTGCCGATGTGGTCTTCGTGGCCGTGGGTGATGAGCAGGCCCTTGATCTTATCCTTGTTCTGCACCACAAAGGTGAAGTCCGGGATGACCATGTCCACACCGTACATGTCGCTGTCCGGGAACACAAGGCCGCAGTCCACGATGATCATGTCGCCGTTGCACTCGTAGACTGTCATGTTCTTGCCCACTTCGCCCAGACCGCCCAGCGGGTAGATGTGGATGGGCACAGCGGCCTCTCTGGGCTGCTGCGGGCGGCGGGGCCGACGGTTATAATAAGGGCGGCGGGTGGTGCGGGGGCGCTTTTCGCCCGTCTGCGCGGCGGGTGCGCCGGTGCTCTGAGCAGCAGCTGCTGCCTTGCTGCGTGCGGAATTATTGGTATTTTCTTTCGACTGTGCCATTCTGACCTCCAAAATAATTACAGCGCAGGCCGTCCCCGCTTGTGGAAACAGCCGCGCTGTGCATGGGAAGCACCTTGAAAAATCGCATCGGCTTCCGTTGGATGCACCGCATTTTGTTAGGATAAGTATAGTATTTCCCGGCGTTTTTGTCAATTCCAAGGTTTGGCAGCTCCGGCACGGAATATACATTCGCACTTGACAGAAGCCGGAAAATAGCGCTAAATAGAAGCAACTCATTTTAGAAGGAGAACCGCATGAAGCAGGTCGAAGTGTACACCGACGGCGCATGCAGCGGCAATCCCGGCCCGGGCGGCTGGGGCGCCGTGCTGCGCTACCGTTTTAACGGCAAAGTTTACGAAAAAGAGCTGAGCGGCGGCGACGACAGCACCACCAACAACCGCATGGAGCTGACAGCCTTTATCGAAGCACTGCGCCAGCTCAAGGAGCCGTGCGAGGTACGGCTGTGCTCCGACAGCCAGTATGTCATCAACGGGCTTCAGAAGGGCTGGGCCAAAAACTGGCAGCGCCGGGGCTGGAAAAAAGCAGATGGCTCCCCTGCCCTGAACCCGGACCTCTGGGCACAGGCACTGGAGCAGGAAGCCCGGCACAAGATCACCTATGTCTGGGTCAAGGGCCACGCAGGCCACCCGGAGAACGAACGCTGCGACCAGCTGGCCGTGGCCCAAAGCAAAGCACATGGCGGGAGGCAGGGAACATGAGCGACACATTTTTGCCCGGCAGTGGGTTTGACACCTACGAGAGTCAGGATAAGGTTCTGGTGCAGATGGACGGCAGCAGAGAATGCGCCGTAGCTGTGCGCATTTTACAGCAGCAGGGCTTTGCCGTGGCGGGCGCTGCCGTGCGGCTGGCAGCAGAACAGACCGCCGATGCGGAAAACGCCAAAAAAGCAGCAGAGGCCCTTGGCATCGAGTGCATCGTGCTGAACGCCGAAGCACTGGCCGGGCAGGACGCAGACGTTCTGGGCGAGGGCGGCACGCCGCTGTTTGCCGCCCTGCTGACGGCTGCAGACAAGCTTGGGATGCAATATGTGGCAACCACTCACCGTGCCCGGGTGGAGACCGGTGCAGACGGCGTGCACACCGTCTGCCCGCCCGCAGGCATCGGCAGTGATGACAGCACGATTCTTGCAGCTCTGCCGCAGGAAACGCTGGCACGGCTGATCTTGCCGCTGGGCGATTTTGCCCCGGAAGATGTGGCGGAGATGGCCGAGGATTTTAAAGTTTAACCGTACGTTTCAAATGGCCTCCGTTGCACTCTGGCCATATTCAGCGGATACATTATTTTTATATTAGAATTCCGGAAATCTGCGGATTTTCCGGAATTCTTTTTTTACAGGCAAGGCCGCTGCGGCACACGGCATCTGCTGTTTTTGCTTCCTGCGGAAACAACCGCACGGCGGCAGAAATGCATTCTGCGGTTCGGACCCCATTCCCGTGAAAATGAAAATCGGGAACATCCGCAGATGTTCCCGATTTTCGCATTATCAATATAATTTCCGCTGAATATGGCGCAGCACACGCGGAGCCATTCCAAATCGTTTTGTCAGTTCTGGGGATGCACGATATCGCGCCAATCCAGATCGCCGCGCTCCAAGCCGTGGATGAGCACTTCTGCAGTGGCAATGTTGGTGGCCATGGGGATGTTGTGCACATCGCACAGGCGCAGCAGCGTCATTTCGTTGGGTTCGCTGGGCTTTGCGTTGATGGGATCACGGAAGAACAGCAACAGGTCGATCTCATTGCAGGCGATGCGGGATGCGATCTGCTGGTCGCCGCCCTGCACACCGGCCAGAAAGCGCTGCACCTGTAAGCCGGTAGCTTCTGCGATCAGTTTACCGGTGGTACCGGTCGCTACCAGTTTATGCTGGCTCAGGATGCGGCAGTACGCCGTACAAAACTGAACCATCAGCTCCTTTTTGGAGTCATGCGCAATGAGTGCAATCGTCATCCGTTACCCTCTCCTCTTCCTAAACGATTGGAACGCTTTTGTAAAAAAGTCCTTCGCCTGAAATGATATCACAAAATCCAATCTTTTACAACTGTTTTTTATACAGAATATTCAATTTTGTTTTCTTTTCAGGGATGTTTCCATTCAAAACCCCGCTGCAGTGCCCTTTCCCGTGTCGGTTTTGTCTCCCGTTTTCAGTTCTCCGGCGCAATGGCATCGGGGTTCTGCTCGGTGTCTGCGGCGGGTGTCATCTGTGCAGGCTGGGCTGCGGCATTGCCGGTGGTCTGGCCTGCAGCGGCCTGTGCTGGGTCAGTGGTCTGCGCCTGATCTTCCTGCTGGGCCTGCTCGGCTTCCTTTTCCGCTTCGGCCTGCTGGGCAAGGCTGCCATCCTTCAGGGCAAAATAGGCATTTGCAATGTCCACCACCAGATCACCGGTACGGGCACCATAGCCTCCGTACTCAATGCTAATGCCAATGGCGATCTGCGGATTATCCGCCGGGAGGTAAGCCACCATCATGGCGTTCAGATAGTGCTTACCGGGCGCATAGGTCTCGCTGCGCTGAGGTGTACCGGTCTTGCAGGCGATCGGCACCGGATAGCTGGAAATTTTGTCGCTGATGGTGCTGGGCACCTGCTTCATGCCCTGCCGCACCAGCTCAAAGGTGTTGCCGGTGCCTTCGATCACATCCATGACCTCGGGCTTGGTCTCGCTGAGCACCTCGCCGGTGTTGGTGTCCAGAATGGCCTTGACGAAATGGGTGCGGTAACGGGTGCCGTTGTTGGCCAGCGTTGCCGCGTAGGTAGCCAGCTGGATGGGCGAGACCACCGTGTTGCCCTGACCGATGGCGGCCTGCACATCCAGCGATGCCATATAGTTGGAGTCGCTCTTGGTGGTCAGACGGCCCACGGCCTCGCTCACCTCCACACCGGTGCGCTGGCCAAGACCCAGCTTGTAGGCATAGGCATCGTACACATCGCTGGTCAGGCGGCGGCCAACATCATAGAAGAAGATGTTGCAGCTCCACTTGATGGCCGTTACCACATCGATGTTGCCGCTGTGGCCATGGCGGGTACAGCGGGGGTGGTAATCCTTGAAGTAGTTGTACACGCCGTTGCAGTAAACGGTAGAATACTGATTGATGAGGCCGCTGTCCAGTGCAGCCACCGCCACGGCAGGCTTGAAGGTAGAACCCGGCGTATACAGGCCCTGCAATGCGCGGTTGAACAGCGGCAGGCTCGGGTCGGAGCTGTACTCGCTGTAGTTAGCGGCATACAGGTTCTGGTCATAGCTGGGATAGTTGGAAGCAGCCAGCACACTGCCGTCCTTCACGTCCAGCACCACCACCGCACCGGCGGCAGCTTTCATGGTGCCGGTATTGTATACGCGGTTGATCATATCAATGTTGTCCGCCAGTGCCTTGTCCACGGCACGCTGGAAGTTGCTGTCAATGGTCAGCTGCACGGTATGGCCCGGCTCCGGCACAGTGGTGAGCTTTGTATCCACGATCACGCCGTCCGAATTGCGGGTGATGGTCTCCACGCCGTCCTTGCCGCGCAGCTCGTCCTCATAAACGGATTCCAGACCAGAAATGCCCAGAACATCGTTCATGTTATAGCCTTTTTCCCGCAGCGGATAGGTCACCTGACCGTTGGAATCGGTCACCTTCCACTTTTCCGCCGTGATCTTGCCCACACGGCCCAGCACCGCCGGGATGATATCGCTCTGGTCGTAGCTGCGGGCGCTGGTCTCCACGATCTCCACACCCGGCAGCTGCAGGCTGTGCTCCTTGATGGTGGCCACCGCGAGGGTGCTCACGTTCTCCGCCATGACAAAATTGTTCACATTGGAGAACGCCTGCCGGTCCATCTCGTAGTGGATGCCGGCCAGCACACGCTGCCATTCCGGCGAAAAATCCTGCAGATCGTTCTTTTCCACCAGCATTTCCATTACATCGTTGGCGGTGGCGTACTGCTGCAGACCAAGCGTTTCCTTCATGTCTGCCAGCTGCTTCTGGTCGCTGGTGGACGTGTCATCGTCCGTAAAGGCGTAATTGCCTGCTGCGTCCGCCTGACCGATCAGCAGCGTATCATTCCAGCTCTCGCCATTCGCACGCAGCAGCTCCACGATCTGCTGCAGCATGGTATCCAGATCCCGGTCGCCCATCAGCAGTTTGTTAAGGACCACATTGTAGCTGGTGGTTGTGGTGGCAATGCGCCGCCCGGCGCTGTCCACGATATCGCCGCGGGCCGCCGTGACCGTAAAGTTATAGTCGGTGGTATTGGTGGCCTTGGCCTTGAAGTCGTCGCCGTTGACCAGCTGCAGAAAGATCAGCCGCATCACGTACAGGCCCATGATAACACATGCCACTGCAATGAGCAGGATCATCCGGCGCGCAACGGTTTTTCGTTCGTTTTGGTTCATCCGCGTTTCCTCCGGCAGTTCAGACTACGCCGTTGTCGATTTTGAATGCGCTGTAAATGTGCCGCACCAGACTGAACAGCATCAGTGACGGCACCAGCGTCATCATGGCCGAAGGCAGCACAAAGGTCAGCCAGCGGCTCAGCGCCCAGCTGTAGCCGGGCATGTAGTAGAAGAACAGCCAGTCCAGCGAGAGCACCACAAGGGCCGTGCCGGTGCTGATGAGCGCAAAGTTCCATGTGCTGCCCTGCAGATACACCTGAACCAGCACCGAAAGCGCAAAGCAGAGCAACAGCAGTTCCAGCGCCAGCATACCCACGGTGCGCCCGGCGGTGTAGTCCCACAAAAGGCCGCTCACGGCACCAAACAGCGCACCTGCAAACTCGCCTTCATACACGGCCACAGCCAGACACAGCGGCAGAATGAACAGCGGCTTTGCCTGCCCCAGCTGGAGCAGGCCGGGGGTCGTCTGCAGTGCCGCGCACACAAACAGTGCCACCGCGTAGCAGACCCATTTCAGGATCTGGCTGCGGCTGCGCATGCGGCGTGATTCCATACAAATGCGCCCCCTTAATAGTCGGTAATAACGAATACGTGCTTGACCGTGCGCGGGTCTGCACCCGGGCGCACCACTGCAATGGAAGATTTGCCGCTGACTTCCGGCTCCACCTTCTGCACAGTTCCCACCAGCAGATCCGGCGGGAACACTCCTCCAAGACCGGTGGTGATCACCTGATCTCCCATCTTCGTCTCAGTGGCGCGTTCCAGATTGGTCAGCACGCACAGGCCGTCACCGGCATAATCGGTGCTGCCATTGATAATGCCGTTTTCCCGCGTGCGGGATACCACGCCCGCAGCGCTGAAGCTGGGGTGCAGAATGGTCATCACCTTGCAGCTGGTGGTGTCGGCTTCCACCACCATGCCGATCAGATAGCCCTTATCGCTGATCACAGCATCGTTCACGGCTGCGCCGTTCACCGTGCCGCAGTCCAGCGTAAAGCCTCCGAACTCATCCAGCGGGTCGCGGCCGATCACAAAGGCAGAAATATAGCTTGCTTCGGTGTTGGAATCCTGAATGCGGGCCAGTGCCTTGTAGGCTTCGTTCTCCGCCTTGATGCGGTCGTAGTCCACTATCTGCTGGCGCAGCTCAGCATTCTCCGCTTCCAGCTGTTCGTTCTGTTCCATGACTTCATCGATGCTGGTGTATTTTTCCCACACCGAGCCAATGCCGCCGCTCAGTGCCGATGTGACCTTCTGGAGCGGCATCAGCACCACGCCCAGCAGTTCCTGCGGGGCAGCAGTCAGTCGTCCGTTGGCACCGGCATAGGCCATAATGCCCACCAGAAACACCGCCACGGCTACCAGTATCTTAAATTTCCATGTGTCAAAAAAATCCTTCAAGGGAGTACCCTCCTGTTTCGGGTGGATGCCATGCCATAAGAAAAGCGCGGACAGCCCTGCCATCCGCGCAAGAGACATTGTTTGCAGCGGAAATCAGCGCAGACGCTGCGCAAAAGAGCCTTTTTCCGCAAGTGTGGGCCTTGCCCGTGTTACATGTGGCCGCCGTCGGTGTCCAGCACGTCATGCAGGACATCCACATGATCCAGCACCGCACCGGCACCCTTAGCCACGCAGTCCAGCGGGTCTTCCGCAATGTGTACGTCGATGCCGGTCTCGCTTTGGATCAGCTGATCCAGACCGCGCAGCAGTGCGCCGCCGCCGGTCAGGGTGATGCCGCGGTCGATGATATCCGCACTCAGCTCCGGCGGGGTGCGCTCCAGCGTTTCCTTGATGGCGCTGGTGATCTTGACCAGGCATTCCAGCAGAGCTTCGCGCACATCCTCCGAGTGGACGACGATGTTCTTGGGCAGGCCGTCCACGAGGTTACGGCCCTTGATCTCCATGGTCATTTCGGGGTCCAGCGCATAGGCGGAGCCGATCTCGATCTTGATCTGCTCTGCGGTGCGCTCACCGATCAGCAGGTTGTACTTGCGCTTGATGAAGGCGATGATGGCCTGATCGAACATATCACCTGCCATGCGCACGCTGCGGGAGGCCACGATGCCGCCCAGAGAGATCACAGCGATCTCAGCCGTTCCGCCGCCGATATCCACGATCATGCTGCCGGTAGGCTCGCTGATGGGCAGGCCCGCACCGATGGCTGCTGCCATGGGTTCCTCAATGACGGACACCTGACGGGCACCGGCCTTCAGGGTAGCTTCGCGCACAGCGCGGCGCTCCACCTCGGTAACGCCGGACGGGATGCAGATGACCACGCGGGGGCGGGAGAACATGCTGTTGCCGCATGCCTTCTTGAGGAAATTTTCCAGCATGTTGGTGGTGATGTCAAAGTCAGCGATCACGCCATCCTTCAGCGGACGCACAGCCACGATGCTGCCGGGGGTACGGCCAATGACAGCCTTTGCCTCGGCACCCACACAGCGCACCTCGTCGGTCTTGGTATCCACAGCCACGACCGAAGGCTCCCGCATGATGATGCCCTTGCCCTTCATATATACCAGAGTATTTGCGGTACCCAGATCGATACCTACATCTTTAGAAAACAGGCCCATTGTAAAAATTCTCCTTATGCTTCCCATTTTATCTATAGCGCCAGAACATCCGGCAGCCCTTTTGTGCCGCCTTTGCGCAGAATAACACGGTTCTATTATAGCCGCAAGGCAATGATTTCTCAAGCGTTTGCGCAAGTTTTCTTCGTTTTTTCCAGTTTTATCACACAAAATGTGCCAGCAGCTGTACGGTGCGGCTCACCGGCAGACCCATGATGGTGTAGTAGTCGCCCTCAATACGGTCCAGCCAGAGGGCCGCCCGTCCCTGAATGGCATAGGCACCGGCTTTATCGTAGGGTTCGGCGGTGGAAGCGTAGAAGTCGATCTCCTCTTCACCCAGCGGGAAGAAGGTAACGCGGCAGCTGTCCACAAAGCTTTCAGTGCGCGCACCGTCCGAGATGCACACACCGGTGTGCACCTCGTGGGTGGCACCGGAAAGGGCGCGCAGCATCCGCTTTGCGTCCTCTTCGCTGTGTGGCTTGCCGAACACCTCGCCGTTCACATCCACCACCGTATCACAGCCGATGACCACAGCGCCCGGGTGCTGGGCCGAAACGGCAAGGCACTTGCCCCGGGCCAGCTGTTCCACCAGATGGGCAGGCGTAGCGGCCTGCACCGCACTTTCGTCAAAGTCACTGACGCAGACGGTGAAATTGGTGGTATATAAGGAGAGCAGCTCCCGCCTGCGCGGGCTGCCGGAAGCTAAAATCAGGTTCATGATTCCATCTCACTTTCCGGTAGAGCCAAAGCCGCCCTCGCCGCGCTGGGTATCGCCCAGCTCTTCGGCAGGCACAAAGGCAGCGGTGTACACCGGTGCGATGCACAGCTGGGCCACACGCTCACCGGGCTGAATGGTGTAGGCTTCCCTGCCCAGATTGACCATGGGCACCTTCAGCTCGCCGCGGTAATCGCTGTCCACCACGCCCACGCCGTTGGCCATGCACAGGCCGTGCTTGATGGAAAGGCCGCTGCGGGCGTACACCAGTGCCACGCTGTGGGGGCCGGGCAGCTCGATGGCAAGGCCGGTGGGCACCAGTGCCCGCTCCATGGGGGCAAGGGTGAGCGGCGCGTCCAGTACGGCGCACAGGTCGGCGGCAGCAGAGCCGGGGGTTGCGTAAGAGGGCACCTTGGCACGGGTGTCCAATACCTTATATTTTACTGTGATGGGTTCCATAGTATACCTCGTTTTGATTTTATAGCAACTCCTTCAGTCTCGCATACGCTCGACAGCTCCCTCAGGGAGGTGGCATTGCGTCAGCAATGACGGAAGGAGTTTCAGTTCGTACCTTTAAAATACAACCCACGGGTAAAATCACCTTCAAAGGGTGCATGGGTGCGGATCATCTCCAGAATTTTGGCCGCTTCCTCCCGGCTTTCCAGCGTGAAGTAAGCCACACCGTAGTCCACCGTCAAAGCGCCCGGCTTATCCCCCATATAAATAGGTACAGGGTTATAGATGGTGCGCACACCAAGGCCGCACCGCACCGGGAACTTCTTTGCCTTGCGGTCGGTCAGCACACCGGTCTTATCGCAGTGGGCGCAGTCGTGGATGTTCTGCAGCGGACAGGCACGGGTGATCATCAGCGGCATATGGCCGTACACCAGCACGCCGGTGGGCACCGGCCTGCCGTTATGGGTGGGCGCAATGGTGCTGATGTCGCTGTCCTTCACCTCGGG
>QWCK01006133.1_pt1 | contig 10346 bp, 9 predicted proteins | sample 1972571 | NCBI WGS metagenome assembly QWCK01 (sample SAMN09866710, study PRJNA288562) | Human gut metagenome isolate term2_stool, whole genome shotgun sequencing... | isolation source: gut | host: Homo sapiens | place: USA: California | reverse complement strand
ACATTTTTTGATGAAGTTCATGGTACAACTCAACAACCGTTATTTCTATTTTCTCGTACAAAATATGCTCTTATCTTTCTGGCCATCCATTTTTTCATAGAATTCCTCCTTTAAATGTTTCTCTATACTCTTTATATTGTTTTTAGTGGCGTCAAACGCCCATACTTGCTCCACCTTTTCTACGTCACCCTCTCTTATTGTTATTATAATAACACCTTCTATAACGATTGTATTTATATAATATTTTCTTGTCAAGGTTTTTCTGCAATTATGTTGTTGTTTTTAGCTAGTTAATTTAAAAAAGTTTTATAATAGTATTTTTTTTGGTTGTTTTTGCTGTTTTGTAAGCGAATGGCAGGTGGCACATCGTCACGGATCCCTGGCACTGAATCAGATGCTGAAAGCAAAAAGAAGTCTAGTTTTCACTAGACTCCCCAATGGTTGACATAAAACCTTTTTAAACGGAGTGATTGAATGAAATAAACAGCAAAGTAAAAAGGCAGGGAACGAATAGGTTCTCTGCCTTTTACTATTTCTTTCGTATCCAATGCTCTTCTGTGGCGCCCTCGGTAATAGGCGTCGTTGCCACGAGCTCGAAGGCTTCTTTCAGGGAAGGCATCTTCACATCGCCGCCGGAATGAAAGTTTACCCGAGTAATGTAGGCCTCCTTCACGCGGTGAAAGAGGCTTTTTATAATGCCCGCGCCGCCGACGAGATAGATTTTCTTATCGCCGTAGGCCTTCAGCTTTTCGTCCAGCTCCTCTTCCGAGGAAAAGTAGAAGAGGCCGTCTTCATCGGGTAAATTTTGCCGCGTCATGACGCCGGTGGTGCGATTGGGAAGCTTGCCCGCATCGTCCAAGGTCTTTCTGCCCATAAGGATCACCTGTCCGGTGGTGCGGGCCTTGAAGCGGGCCAGGTCTTCGGGAATGAAGGAGATCTGCTTGCCGTCTTTGGCGATGGCATCGTCCAAGTCGGCGAGGATGAGGAGAATCATCGGATGGTCTCCACATCGGCGCTCATTTCGGCGGGGTGGAGGCGTCTCAATTCCGCCCGGGCCCGATCAGGCGTTTCGGAAAAGATTTTAAGCACCCCCGGTGTGGCGTCGTGGCGCAGGAGATTTTTGTCCAGGAGATCCCGGCGCAGGCCCGTGATTAACAGATCGAAGACGTCGATTTTATTTAGATTCCGTACGAGGCTGTGTTCCAAAAATTTTTCCATGGCGTCGGCCTGAGTGGAGAAGGATCCGTCCACCACGGCCAGGGTATCGAAGGGATTTTCCTTTAGCTCGTCGATTTTTTCGGCGAAGGTGTTGTAGAAATCCGCGTCTAAATGATGGCCGCCGCGGAAGTCTTCCTCCTCCAAGGGCAGTTGTACCGTGGAGAGAGAGGCGTTTTGTGAATCAAATGCCGCCCGATAGGCGTTGGTGGAAAATTCCGCCTCCGTGCCGAGGAGCAGCACGGTCTTGCTCTTGCTCAGGCGATCGGCCTGTTCCGCGCATTTTTCAGGCAGATCGAAGTCGTCCAGGGGACGGAAGCTGCGATAGCTGTAGAGATGGGGGGCGATAATGGAATACTTCGCCGAGCGCCGCTTCGTTTCCTTTGCCAGATCCAGCCAACGGGGCTCGTCGCGAAGAAGGTCCACGACGAAGAGGTGTTCCTTGGGGAAGTGGTTGCGAATGACGGGGATGAGCTCGAAATCTTTCGAGTCCACGGTGTAGTAGAAGATGGGTAAATTTTGCCGGTGCTCGAAAAAGGGAATGGCGTTTTTCTCCTTGCTCGTCACTTTCTTTTCGTAATCCAATTCCATGCGGTCGTTGGTGGTGCGGTACTTGGATTTCGGCGAAAAGCCGCATTTTTCATAAAAGGCACGGGCGGAGAGGGGGCCTTGGGCGGTGAGGAGCGCGTCTTTTTCCAGGCGGGTCTCCAAGAAGCTCAGCATCTGTCTGCCCAAGCCCTGACGCCGCTTGTCGTAGTCCACGATGATTTCCGATAGGTGGATGCCCTCGTCGGTTTTTTCCGTGACCATGACGCCGATTAAATCCTCGTCGTCGAAGAGGCCGTAGATGATTTTGTCTCTATCCCAGGTTTTTCTCGCCTCGTCGAAGGCTTCGTCGTAGGGATTAAAGAGAATGTGCTTCCGCATGGCGATGGCCCGATCGTGAGCCGGGGAGCCGTAGGTGATGGTGTTCATGTAAATGGTCATGTCATCCTCCAAAAAAATACAGAGGTCACCCCCTGTATTTTACTTAGTCATCTGTCGCCGTTTGACCCACTTCCGAAAAGTGATAGGTCCAATGGGTGTGGGCGAGAAAATCTTTCAGTTCTTCAATTTTGTTTTCGCGGAAGAGATCCGTAATGTGGGAGTGCTGTGCATTGGTTTCGTGCAACAGCTTTTGCAGCGCCTCGTTGTCGTCCAATTCTTGACCTTGACGAATAAAGCGACGTTGAAGACGGTCGATGGTCTTGATCAAGGTTTCGTTGTTGGACTTTTCGATATAGATATCGTGGAAGCGCTCCTGCAGGACGAAGTATTCGTCGAATTGGTAGCGGTCGATGTGGAAATCCATGAGCTCCACCAAGTCGTCCATGGACTTCAGATCTTCCTTGGTTAAATTGTGGGCGGCCAGCTCCGCAGCCAAGGCGTCCAAAGGCGCCAGAATGCGGTAAATATCTTCCCCTTCCTTCTTGGTCAGGGGTTTGACGCGAAAGCCGCGGCGGGGAGCGGAGTCCAAAAAGCCGTCGGCGGCCAATTGAATCAAGGCTTCTCTGACGGGCGTGCGGGAAATATTTAATTGCTGACAAATATCCTGTTCGTTTACTTTTTCGTTTGAATTAAGTTTGCCGAGACGAATTTGTTCGGCGATAAAATTATAGACGTGGTCTTTTAATGACAAAAATTCCATCACGTAACCTCCTTAAAGAGACTTTCTTTGAATACAATCATAACATTAGGAAAAAACAATGTCTACAATTTTCACAATCGTATACAAAGTCTCTTTTATAAAATAGACAAATGCTTTTTTCGCCGTCAAAATGCCTTCGACATGTCGGCGGGGCGGGGCGCCTATGGTATAATTACTTTTTAAGGGGGAAGTCATGGAGAAAGAATTTATCTTAATCGACGGGAAAAAAATCGCCGTCGTCGACACCGGCGAGGGCGAGGACGTGGCCTTTGTCCTTCACGGCTGGGGCGCGAATATCGAATCGGTCATGCCCATCGTCAACAGTTTGCGCGATCGCTATCGGGTCATCGCCTACGACAGCTTGGGCCACGGGGATAGCGATGCGCCCGACGAGGTTATCGGCGGCGACGATTACGTGGCGCTGCTAAAAAAGATATACAGCTATTACGGCGTGAGCCGCGCCACCTGCATCGGCCATTCTTTCGGCGGAAAGACCTTGAGCGTCTTCGCCGCCCTCTATCCCGAAATGGTGGATAAACTGGTGCTGGTGGACGCATCCGGCGTGTTGCCCAAGCGTTCTTTTTCCTATTACCGAAAGGTCTACACCTTTAAATTCCTCAAAAATATGTACAAGCTCCTGTTTTTCTGGCAGGACACGGAAAAGGCCATGGCGCGCTTTTACAAGAAATTCGGCTCCGACGATTACAAGGCGGCGGATGGAATTATGCGCAAGGTCTTTGTCAAGGTGGTGAACGAATCCACGGAAGAATACTTCCCGCGGATTCAGGCGGACACCCTATTGATTTGGGGCGACGAAGACGACGCCACGCCTCTTTCTATGGCCAAGGTGTTCGAGGAAAAAATTCCCGAAGCGGGCCTCGTCGTGCTAAAGGGCGGCCACTACAGTTATCTAGATGCCTACGGCCAATTCGACGCCGTGCTGCGTTCATTTTTATAAGGAGTTATCCATGTATCGTTCAGTTTCTTTCGTGATGTTTTTCGCCATTTATTTGTTGTTTGCGGCAGCCATTTATAAACTTGTCAATAAACGTGCGTTGTATCCTCTCCACATGCTCCAGTTGGAGGGATATAGCGAAAGCGAATATAAGGCGTGGATTCGTGCAAATGGCGACAAGATAAAGGCATTCCGCTACCAACCGACTTCGGAAAAAACACCTTTGGTCATGACGGATCGCGCGACCCGTTTGTATATGGTGCATCGTCATTTAAATGCGGCACTCATCGGTGCGGCATTTGGCGCGGCCGTGGTGCTGTGGAAAGAACATTCTACCCTTTCAGCCATTGTCTTTGTGATTTCATGCCTGCTTATCGGCTACTTCCAATACGTCATTTTGATCTACGCCAATCGCATCAATTATCCCAGGGAAATGAAAATCAATCAGGGTTTTTACGATTCGGCGCAAAAAAAGGTGCGGGACTTAAAGGAAAAGGGCCTGCAAGTGGTGGGGATTACCGGGAGTTTCGGCAAGACCTCCACGAAATTTATTACATCCACGGTGCTGGAAGAAGCCTTTGTCGTGCAAAACACGCCCTCTTCTTACAACACGCCTATGGGCCTTTCCAAGGTCATTAACAACGAGTTGGACGAAAAGGACGAGATCTTCCTCGCCGAGCTGGGGGCCAAGGAACCCGGGGAAATCGCCGAAGTGGCGGAGCTGGTACAGCCCTCCATCGGCATCATCACCGCCATCGGACCCACCCACATGCATCTGTTTAAGACCATCGAAAACATTCAAAAGACCAAGTACGAGCTCATCGAAGCCTTGGCCGACGACGACATCGCCATTTTCAATTACGACAACGACTACGTGAAGCCCTTGGCGGACAAGACGAAAAAGCGCACCATTCGCTACGGCATGGAAGGCATCGAAAAGCTCGACGTCTACGCCAAAGACATCGCCGTCCACGAGCGGGGCAGCTCCTTTACCCTGGGCTTTAAGGACAAGAGCGAGGTCGTGGCGGAAACCAAGCTTTTAGGCAAGCACAATATTTCCAATCTCCTCGCCGCCGCAAGCGTGGGCTATGTGCTGGGCATGGAACCCGAAGCCGTGGCCCGGGGCATAAGCAAGGTGGAGCCGGTGGAACACCGCCTGAATATCGTCGACGGGGGCACGGGGATCATCGTCATCGACGACGCCTTTAACTCCAATCCCGTAGGCGCCCGGGCGGCCCTGGACGTGCTCGGCCAATTCGAAAAGGGCAAGAAGATTATCGTCACGCCGGGCATGGTGGAATTGGGCGATATGGAAGAGGAAGAGAATTATAAACTGGGCAAGGAAATCGCCAAGGTGTGCGACGTGGCTATTCTCGTGGGCAAAAAGCGCACGGCGCCCATTCAAAAGGGCCTTATGGACGCGGGCTTCGACGAAAGCAATATGATCGTGGCCAAGAACTTAGACGAAGCCACGGCTTCTTTGGGTCGTGTGGCCGTCGTCGGCGACGTGGTGCTCTTCGAAAACGACCTGCCCGACTCTTACGACGAATAATTTAAGGAGAAGGCGGCTTTCGGGCCGTTTTTTCTTTTGTCTTTTTTACGGAATCTTAACGGTTCTTTATTATTCCCGCCGCCGTCTATGATAGAATAAAAAAAGAACGATACGAAGGGAGACGTTTATATGAAAACAATCGCTGTATTTTTCGGCGGACGCAGTGTGGAACACGAAGTCAGCGTCATTACCGGCATGCAAGTAATCGAAAATTTAGATAAATCCAAATACGAGGCCGTGCCCGTCTACATAACGAAGGACGGGAAGTTTCTCGGCGGCGAAAGCCTGTCTAATTTCAAAACCTTCAAGGAAGGAAATTTCGACGACGCCTTTGAAGTGTACTTTAAAGCCGGAGCAGGCGGCAAAATGTACAAACAGGTGGAAGACAAGGGCGGCCTCTTTTCCAAAGGCGGCTTGAAAGAAGAAGTCTACGCCGACGTGGACATGGCCTTCGTGGCCCTTCACGGCACCTTCGGCGAAGACGGCTCCATTCAGGGCTACTTTGACACCATGGACATTCCCTACATCGGCTGCTCCACCTTATCTGCCGCTGTAGGCATGGACAAAAAGATTATGAAAGACGTCTTCCGCGCCCACGACATTCCCGTCATGGAAGGGATCTGTTTCTATCGCCGCGAGTGGCGGGAAGAAAAAGAAAAAGTGAAAAGCGAAATTGAAGCTCTGGGCTATCCCGTCTTTGTGAAGCCCGTGAACCTGGGCTCCTCCATCGGCATTACCAAGGTAAAGGATCCCGCGGATCTGGATGCTGCCATGGATCTCGCCGCAAGCTACGACCGCAAGATTTTAGTGGAAAAGGCCGCTGAAAATCCTCGGGAGATCAACTGCGCCGTACTGGGTTATGCAGGCGATGTGATCGCATCGGCCCTGGAAGAGCCCGTGGGCTGGAAAGATCTCTTGAGCTTCGAGGATAAATACGTCGGCGGCGGTAAAAAGACCGGCCCGAGCAAGGGAAAGAATGCGAGAAACTGCCCCGCCAATGTAGACGAGGACTTAAAGAAAAAAATTGAGGACTTGGCGAAAAAAGCTTTCACCGCCGTCGACGCCTGCGGCACGGCGCGAATCGATTTTCTCGTTACGGAAGCGGGCCCGGTGGTCAACGAAATCAACACCCTGCCCGGCTCCATGGGCTTTTATCTCTGGGAGCCCGTGGGCATTCCCTTTGCGACGCTATTGGACAAAGTTATCGAGCTGGGTGAAATGCGGGCGGCTGAGCGCAAGGACACCACCTTCAGCTACGAATCCAATTTATTTACGAAAACCACCTACGGAAGCAAGCTGTAGGCCAAAGGAGGTATTATGACCATTCGAGACCGGGTATTGGAAGCCCTGGAAAAAACCGACGGACTGAGCAAACGGGAAATTTTCCGGGCACTGGCCGTCAACGACAATCTGCAAAAGGAAATGAAGAGCCTTTTAAAGGAAATGGTAAAAGACGGCACCCTCTACCGGGACGTGGATAAAAATTACCACGTCAGCGTCCGCGACGGCCTTCTCACCGGCACCTTCGAAGGCAACGACAAGGGCTTCGGCTTTTTCGTGCCCGACGACGGAGACGGGGAGGATTTATACATTCACCGCACCAAGGTGAACTCTGCTATGAACAAAGACCGGGTTCTGGTGGAAAAGATTCCCTCCAAGGATCCGGACAAGGGGGACGAAGGTCGGGTCGTCACCGTTCTCGAGCGGGCCAATCACCGAATCGTCGGCATTTACGACGACGCCATGCGTTTCGGCTTCGTCATTCCCGACGACAAGCGAATCCCCGACGACATCTTTATTCCGAAGAAATGGAAAAACGGCGCCGAAGACGGCCAGAAAGTCGTCGTGGATATCGAAAAATTCCCCGAGCCCAATAAAAAGGCCGAGGGAAAAATCGTGGAGGTCTTGGGCTATCCCGACGATAAAAACGTGGACATCCTCTCCATCGCCTATGCCATGGGTCTGGATCTGGAATTTCCTCGAGACGTCATGGAAGAAGCCGACGCCATTCCTCAAAAAGTCAGCCTCTCCGCCGTGGCGGGGAGAGAAGATTTTCGCGACGCACCCACCTTTACCATCGACGGCGCCGATTCCAAGGATTTCGACGACGCCCTCAGCGTGCGCCCCATAAAAGAGGGCCGCTGGGAAGTGGGCGTACACATCGCCGATGTGGCGGAATACGTGCGTGCGGGGAGCCCGCTGGATAGGGAAGCCCTGCACCGAGGCAACAGCGTCTATCTTTTAAGCGAAGTGCTGCCCATGCTCCCCAAGGCCCTCTCCAACGGAATCTGCTCCTTAAACGAAGGGGTGGACCGCCTCTGCTTAAGCGTGATCTTCGAGCTGGACGAAAAGGGCAAGGTCTATAATTTCCACATCGCCGAGACGGTGATCAACAGCGACCGACGTTTGGTCTATACTGATGTCAGCGACTTTTTGGAAGACGGGCGGATCGACGATTCCCTAAAAGATCTCACGGAAGAGCTGACGATTCTTAATACCATTGCAAAAAATCGCCGCAAGATGCGAAACAGGCGTGGCTATGTCGACTTTTCCTTCGACGAGCCCGCCATCGAGCTGGACGCCGACGGCCACCCCATACACATCGGCCTGGTGGACCATCGGGACGCCAACGATTTAATCGAGGAATTTATGCTTCTCGCCAACGAAACTGTGTCGGAAACCTATCATAAAAAGAAGCTGCCCTTCATCTACCGAATTCACGAAGAGCCCGACGCCGAAAAGCTCACTCTGTTAAATGCGGTGATCCGTCCCTTCGGCTACCACTTGGATCTCACCAAGGACATCCATCCCAAAGATATTCAAAAGCTGACCCAAGCCTGCAAGGGAAAAGACGAAGAGGCGCTGATTCAAACCATGGTGCTGAGGAGCATGCAAAAGGCCCGCTACAGCGAGGAACTCGGCGGCCACTTCGGCCTCGCCGCCAAGTACTACTCCCACTTCACCTCGCCCATTCGCCGTTATGCGGATTTAACCATTCACCGGGTCATTAAGCAGGACTTAAACCACGTCCTGGACACGAAGCTCATCGATCTGTACCAAAAAACTTTCCCGGACATCGCCGATCACATCTCCGCCACGGAAAAAATCGCTCAGGAAGCGGAACGCAAGGTGGTAGACGTGAAGATGGCTCAATACATGGCCGATCACATCGGCGAAAGCTTCGACGCCAAAGTGTCGGGGATCACGTCTTTCGGCATTTTCTGCGAACTGGACAATACGGTGGAAGGGCTCATCGGATACGCATCCATGGACGACTTCTACCGCTTCGACGAGGACCACTACGTGGCCGTAGGCGAGCGCACGAAAAAGACCATTCACATGGGCGATCCCATGCGCATCGTCGTGGCCGGCGCCGATCCCATTTTGGGGCGCATCGACTTTCAATTAGAGGAGGAGGCCCGTGGCTAAGAAGAAAAACAACGGACCGGACAATTTGGCCAACAACAAAAAGGCCTTTCACGAATACCATATCGAAAATACCTACGAGGCGGGCATCGCCTTAAAGGGAACGGAAGTCAAGAGCATTCGCAAGGGCAGCGTGGCCATAAAAGAAGCCTACTGCTCCATCGAAGGGGGCGAGATCTTTATCGAAGGCATGCACGTGGCGCCCTACGAACAGGGCAACCGCTTCAATATGGATCCTTTGAGAAAGCGCAAGCTCCTTATGCACAAAAAAGAGATCGCTCAGCTGGCAAGGGCCACGGAACGGGAAGGCTACACCATCGTGCCCTTAAATGTTCACCTGACTCGCGGCCGGGTGAAGATTTCCATCGCCGAGGCCAAAGGCAAGAAGCTTCACGACAAGCGGGAAGCCATCAAGAAGCGGGATATCGAGCGGGACATGAAGCGCTACGTGGACCGGTAATGTTTAAAATTCCTTTCTTTCGGATATTAGTGTACTAAGCAATAGTTTACGAAAAGAAAAGGAGTTATCTATGACGAAAAAAATCGGTTTAATCGTAGGTTCCCTGAGAAAAGAATCCTGGAACAGAAAGGTTGCGGAAAAAGTGCAAGCCATGTTCCCGGAAGGCTACGAAGCGGAATTTATCGAAATCGGCGATCTGCCTCTATACAACGAAGACTTCGAAAAGGAAAAGAACGAGCCGGAAAGCTACGCCCGCTTCCGAAAAGAAGTGGAAAAGAAAGACGGCTACATTTTCTTTACGCCGGAGTACAATCGTCTCTGCGCCCCGGCCATTAAAAATGCCATCGACGTGGCCAGCCGTCCCTATGGCAAGAGCAAATGGGGCACCAAGCCTGCCGCCGTCGTCAGCGCCAGCGTGGGCACATCCGGCGGTATGGCGGCGAATTTCAGCCTGAGACAGAATCTGATCTTCGTCGACCTCATTCCCCTGCAACAGCCGGAAGTCTATTTGGCCTCCGTCCACGAGCTCTTCGACAAAGAAGGGGCGCTGGTCAAAGACACGGAAGCCTTCCTGCAAAGCTTCGTCGACGCCTTCGTAAACCATGTGGAACGCTTCTGATCGAGTGCAACAAAAGCCTGCTGAACGCGGGCTTTTTTTTGAATGAAAAACCCTCTCGAGGAGGGAGGGTCGAGAGGGCTACGTTTTATTGTAGAGTTTTAGGCCTCTATTTTCGGATGGGAGGCATTTTCCAAGGCGGCCTTTAGGCTGTTTTCGATTTTTTCCAGCTCCACTTCGGCCTTGGCTCGATTATTCCGAGCCCGATCGTGGATTTTAATGGATTCTTCGATGGTGGCGATCAATTCGTCGTTGACCTTTTGAAGAGTTTCCACGTCGATGGTGGAGCGCTCGGCTTCTTCGGCCACATCCAAGGTCGTTTGCTTTAATTTTTCAGCATTCTTTCGAAGCAGTTCGTTGGTGGTGTCGGAGACTTGCTTTTGCATGGCCAACACTTGACCCTGTTTTTGCGTTCCCAGAGCGATGACCATTTGG
>QWCK01006128.1_pt1 | contig 10351 bp, 6 predicted proteins | sample 1972571 | NCBI WGS metagenome assembly QWCK01 (sample SAMN09866710, study PRJNA288562) | Human gut metagenome isolate term2_stool, whole genome shotgun sequencing... | isolation source: gut | host: Homo sapiens | place: USA: California | reverse complement strand
ACTCAGCGAGAGGCTGGGGGGTGAGCGTTTTGCGACAATAGTCGCGCAAAACGCGAGGGGGCCCTCCCCCTTCCGCCTCTCGCGAGCGCCCCCGAGCGAACGCCCCGCACCCAAAACAACAAATAGCCCAGAAATTCCTCGAAAACCGAGAATAAAACCTATTTAAGCGGCTCGGTGTGCCATATATGGCACACCGAGCCAAATTAATAGGATTAACGCTCAGGTTCCGGGGAATTGGGGGCAGGTGCGGGATTTTTCGCGAAAACCGGGCCGGTCGGCGCGGCAATGGAACGAACGGTCAAAAATTCGCCATACTGTCAGTTAGATGGATTGATTCGCGGAAAGGACCGGCGGTGGGGAAACCAAATCGCGTGGAAATAGTAGGGAAACTGGCGGAGCTGTTTCAGGCCCGGGGCTACACCGGCGCTGGCATGGCCGAGATTTCGGCGACGACCGGATTGGGGCGCGGCTCGCTGTACCACCTCTTTCCCGATGGTAAAGCTCAGATGATGCGCGAAGTCCTGGCGGCCGTGGAACACGACTTCCAAGCCGCCGTGGTCGCGCCGCTGGAATCGGGTGACATCGCCGGGATGTTCGCCGGAATCCTGACGTTTTTTGACCACGGCGAGAAACAGAGCATCTGGGGCAAGCTGGTTCATGATGCCGCGGCCCGCGACTTTGCCCCCGATGTGCAGGAGCATTTCAACACGTGGCGCGCAGCACTGACGAAAGCCCTGCTCAGCCTGGGAGTCGATCGCGGCTTGGCAGCTTCTCTGTCCGAACGCACTCTGTCCGGGGTAGAGGGGACGCTCACCTTGGCGGCCGGTTTTGATGATGCGGGCGCGCTTTCCCGCGGCCTGCGCACTATGTCGGCTGAGGTCACGAATGCCATCTCTGCAGCTAGCGGGTCTGCAATCGGTTCAGCGGGGCGTCCGGCGCACTCCCAGAAACCCACTGGGAAACCCTCCGCTAAGTCGACCGCTAAACCTGCGAACCGAGCCCCGCGAAAATCGGCCGCGAAATCTGCGTCAAAAAAGGCTAGTAAAGCAAAGTAGCCAGCTTCGAGCGCATCGCCGGAACCAGCGGATCATCGCCCAAAATCGAGAAATATTCCACTAAACGGGCTCGAGCCGCATCGCGGTCCTCGCCGCTGTTTTCCGCCACGACCCCCAGCAGCCGAGACATCGCCCCGGCGGCATCTCCCGCATTCATCTGGGCATCAGCGGCCTCGAGCTGCGCGGCTATCTCGCCGGTCGCAGCCTGAGCGTTCTGCCCAGCCTGGTCGCCGGCAGGTTCCGCGGCTGCTGAGCGAGCCTGCAACCGAACTTTCGCCAACAGCGGCTCCACTTTGCCGGATTCACCGGGGTTGGCTTTGAGGTAGTTCTCCAAAGTCTCGATGGCCTGGTCGTATTCGCCTTTGGCCTGAAGTTTCAACGCGGTTTCGATTTCCTCGGCCACCGCGGGCGGCGCGTCTGGGGCAGGCGTACCGGCCGCACCGGCTGCCCCGTCAGCAGCCCCAGCAGCCCCGGCCTCATCGGTCTGCACGCGACCCGTCACGCCTTCCTGCTCAGCCAACTCGATAACCTTGCTGATGACTTCCTGCACATCCGAAGCGGGCAACGCGCCGTTGAACAAAGGCGCGGGTTGCCCGTTCATCAGCAAGAACACGGCGGGAATGCTTTGGACTCGAAACGCTTGGCCGATGGCGGGGTTTTCGTCTATGTTGACCTTTGCTAAAGCCACTCGCCCGCCCGCCTTCGCTACTGCCTTTTCCAGGACGGGACCGAGTTGGCGGCAGGGGCCGCACCAGGGCGCCCACATGTCCAAAATGAACGGGACAGTCTGGGAAAGTTCCAGGAGCTGGGCAAACGTGTCGTCAGTGACGTCGCGCACCAGCGGCCCCGGAATAGTTTGCGCGGCAGCCGCCCCGCTCGCACCTGCGCCTCCAGCGAAACCGCCCGCACCAGCTTCGCTCCCTTGACCAGCGGGAATATCGTGCAGTTCTTCGGGAGCTTTCATGGTGATGCCTCATCTTTCCTAAATCCGAGCGGGGGCCAACAATGGCCGTATGCTGATATTTAACCTGTTAAGTCTGGACTGTATCAAATCCAAGCGGGGAAAAATCGCCCAGCGCTTAAAACCGACCCCGGCGCTGGCTGTGACAATTGGGGTTTGCACGTCTGTGTTCCGGTGTCGCGATATTTGTCACAAGTGAGGTGCTTTGGTTGGGTTCGCCGCCGCGCCTGACCGGTGTAGCCGGCCTCGTCCGCTCCGCCCGGGGTCGCCCTGCCCGGCATTCCCCGAAGCCCTCGGCGCGTCTCCTCGAACCCTCCTAGACATAGCCCCGCCTAACCAAGGCAAGCCTTAGATTCGTTGAAATATAGCCGAAAACCCCGTAACTTGAGACGGTAAACTCAGCACCGAACGGGACAACGGAGGCGACGCACCTTGAGCGAACAGTCGAGCCAAAACCCGGGCCAAAACCCAATCGAAAACCCAATCGAAAACCCGGTTGATAACCCGAACGAACCCGACGAAAAACACGACAAATCGGCGGCGACTTCCTCGCGCCTCAACTGGCTTCGAGCTGCGGTCTTAGGCGCCAATGACGGCATTGTTTCAACTGCGGGCGTGGTTGTGGGTGTGGCGGCGGCGAACCCGGAAAACACGACCGCCATCGCGACCGCCGGCATCGCGGCTGTGGTCGCGGGGGCGCTGTCGATGGCGGCGGGCGAATATGTATCGGTGTCCACCCAGCGCGACACGGAGAAAGCGGTGGTGACAAAGGAACGCCGCCTGATTGCCGAGGACCCGGAAAAAGAATTTCAAGGCCTGGTGGAAAACTACATCGAAAAGGGCCTGACCCGCGCGACCGCAACCCTGGTCGCCCAGGAATACTCCGCCCACGATCCGGTAGAGGCCCACGTCCAGGCCCATTACGGCCTGAGTTCTGAGGAGTTCACTTCGCCCTGGGCGGCGGCGTTTTCCTCGGCGGTGTCCTTCACGGTCGGCGCGCTGGTGCCGCTGCTGGCTATTCTGCTGTTCAGCGGCCCGTGGAAAATCCAAGCCACATTCGTGATGGTGATGGTCGCATTAGCGCTGGTCGGCTGGCTTTCGGCGTGGCGCGGCGAGGCTCCGCGGCTGCGCGCGGTCATCCGGGTCATGGTCGGGGGCGCCCTGGCGATGATTATCACCGGCGGGGTCGGTCACTTCTTGGGGGTCACGGCTTAGGGTCACAAGGTCGTTGCGCCGGGGTTTTCGGTTAGCGCACGAGGCCGGTGGGTCGGGTTTTCGCGGGGTTCACAAGGGCGTTACGCCGGGTTTCCCCGGATGACTCGGTTTCTCTGGGGCCGGGTGCGCTGGTTCGACCCGAGTGCTACCTCGGGCTTTACTAAAGCTGTAAATGCCCCACATTCAACGATTATAAATTCTGTGGTTATGCTTTAAGATTTAGACGTGAGCGAAACGACGAACTCTACGGGCAATTCCGACGCCAAGAAACCCGGGCGTCATTCCACTGCTAACACTCGTCCGGCCACGAAGCCGGCGGCGAAGCCCCCGGCTGACAAGCCGAGTAAGCCGACTGCCGCCCGCAAGACCCGGACTTCTGGCACAAAATCGGCGGCAAAATCCTCGGGAAGCGCCGCGAAATCAACGACAAAACCGGCCACCGCGGCGGCCGCTAAAACCCCGGAAAACTCGGCAACCACCGCCGCAAAATCCGCCGCCGCAGCCAAAACCCCGGTAGCCCCGCCAACCCCGGCAACCCTCCCGAACCTCTACCACCTGCCTGCTGACGCGGAACTAAACCGTGTGTCGGTCACCGAGCTGCGTCCCACCGTAGAGGACGGGCTTTTCCCGGCAAAAGCCGCGGTCGGAGAGCTGTTCCCGGTCCACGCCACCGTGTTTGTGGACGGGCATTCCCACTTCGGCGCTGACGCGGTGCTGCTGCGCCCCACCGACCCGAAACGCCGCGGCGAAAAGGGCTATGACCTCTACGCTCCGGCGGGCAGCCCCGAGGGCGCTCCGGATCCGGGGGACCCGGCGTCTTGGGAAGTCGTGGACCGCGCCCGGATGTATGAAATCGGCACTGGTGAAAACCAGTTTGAAGCCTGGCTGCAGCCCAACACCGTGGGGCGTTACGCGTTTGCAGTCGAGTCTTGGATTGACCCTTATGGGACGTGGGTGCATGACGCCAACGTGAAAATCTCGGCGGGCATTGACGTGGAGCTGACCCTGGAGGAGGGCGCCCGCCTGCTGGAACGTGCGATTGCGGGCGAGGCGAAACCGGCCTCCGGTTCGGCTCGTGACACGGCCGCTCCCGCCGTCCCGCTGCCCGCGGCTGACGCGGCGGTGCTGCAGGGCGCGATTGCGGGCTTGCGCGAGAAAAAGCGCCGCCCCCAGGTGCGTCTCTCGGCCGCCACGAATGAGCTGGTCGCAAACATTTTGGCGGAAAATCCGCTGCGGGATTTGGTGACGCGCACTCGGCTGTGCCCGTTGCGGGTCGACCGGGCGCGTTCGGTCGCCGGAGCGTGGTACGAAATCTTCCCGCGTTCCATCGGGTCCTATTACGGTTCGGACGGCCAGATTGTGCCGGGGACTTTGCGCACGGCCGCGGAAATTTTGCCCGAGGTCGCCGCTGACGGTTTCGATGTCATCTACCTCACTCCCGTCCACCCGATTGGGCATGCTTTCCGCAAAGGGCGCAACAACTCGCTTGAAGCCGGACCGAACGATCCCGGCTCGCCTTGGGCAATCGGTAATGAGGACGGCGGGCATGACGCGGTTGACCCGGCTTTGGGCGGGATTGAGGCGTTTGACGAGTTTGCGGCGGCGGCGAAACGCAACCACCTAGAGATTGCGCTGGACTTTGCCCTGCAGTGTTCCCCGGACCACCCGTGGGTAAAGGCGCACCCCGAGTGGTTCTCGGCCCGGGCTGACGGCTCGATTGCCTACGCCGAAAACCCCCCAAAGAAATACCAGGACATTTATCCCCTGAACTTTGACCACGACCCGGACGGACTGTATGCCGAAATCCGGCGGGTGATTGAGTTTTGGATTGACCACGGGGTCACGATTTTCCGCATGGATAACCCGCACACGAAGCCGGTGCGGTTCTGGCAGCGCTTGGCGGCTGACCTGCACCAAACTCATCCCGAAGTGGTCATGCTCTCCGAGGCGTTCACCGCTCCGGCGATGATGCGGGGGCTGGCAAAAGCGGGGTTCCACCTGTCTTACACGTACTTTACGTGGCGCAACTCCAAGACGGAGCTGACCGAGTACTTTGAGGAACTCGCTTATGAAACGGCACACGTGTTGCGCCCGGCGCTGTTCCCCATGACCCCGGACATTTTGACCGACTACATGACGGCCGGGGTAGGGGCGTTTAAAGCCCGCGCCTTGCTGGCGGCCACGGCCGCTCCGACCTGGGGAATCCTCGGGGGCAGCTACGAGTTTTGCGAACACGTGCAGCGTCCCGGCGTGGAGGAAGTCATCGACAACCCGAAATATGAGGTGAAAGTCTATGACTGGGCGGCGCGCGACAAGTACGGCATCGCCTCCCTGTTGCGCACCCTGAACGCGGCCCGGTCCGCTCACCCGGCGCTGATGCAGCTGCGCAATATCAAGTTCCACGCTGTTGAAAACGATGCCATCATCGCGTTTTCCAAGCATATTGACGCCGTGCATTCCCCGACCGGCCGGGCGGACACGGTGTTGGTCATCGTGAACCTCGACCCGCACAACACCCAAACCGGCTGGGTGCACCTGGATTTGCCGTCACTAGGGTTGAGCCCGGAGGAGTTCCCGGAGCTGGCCGCGCCCGGCGAGGGGCAGCGCCTGTTCGTGGTGCACGATGAACTGACCGGCGGGGAATATACCTGGGGGCGGGATAATTTTGTCCAGCTCAATCCCTATACCGGACCCGGCCATATTCTCAGCTTCAGCCCCATTCCCGACTGAACCGGTTTAGTCGTGCCTCGTCTTTGGTCCTTCGCTTATCCGAGACTCAGGCGGCGAGCGCGTAGGCACACTGTGGGTGCCCGTACATTTTTCTTGGCAACTTGTTGCCTAGAAAAATAGGGCAGGACCCCACCACGTGCCCTAGCATCGCCGCGAGTCTCGGTGGGTAGCGATTGCACGACTGAACCCAAACATCGCCTAGCAAAATATGAAAGAATTACCCCATGGCTAAAATCACCGTTTCCCCGGAACTTTTGAACCAGGTCGCCTACGCGAATTACTACGCCCCGCACTCGGTGCTGGGACCGCACTCGGACGGTGAGGACGTCACCATCCGCACCGTGCGCCACATGGCGCAAAGCGTCACCATCGTCACCGAACACGGCGAATTCCCTGCTGAACACGAACAGGACGGGGTGTGGGTCGCCGTCATCCCGCACGCCGAAGTCGAGGACTACCGCGTGAAAGTGACCTACGGCGACCAAGAAGTGCTGGGGGACGACCCCTACCGGTTCCTACCGACCTTGGGCGAAATGGACACCTACCTCATCTCCGAAGGCCGTCACGAGCGTCTGTGGGACGTTTTGGGTGCACATATTAAGGAGTACGAGGGTCCGCTCGGGGTCGTAAAGGGCGTGGCTTTCGCGGTGTGGGCGCCGAACGCACAAGCGGTGAAGGTCGTGGGGGACTTCAACTTTTGGGACGGGTCGGGGTGTGCGATGCGCAGCCTCGGGGCATCCGGTGTGTGGGAGCTGTTCATTCCCGGTGTCGAGATTGGGGCGCGCTACAAGTACGACATCAAGGGCCCGGACGGGAACTGGCGGCAAAAGGCCGACCCGCTGGCCCGCGCTACTGAAATCCCGCCCGCTACCGCCTCGGTCGTCACCGACAAATTCCACACTTGGAACGATGACGAATGGATGGAACAGCGCGCCGCGAACGTCGAGGAACACCCGATTCACGCCCAGCCGATGAGCATCTACGAATGCCATGTCGGCTCGTGGAAGGAAGGCTACGGCTACCGTGACCTGGCCGAACACCTGGTGCCTTACGTCAAGGAAATGGGCTTCACCCACGTGGAGTTCATGCCCGTGGCGGAACACCCCTTCGGCCCGTCCTGGGGGTATCAGTGCACGTCCTACTTTGCTCCGACCGCCCGCTTCGGCACGCCCGATGACTTCCGCTACCTGGTGGATGTGTTGCACCAAAACGGGATTGGCGTCATTTTGGACTGGGTTCCGGCGCACTTCCCGAAGGACGACTGGGCGCTGGCCGGGTTCGACGGCACGGCCCTGTACGAGGACCCCGATCCGCAGCGCGGCGAGCACCCGGACTGGGGGACGCTGGTGTTCGACTATGGCCGGCGCGAGGTGAAGAACTTCCTGGTCGCTAATGCCCTGTATTGGATGGAGGACTTCCACATCGACGGCTTGCGGGTGGATGCGGTGGCGTCGATGCTGTACCTGGACTATTCCCGCAAAGAGGGCCAGTGGCACCCGAACCAGTACGGCGGGCGGGAAAACCTCGAGGCCATCGCTCTGCTGCAAGAAGTGACCGCGACCTGCTACCGGGTTTGCCCCGGCACAGTCATGATTGCCGAAGAATCGACCGCTTGGCCCGGCGTGACCCAGCCGACTTCCGAAGGCGGCCTGGGCTTCGGGTTCAAGTGGAACATGGGCTGGATGAACGATACTCTGCGCTACTTGGCGGAGGACCCGGTCAACCGCAAGTGGCACCACAACGAGCTGACGTTTAGCCTGGTCTACGCGTTTTCAGAGAACTTTGTCCTGCCGCTGTCCCACGATGAGGTCGTGCACGGCAAAGGCTCGTTGTTGTCAAAGATGCCTGGCGATTACTGGCGCCAGCTGGCGGGATTGCGCCTGCTGTTTGCTTACCAGTGGACGCATCCGGGCAAGCAGCTCATCTTCATGGGCTCCGAGTTTGGCCAGGGCGCGGAATGGAATTCGGGGGCGTCCCTGGATTGGTGGCACCTGGACATTCCCGAGCATCAGGGGATTCGCCAGCTGGTTACCGATTTGAACCACCTGTATGCGTCCAACCCGGCGCTGTGGTGTGACGACTATCGCGGGTTCGAGTGGATTGAGCCCAGCGATGCCGACCACAACTTGATTACCTATCTGCGCCGGTCCGTGGCGGAATCGGATCCTTCGGGGATTGATTCGGGTCACCTGCTGGCGGTGGTGGCGAACTTTAGCGGCAACCCCCACGACCCGTTCCGGGTCGGCCTGCCGTTTGCCGGCAAGTGGGACGAGGTGCTAAACACGGACGCCGAAGTTTACGGCGGCTCCGGGGTGGGCAACTTGGGCCAGGTCACGGCCGAAGAGATCCCGTGGAACAACCGGCCCTGCTCGGTGTCTTTGCGGATTCCCCCGCTCGGCGTCGTGATTCTGCGCCCCGCCGAGGATAACCCGTACCGCCCGCGTTAGGGGGTTCACGGCGACCATAATGGGAGCCGAATGATTGGAATTCCGCTCGTCCGCGGTAAGTTTTCAGTTCACAAGAGCGTTGCGGCGGGCCGGCGTGGCGTGGACCGGTGTTGTGCGTGCGTCTGGGGTACTACCAGCGCGTTTGGGACAACGTGTAAAGAATTTCCGAATTTCTTTACACGTTTTTCCGACGTGTAAAAATGCTTTACACGTCACCACCCCGGCGCCAGCCCGTCCCGGACCAACTCAGGTTCGCCAAGAGCCTTTTGCCCCCAGAGACCGCGGAAGTTCCACCCGAACTCAACGCGGCAGCGGCGTATTGAACAGCTCGTCCAGATACTGCCGGTTTACAAAAATGACATTTTTCCCCACTCGTTGGCGTTCCACGATTCCGCATTGAGTCAGCACCTCTGCCCACTTTGTTGCAGTCGGGCGTGAGATGCCCTGAGTCTCCATCAAATCCGCGTATCTCAGGTAGGGCTGGGTAAAGAGCAGGTGCGCTAAATCCCTAACGGGTAACTTAGTATCTTTCAACTGTTCCATAGTCTGATCAATGAGTTGGTAAATCCGTGTCACCAGGTGGTCTGTCCACTCGGACGTGACTTCCACGGCGGTGAGGATGAACTCTATCCAGGATTCCCAGTCAGCGTTTTGGGTGACGGCGTTTAACCGTTCGTAGTATTCCCCCTTGTTTTCCACGATGTAGCCGGATAGGTAGGTGATGGGTTGATCCAGAAGTTTGCTTTCCACCAGAAACAGCACATTCAGGATTCTGCCGGTGCGCCCGTTGCCGTCATAGAACGGGTGGATAGCCTCAAACTGGTAGTGCAGCAGCGCCATCTTAATCAGCGGGTCGAAGTCTTGGTTGCGGTGCATGAAGTTTTCCCAATAATTGAGATGCCTGATTATCTCCTCCCGGCCCTGCGGCGGGGTATAGATGCGTTTCTTGGTGTCTGAGCGGCCAATATATGTCCCTGAGCCGGTGCGAACCTCGCTGGTATTGCCTGTTATTACGGAACAAACCAGTTTTGCGGTGTTCAGGCACAAGGGCCGTTGCTTTATGGATTCGAAGCCGGCATAAAGCGCTTCGCGGTAGTTGAGGGCTTCACGAGTCGCGAGGGTGGGGTTAGAGACGTTGCTTGCGGCTTTAAACAGTTCGTCGTTGGTGGTGACGATGTTTTCGATTTCGCTCGAGGCTCGGGCTTCCAGCAGCGGGATAGCGTGTATCAAAATGTTCGGATTCGGCAGCCGTTTTGCCGAAGTTCCCGCTGTAGCTAAGGCGCGGGATGCGGAAATGGTCTTGCGAATGATTTCTGGGGTGTGCAGATTGCACGCTGGCGGCAGCGGGGGCAAGTCTTGGTAGGGCTGTTCGGGATTGACACTCATATGGTTAGTTTATCTGCAACAAGACATAACGTGTAAAGAATTTCCGAATTTCTTTACACGTTTTCTCGATGTGTAAAAATGCTTTACACGTCGGGTCGCCCGGGCGGTTCTCCGGGGATTGTGAGCCATGGTCATCGAAGGCGGTGAAATCGGTCGTTCGGGTCGGGTAGCCCTGCTCTGGACCTGCAAGTGTGACCTAAATCACACTCAATTCCCGAGGTTTCGTGTAAGATTGCTCCAAGCCTTTACATATACAGGGTGTTAGCAAGGTTTCTGCCTACCTTTAGGCTATTAGCCGCGAGGCGTGACAGATTCCTTGGTTCCGGGAAATCCCGGAAGCGTGAGGCTCGAAAGTGGCGTAAAAACGCGACTCAAGGCCTCTCGCATTATTGACAGAACACTTGGGTGGTGTAGACTTTTCCCGGGTGCTTCCGTCCTGGATCACCTGGGTGGTTTAAAAAATTCCACCCTTTATTACCCAGAAGAAGGGTTTTTTTGAAGATGAATTTGAAGAAGAAGTTTGTGATTGGTGCTGCTTCGGTGGCGCTGGTTGCTGG
>QWCK01006117.1_pt1 | contig 10363 bp, 8 predicted proteins | sample 1972571 | NCBI WGS metagenome assembly QWCK01 (sample SAMN09866710, study PRJNA288562) | Human gut metagenome isolate term2_stool, whole genome shotgun sequencing... | isolation source: gut | host: Homo sapiens | place: USA: California | reverse complement strand
TAGGACTTATGACTCTTGCCATGATATTTATAGATAAAAGAAAGAAGTTAAATGAATACATGGGAAAGGGGGGATACTGATGGTTTACAAATCCCTCCTATACAAGGGAGTAATCTATGTGAAGATAGAATAAGCTTTTATAGGAATAAATATGTTAAGTCTAAGAGCTTAAAGGTAAAGAGAAATCTTTACAAGGGTAGTTAAATAGCATGGCTCAAGCCACGCATTTATAAAATTTTTAAATATTAGAATGGAGGAAGACAATGAAAAATACTAAGAAACTTTTATCACTAATATTGACTTTAGTGATGATAATTGGTGTAGTAGCACCTTTAAGTGCATTTGCAGACCAAACAGTAGGTCCTGTAGGTAAAATAACAACAGATGATTATCAAAAAACTAAACCGGACAGTACTGAGGTAACAGTGCACAAATTGCAAGCAGACAGCTACAAGGTACCTGAAAAGGGATATCCTCACAATGGCGGATTGCTTGAAGCAGATCAACTTAAACAATTAGGAACTAATGTTAAAGAACTTGACGGTGTAACTTTTACTTACTATAAGCTAAAGGATGCTGCACAACTTGAATTATTTAAAAAGACACCAAAATCATATGATACAACTGAAAAAGTTGAAGCGGTAGCAGATGTAACTAAAGTTGGAACAATTACTACTGCAAACGGACAAGGTGCTAAAGTTACATTAACTGACGGATACTACTGGTTTGTAGAATCAGGTAAACCAAAAACTGTATCATCATCTATAGCTGTACCTTTCGGAATTTCAATTCCTGTAATGAACCAAACTGAACTTGAAAGTGGTGATCTTGTCGGAACAGTTTACTTAAAGAAAGTTCACGTTTATCCTAAGAACGTAACAGGGGACGAACCTACACCTAAGAAGACTGTAGGAAACGAAGTGAATTTAAATGAATCTCATAATGTGGGAGATACTCAAACTTGGTTTCTACAAGCAACAATCCCTGGAAATATAGCAGACTATGAAAAACTTGTATTAAGCGATGTATTCTTTAAGGGCTTAACCTATAAAGGAAATGTTGAAGTTTATTTAGGTTATGACGGAATTGAAGAAGGTAAAAAAGTTAAACTTGAAGCACCTACAGATTATACTCTTGTTCAACCACAAGTAGATAAGAAGTTTTCAACAGAAGTTCCTGCAGATTTAACACAAACTATTACAGCTCCTAACGGAGAAGAATTTAGCGTAACTTTAACTGCAGCAGGTATTAAAAAACTTGCAGACAATTATCAAACAGTTAAGGGTCCAGAAACAGATGCAAAACCTGTAATTGTAAAATTATATGTAAAAGTTGACACTGTAATTAACGAAGATGCAAAAATGGGAACAGACATCCCCAACACCTTTGACTTAAAATTTAAGACTAAGGGCGGAGACGAAAAGACTAATAAGCCAGGAGATAATCCGAAGGTAAACACCGGAGGCAAGAAGTTTGTTAAGGTTTCTGAATCAGAAGTTACTAAAAAGTTACCAGGAGCAGTATTTACAATTTATGACGGAGATACTCAAATCGTATGGACTCAAGCTTTAATAGATGCAAATAAAGCTGCAATAGATGCAGAAAAGTTCTGTAAAAATGACCAAGGAGAAAAATTTGATAATGATACTCCTGAAGTTGGACAGCCAATTTATCTAAAATCAGATAATGACGGGTTATTTGAAATAAAGGGTCTTGAATACTCTAAATGGGAAAAGACAGAACTTAACGGAGATACAACAGAAATAACACATAGCTACAAACTAAAGGAAGTTAAATTCCCTGAAGGATATGCAGGAAATAAAGATACTGAAATTCCATTTACAGTAGATAAAAATTCTTATAAGACTGATGCTACAGGATATCCTGCAAATACTCATGATGAAAAAGGCAATATGCTTGTAAAGAACAAAGATTTAACTATACCTCCAACAGGTGGTATCGGTACTGTAATCTTTGCAGTATCAGGTATTGTTCTTATGGCAGGAGCTTTCATAGCTATAAAAAGAAGATCAGCTGAAGAAAACTAAGAAAGAGGGTGGACCATGCTAAAGTTCAAAAATAAAATATTTAAAATGCTATTTGTCCTTGTATTATTTAGCATGGTTATTTTCTCAAACAGTGTTTATGCCAATACTATGACCCTGGACTTTAATGGTATAGGCGATAATAAAGAAGACATAGCAAATAGAAATTTAAACATTTGGAAGATAAGCGATAAGGTTTATACCGATGAGGAAAAGCAAAAGCTTGTGAAGGATTTGGAAAATAAGTCCATCGATAGCCTTAAAGTTTATTCTAAGACAAGCTTTAAAACCGATGAAGATGGTAAATTGATTCATGATTTTTCCGAGGGAACATATTATGTAAGAGTTGTGTTCAAAGAAGGAGCAAAAAATATTTATCCTTTTGCCTTTGTTGTAGATGAGATTCATGATGGGGATATAATTTATCCCAAAGGTCATGGGGATACTCCACCGGGGAATGTGGAACTTTTGAAACTGTCTAAGGACAGAAAGGTTCTTCCCGGTGCTGTATTTAGACTCTACAAAATAGTTGACGGAAAGGAGATACCTATAAAGTCTTCAACGAATTTTTACGACTTTGTAACTGACTCTCAAGGTAAGATTCATGTGAATAATTTGGAGCCTGGAGAGTATATGTTTAAGGAAATAGAGCCTCCTGTAGGCTATAAGATTAGGCAAGAAAAGACCTACTTTTATGTTTCATCTTCAAAGACCACCTATGTGGAGGTTTATAATTATAAGGATGATGAAGGAGGAAAAAGATTTAAAAAAATTTCTTCCGATACTGAAGAGGGGCTTGCAGGAGCAGAGTTTGTCGTAACAAGAAAAAATGATTTATATTATGAGAGGATTAAAGTGGACGGGAAAGATTTGGTTTTGTTTTCAGGTAGGGATGGATTTTTCAATGTGGAGAATTTACCTTATGGAGAATACTATTTGTGGGAAACTAAACCTCCTGTGGGTTATGAGGAATTATCTGATAATGTGAAGTTTGTTATTGATGATTTATCATATGAGAAGGACTTATACATTAAAAACAAACCGGCACAGAAAAAATCTATACATCCACCGACTCCTACACCTGATCAACCCAGTCCTCAAGATAAAACTCCCGTTAAGATTCCAAAGACTGGTGATATTACCCTTATAGTGATGGTTGTAGCAGGATTTATTAGTTTTATTTTGGGAATTAAGATGGTTAAGGAAAAAGAATAGTTTGAGATTTTAATCAACAACCTATTTAATCTCCTATGATTACTTTGTAATGATAGGAGATTTTTACATAAGACTTAGGAGAGAAACTTTGAAGAAAAAGAAAAGAACATGGCCTTTTAAATTGATTTTTGTTTTGGGATTTTTAATTTTAATTTACCCTCAAGTTTCAAGGATTTATTACAGAGTGGAATCAACACAAGAGGTTTCAAACTTTGATAAGGAAAAGGAAAATTTAACAGACGAAGAAGTAAAGAGAAGAATAGATTTGGCACAGGCTTTTAACGATTCTTTGGTTAATCAAGTTACAGAGGACCCTTATGCTAAAAAAAGGCATGACAAGGGCAGGGCTGAGTATGCTAGAATGTTAGAATTACACGAGCAGATAGGACACATTCAAATTCCATCTATTGATGTTAATATTCCCATCAGGGCGGGTACATCGGAAGAGGTTTTGCAAACATCTGCAGGTCATTTGGAGGGGACGAGTCTGCCTATAGGAGGAAATTCCAGTCATACCGTCATAACAGCTCATTCAGGGCTTCCTACTGCAAAACTTTTTTCTGATCTCAGAAAGGTTAAGCTGGGAGATAGGTTTTATATTCACAATTTAAAAGAAACTATTGTTTATGAAGTTGACCAAATTCTAACAGTTGTGCCAGATGATTTTTCCAACCTTTTAATTGTGCCTGGACATGACTATGCAACTCTTTTAACTTGTACTCCTATCATGATAAACTCACACAGGCTCTTGGTAAGAGGTCATAGAGTTCCATACAGTGAATCTATTGACGATAATTTTATTTTATCCAGTCAAAGGGAATTCATGTACAAGTATATGTTTATAGGAATAGTTTTCTTTATAGTTCTGATGTTGATATTAATAAGGTATTATAGGAAAAAGTCTAACTTGCTACTTAAAGAGATAATAGCATTGGAGAAGGTAGAAGATGAGGTGTATCATGGGAAAAACTGAAATTAAGAAAAAAAGAATATGGCCCTTTATTCTTTTGTTTGTTTTAGGATTTTTTATTATGATGTATCCGTTGGTTAGTCAATATTACTATAAAATTGAAGCAGGCAATGAAGTTATGGAATTTCAGGATAAGACTAAGGAGTTGGATAAGAACGAAATTTTAAGGAGAATGAATTTGGCTGAAGGTTATAATTCTTCTCTAGATCCTTCTAAACTTGCTGACCCCTATACTGAAAAGGAAAAGGCAGGTAGAGCTGAATATGCCAGAATGATTGAAGTGGCTGAAAAAATCGGATTTGTTGAGATACCGAAAATTGATGAAGTCTTACCTATCTATGCAGGCACAGGAGAAAATGTTTTGCAAAAGGGTGTAGGTCATTTGGAAGGTACTAGCCTTCCTATAGGAGGATTAAGTAGTCATACTGTCTTAACTGCTCATAGAGGGCTACCCACGGCAAAACTTTTTAGAGATTTGGATAAGTTGAAACTCAAAGATGTGTTTTATATTCATAATATTGAAACGGTACTTGCTTATGAAGTGGATCAGATTCTTACTGTAGAACCTTCGGATTTTGAGCAAGTTTTGGTAGTTGAAGGACAGGATTACGCTACTCTTTTGACTTGTACACCCTATATGATTAATTCCCACAGGTTATTGGTGCGCGGGCATAGGATTGACTATGTACCACCTGTAAAGGAAGAGTCCAAACCCCTTAATTTTGTTAACTTAAATTATAAAGATGCATTAACCTTTGCTTTTCCTCTTGCAGTTTTGGTATTTATTTTTATGATATACTTCAATAATGACTACAGAAAGAAAAAAAAGAAACTTAAAAAGCTTAATTATTTTAAAAAATTTAAGGACAGATATAATGAAGAATAGAAGAATTGTTTTTGGTTATATTTTAATCATCACAGGGATACTATTACCACTTTACGGATTTTTTGGACTAAGTAGGGGGATAGTTCTTGACAAAAGAGAGTATAGAAAGTTTATGGAGAGTGAAGTTGACCCGAAATTGGAAGATAAAGTGGAAGGATATAATAATTCTATTGGAAAAGAAAGTGTTATTGTAGACCCATTTGCCACCGAAGAGTATACTTCAAACTATTCTTTTATGGAAGATCCCGATGCTATTTTCTGTTACTTGAAGATTCCAAAGCTTGACCTTGTTCAGCCTGTGTATATGGATGCATCTAATAAGCATATGGCAATGGGAGTGGCTCATATTGAGGGAACGGACTTACCTGGAGTGAAAAAGGGAATTCGTTCGGTAATAGCGGGACACAGAGGCTATTATGATGCTATAATGTTTTTACACTTGGATGAGCTTTTTGAGGGAGATAAAATTTATCTAGAATGGCAGGATAGGACCTTGGAGTATAAAGTAACATCAAAGGAAATTATAAGCCCATGGGAATGGGATAAACTAGTTCCAGTGGAGGGTAAAAATATTTTGACTCTTTTAACTTGTGATCCGCTCTTGCCACCAAGACCAAAAAGACTTCTTGTGAATGCGGAACTTTTGGAAGAAGAGGAAGAATCTGATCTTATAAAAGATGACACTAAAGTATCTTCTAATGTAAAAAGACTCAACAATTCTATATTATTTGTTACAGGGGTTCTTATCATTTCTTTGTGCATAAGTTTAATCAAGTTTGCAATTTATTTGAGAAAAAGTAAATAGATTTATTATGTCGACATTTTGGAAATTATATCAAATACATGAAGGCTCGTTAATTCGAGTCTTTCTTTTTGTGTGGAAGTCAATATATGTATTATAATAAAAATAAAGTAAAAAAGGCTATAAGCATTGAGCCTATAGTCTTAGTTCTATATCTAAAAAATTTATTAAATTTATTTAAAAATAGTTTTAAGTGTTTTATTTCATCTTGTCTTTTTCATTAATTGAATTATTTTTACCATAAGTGTTCCGAAAACTACATTTGCACAGGCTGTAGGAAATACTACGGCGACAAACATTGGTATTAATCCGCCTTGGAATATTTGTATTACTTCTGATAAACCCAACAATCTTCCCATCAGTAGACACACTGTTAAAAATACACTTCCGGAAAACATAGTTCCTAAGAAAAATAGTATGCCATAATGATAAAATTTTAATTCCCCTCTTTTTTGCAAAGCTCTAAGAAATATACCAAAAACAATTGTTGTTAAAGCTTTATCTACTAAATTAGGTATTTGTCCAGCAGGAAATCCTGTTGTCATTGCAGTTATTATTCCTGCTACAATTCCTATAACAGCCATTTCCTTATTGGTGTTTGTAAGTATGAGAGATACAAACATACAAGCCAGCATAAAATCTGGTTTAATTCCCACTGAAGGGATAATTGTGTGTAGGACTGTTCCCAAAGCCATAAGAATTGCACTTGTCACTAATACTTTTGTTGAAGATTTACTTGTTGTCATCATAATTTTCTCCTATCTTATTTATAAATTAGTAAAAATTTGATTTAAGATTTAACGAAGGCAATAAAAAAACCATTTACTCCTAATATAGGAGCAAATGGTGAATTCGCGGTGCCATCCTATTTCTATAAAAATATAGACCTCTTTCAGATACATTCATATCCTATCTCTGTAACGGGAGAAACCCGTCTCGGCTACTATAATTCGCCTTGCACTCATAGACCCATTCACTAAAAGCATCATAACAATTTTCACCAACCATTGTCTCTCTAAAAATCAACTTAAAGCTACTATTTTCTAATCAACATTTTTTACTTACATACATTTTACCTTATTATTTCAAAATGTCAATATATTTTTATGAGAAATTAATTTTTTTAACTGTTTAAGTCCCCTTATTGGAAAAAATTCTTATAAAAAATATTGACAAAAAAATATAGAGGTGTATATTGGACTTGATAATTTATTAGTGTACTGTTATGTATAAAAAATTATTATTTCCAAGTATATAATTTTGCATCTGATTTTTTAGATGATGCCTATATAATTATTCAAAAAGGTAAGTACATTTGGATTAAGTTATGATAAAAGGTTTTCAAAAATATTAAAAATATAATGGATCATTAAAAACATTTTATTCTTAGCAAGAGATAGACTAAAAATTTAATAAATGATTAAATAGCAAATAATATTTATAAAACAATTTCAAAAAAATATTTATTATTTTAAAAAAAAGAGGGATTTATATGACTTACTTATGCCATGATATATTTATGATCAGAACACCAGCACTCCCACTAAGTGTAGCTGAAAATTTATATACTGTAGATAAATAAGAAGTATGGAATTATATAAAAAAATTAGGTCTTGATGAGTATATGCTTGAGGCACTTTATATATCTAGTCCATCTTTATATCATGCAATTTTAAAAATAGTACAAGATGATAAAAAAGATCAAGCAACTTTTATAAGCCTTTATAAATATCTAATACGTGCTTCTTCTAGAACGACTCCTTTTGGGTTAATGGCGAATGTAGCTTTAGGTAGTTTTTCTTCTGATGACAAATCTTGCATTGAAAAGTTAAATAGTCCAGATAAAAAATATTAGTTAGTTATTCTTGGATATATAAATTAGTAGATGAACTTCAAAGAGATCAGAATGTATTAGATAGAATTTCTGTTGTATGGAATAAAAGCACCTATGTTACATCTAGTAGAATTCGAAATCCTAATTTTGTTAATCAGGGTGTAAATAGATTAAATGAACACAAAAATACAAGTATAATATTTACAAAACTTATTCAAATTATAAAGATAATACTGTGAGTTTTGAAAAATACTCTAAATTGATAGGTATTGTTGATAACTATTATAAAAACGTTCCCAGAGAAAAAATCATTGATACAATAAACCTATTAATTGAAAAGGAATACTTACAGAGCTTAGGATTCCAGCGTATTGTGAAAATCCTATTTTATATATACTTTCAGTTTTAAAAAAAATAATTTAAACGAAGATTTGCAAGCTAAATTATTAGAAATTATCAATGAAATTAAAAACTATGAAAAGTTTGGGGGAGGGATAAATTTTCTTAAAAAAATAACTAATATTATGAAGAAAATTTATAAGAATGAATTATATCTAAATGTGAATACTGGTATGAATTTGAAAAGTTGTGAACTTCCTATTTCAATAAAAAACAAACTGGAAAATTTTGTCGAAGTAATTAGAAGTTTTAGTGTAGAATCAAGAACATTTTCGTCACTTAAAGATTTTAAGAATAGATTTCAAGAAGAATATGGGACAGGTGTAGAAGTTCCACTTATTCAACTTTTAGATCCTGCTGGTTTTAACGGGTTGTCATACTATTTAGAAAATCAATACAATCCAAGTTCTCAAGACACAAAAATAACAAATATAGTAGATAATAAAGTGCAAGAAGCTTTATTTAATGGAGAAAAAAGAGTTTATCTTTATAAAGATGATTTTAAAAATCTTGTATTAAATGAACAAGCTAACTTTTCGAAATCTTTTGATATGAACATAATGATTTATAAAGATGATGAAATTAAAATGAAAATAGGTGCGAATTTTGGTGCTAATGAAGCAGGGAAATCTTTCCAACGTTTTTCTGGAGTTTTTAAAGAAGATAAATTTAAGAAATATAATAAAATATATGAATATGCAAAAGGTGATGATTATTTATATGTAGATTTAATAGAAATGCCAAGTAAGGGAAGATTCACAAATCTTTTAAATAGTCAAAGAAATTACCCTTATACTTTAGCACTTAGTATGCCCTTCAATAACAACTCAGAGTATATACTTCTGGCTGATTTAGTATGCGGAATGACAGAAAACAATAGAATGTATCTTAAATCTATTTCAAAAAACAAATTATGCAAAATGATAACGGATAAAATGCTTAATCCACAGATAAATAGTAAGTTATTTAATTTAATTAAAGATATATCAAATGATGAAAATGAGTTAGGAATTGTAAATAGATTGGCACTTTTATCAATGAATAAATATACATATACTCCTGAAATATTTGTTGAAGATATAAAAATCTCATCTGAAAAATGGTTATTTAGAGAAAATCTATCAGATGAAATAAGTTACATGGATTTTGTAAATAGTTTTAAACAATTTTCTAAACGCTATAATTTACCAGAATATTTTTATATGTGTAAAAATGATAATCTATTACTTTTAAAAGCAAATAAAGATATTACTATGGAAATCCTTTATAAGGAATATAAAAAAACAAGAATTTTGGAATTATCTGCTATAGAGGCTGATCTGTTTAATAATAAAATTGCTAGAGATATATATGGAAATTCTTACGCATTAGAATGTATATTTTCATTTTATAGTACAGAAAAAAATTATAAAAATAAAGATAAGATTGAACAAATTACCCTTAAAGAAAATATAGGTATTCAAAATAAAAATAGGATACTAGCACCATTTGAAGATGGTTGGGTATATTTAAAAATATATACTCCAGAAGAAATGGAGAACGATTTTTTAATCATGTTAGAGAATGAAAAAAGAAAACTATTTATTGATAAATTCTTTTTTATTAGATATTTTGATGAAACAGGTAGACATATCAGGTTAAGAATTAAGTATAAAAATGTAAAGCAAGCATTTGATAAATTCTCATATGTAAAAGATTGGCTTTCAAAAGTTAAGAATATTGATATTTTAAGAACTTATACAATTAATGAATATCATAGAGAGAATAATAGATATGGTGGAGCAGATTTAATAGAATTTATTGAAAATATATTTTTTGAAAATAGTGAGTTTGTAATTAGAACTATAGTTAATAATGACATGACTGATTCTAAAGTAGTTAAAAAAGTATATTTTTTAGTAGTATCCTATTTTTTAGGACAGTTAGTCAAAGATAAAAATGAAATGTATGAACTTCTTGATAAAGTAACAAATAAGAATAGTTATCGAAAAGAATACAAAGTGAAAAGGAAAGAATATATGAAAATTCTTGATGGCATTTTAGAAAGTGTTCAAAGAAGTAGCATAGTTGATAGTGCGATGTCCGAGCTTTCGAGTAAGAGAAATTTAACAAATGATATAAGCGATATTAGGTTAAGTTTACTTCATATGTGCTGTAACAGATTGAATGGCACAAGAGAATTTGAATCATACACATATGGAATATTAAGACA
>QWCK01013191.1_pt1 | contig 10364 bp, 7 predicted proteins | sample 1972571 | NCBI WGS metagenome assembly QWCK01 (sample SAMN09866710, study PRJNA288562) | Human gut metagenome isolate term2_stool, whole genome shotgun sequencing... | isolation source: gut | host: Homo sapiens | place: USA: California | reverse complement strand
CATGCTTTCACAAAGCTTGGACAATGATAATTACTCAATTGAAATGGAAAAAGAAATCATATCAGAAACCAAGAAATATTTGAACGAAGAAGATTATACGAATGTGTTCAAAAACTTGTCATCGATACATGATTCGTATTATTTTATACTATTCGTAGAAGAACTTATCAAACATGACAAAGACAAAACATTTGAAAAAGTGTGGGAAATTTATCGAAAAAAACTAAAAAGCACATACAAAGACAAAAAATACATGAATATAGTCATGGAAATTAAATCATTTGAAGTAAGGAATGATGATTTGTACCAATATTTGAAGAAAAATATTGAGAAAACATTCAAAAAAAGAACGAAATTATTAGAAATATTAAAATTCGTAGATACATTGGATTTTCAATAAATATATAGAGCATATTGCAGGGGCATTTAAAAACAATGTCCCTGTTTTTTGTGTCATAATATAATTTCAAAAAAAAACATTAATTTGTATTACTAAAAAACAATTACTTATAGATTTTTCAAATAAATGAAATTAATAATCAAATATTGATGAAATAGTATTAAAGCGAGAAGAATGATAATAAATATCGTTAATATTACAATAAATAAGATAACTACCGACCATTTATTAGAAAATCAAATAAGTAAATTTTTGACAATAAAATATTTTTGCTGTAATATTATAAGTAATAACGGAAGGAAAAATGAAGGAATCTAAATACAATTTTGTATTAAAGAATGAGGAAAATTATAATTGTACTTGTAATGAAAACACTTACCTAACAAATGAATAATTTCTTGAAGAAAAAATAAAGTTTATACAATATTGCAAAAATAGTGACTTAGACAATATGTATCCAAACAAACACCATTAAAATCGATTTCAAGTTCAGCTTGTACGGTAATAGATGAAGGTGGAGGAGCGGATATCCATTTTCCATGTGTAAATCCATACAGAAAGGGGATACAAATTAAAAATGATAAATAAGATTAAAATTTTAAGCGCTGCTATAGTTATAGCAGTAGCTTTTTCTAATATATCTTACACTGCTAATGAATTAGACAATATAGAAGTTCTTACTATTTCTAAAAATAGCCTGTACCACAAGGGAAACTTAGATACAAGCAAGGAAAAACGTAAAAAACTTGGAGAAATAGAATTAAATAGAGTTTTATCAAAAGAAGATTACATAAAAGATGTTAATAATTTTAAAAGCTTTTATATTCATGAACAAGGATATCTTGGAGGATATACAAAAGAACAAGTAGATTTGGATATTGATAAATTACTACAACATCCTACAGGAAATACAATTGGAGATTTGAATTTGCAACTTGCTAAAATAATATCTAATATGAATGACGGGCACACAACTGCTATGTATTTTTTGGGGACAGAGCAATTCCCATTCATAATAAAAATAATTGGCGATGAATTCTATATCATAAACACAACAGAAAAATACAAAGACTTATTGTATTCTAAAATAGTAAGCATTGAAGGTGTAAAATCGTCAGAAATATTAAAAAAAGTTAGCAAATATGTATCTGCAGAAAATGAAACTGGCAAGAAAAATCTTTTACATTATGGTTATATGATGTACACTGATTTACTTAAAAAAGAAAATATATTAAAAGAAGATAAAGTACATTTACAAATTTTACAAAATGAAAAAATCGTTGATAAAACTGTAGATACTATAAAAACTGATAATATTGGAATATATAAAAATTACTACGATGAAGAAAGCTACAATCAAATAATGTATGATACTAGTGAATTAAAATGGGATGCATATACAAATTGGGGAAAAGAACAATTCACAGAAAATAAACCATTTTACTTTTATAAATCAAACAAAAATTTAGTAATTAAATATAATTATTCTTATGATATGAATAAAGATAACGTATTAAAAGATATGATAACAAAAATGCAAAACGAAATACAAGCAAAAGATATCGACAATATCATATTAGATATCAGATATAACGGAGGAGGCAGTGAGTTACATACCAGAGAGCTAGAATTTGCCATAATGCAATATCAATTATTAAATCCCAAAATCAATGTCAAAGTATTAACTGGAGAGGGAGTTTTCTCAGCTGGGACAAAAATGTTGGATAGTGTAAAAAGAAACCTAGAAAATGTACAGATGATTGGAACAAATACTGCTGGATCTTCTAGATATAATACATCTGCTGGAAATTTTGTATATCTTGGGAAAAGCAAACTATTCATCCACACATCAGGAGAAATGATAAGATATGATTATAACTACAAGGATGTGTTACATTGTTCTAACTTAAACAAAGGCGATGGATTAACGTGGTATCCCGATATGTTTATCGAAAACCAAATTCAAGATTATGCTATTGGAAATGACAGGGTTATGAATTATGCACTTAGAGATGAAGCAAATAATTCGTTGATTGATAAGATAAAGGAAATTTTTAGATAAAGAAATGAATAATAAATTTAAAATATACAGAGCCATAATAACAGTAGTATCAGTTATTATGGTTCTACATATAAACTCAACATTGTCTAAATCAAGTAGTGAATTAGATAATGTAGAGGTATTGACCATTAATCAAGATGGGTTACAAGGAAGTGAATATTTAAGAAACAAAGAGTTAAAGAAAGAATTATTAGGAAATATTCAACTTAATAAAGGTCTTACAATAAAGGAGTATGAAAAAGATATAAGAAATTTCCTAAGTTTTTATTTAGATGAGCAAGCTTATTTCGGAAACTCAACCAGAGAACAAATAGAAAAAGAAGCAGAAAAATTATTAGAAAAACCAGAAAATAAAACAGTTTCTGATTTGAATTTGGATATATCAAAAATTATTGCTCACACTAATGACGGACATACGTCGACATTACTAGGAATAGGAGAAAATTTTTTGCCCATTAAAATTAAAATCATAAATGGAGACTATTATATAATAAACACTACTAAAGAATACGAAAAATTATTATATTCAAAAGTTACAAAAATAGGAAATACTACAACTGAAAAAATCACAAAAAAACTACGAAATTACATATCAGCAGAAAACAATTACTTTAAAACTCACATAATGGAAGATAATTTATTGCTTTATTCAGATATACTTTTAAGAGAAAACATAATAAAAGATAATAAAATTAGGTTGACATTAGAAATCAATAATAAAAAAGTTGAAGAGACAGTAGATTTGATAAAGTTGCCAGATATAAGCATATATAAATATTATTACGAAGGAACAAGTTTTTCACAAATTTCTACAGGAAAAAGTGATATTATTAAAAACAGTTTTACTAATAGTCACAATCTTAAATTTACGAAAAACTTACCGTTTTATTTTTACAAAATTAATGATAATTTGATAATAAAATATAATTCTTCGTATGACGATAATAATAACAAATTAAATGAAATGTTAACAAGTATTAACAATACCTTAAATATTAATAAGCTAAAAAACATAGTAATTGATTTAAGATATAATTCTGGTGGTCAAGTTAATCATATTAGAAATCTTGAATATGCATTATTAAGATGGGAGATAACCAATCCTGAATTAAACATTAAGATATTAACAGGAAATGCATCATTTTCTGCGGGCACTATGATAATAGATGAGATAAAGCGTAATTTTAAAAATGTTGAAATTATTGGAGAATATACAGGAGGACCTTCTACATGGACGACATCGGCTAATAGAGATATGATTTTTTTAGGTAAAAGCAAGCTTTTTATTTATAGTTCCGATTGGATGTATAGATATGATTATAACTACAAAGACGTGTTACATTGTTCTAACTTAAACAAAGGCGATGGAACAACATGGATACCAGATATATTTATCGAAAATCAAATACAAGATTATGCTGTTGGAAATGACAAGATAATGAACTATGCACTTAGAGATGAGGGAAATAATTCATTGATTGATAAGATAAAGGAAATTTTTAGATAATAGGACTAAAAAGGAAAATGTTAATCAAAAATAATATTATTTTCATTGTAAGCTTACTATTTTTTGTAATATTGACCACAAGTTTTAATTATGAGACTAGTGTGCAAAAATTAGATGAAGTAACAGAGTTTGATATTGAAAATGGGAATTTTGAAATTTTAAAAAATAAAAAAATAAATCCAAATCAACTTATCTCAAAAAAAGATTACCAAAATATTATTATCAATATAAGAGATTTTATGCTTGAAAATCATATTTTTTTTGATGAATTAAATAGAAAAGATTTTCGGAAAAAATGTGATAAATTAATCAAAGCTAACGTACAACATAATATTATAGATACACAATTGGATTGTAGACTTTTGTTAACTAGTTTAAAACAGGGACATGTTGGAATTGACGATATATTTTTTACAAAAATTTTGCCGATTTATATAGAGAAAATAGATAGTAAGTATTATATATTAGCATGCGAAAGAGAAAACAAGGAATTATTGGGAAATGAAATATTAGAAATTAATGATATTAAAATAGATAAAGTTATAAATGTATTACAAAAATATATTTATGGTGAAAATAAAAACTTTTCAGAATATATTACTTGTAGATTTATAAATTGTTATGATTTGCTTTTAAGAGAGGGCATGGCTAGTGGCAATAAAGTAAAGTTAAAATTAAATAATAACGGAAGAATAATTCAAAAAAATATTGAAATAATAGATAATAAGAGTATTTTGCTTTCTGATATAAAAGTATACGATAAATATTTTACAATTAAAGATAATACAGAATTACAAAAAAATATTAATGAAATTTATAATGAAATTTTATACCCGCTTAATTCAATATATGATTATGAAAAATTATATTATATTGAAAGAAAAAAAGATTCTTTAGTAATAAGATATAATTCATGTAGTGAAAACGACAAATATGATATAGAAAAATTTGCTAATCAAATTTCTAACTTTATGTATTCTTATAAACCAAAGAACATAATCATTGATTTAAGAATTAATGGTGGAGGTAATAATGCATTATATCTAGGCATATTAAAAAAGATAAAATTTTATCAAATGATTCATTCTAATACAAGCATTAAATTATTAATTGGGCAGTCGACTTATTCATCAGGAGGAGATGCAGCAAATTTGACAATTAAAAAATTAAATAATGTTGAGATTATAGGTAAAGGATCGGGTTTTCCAGTTAATAGAACGTCAGGAAATTATAAGCTTTGTTATGTTGGAGGTATATATTCATTTATAAAATATTGTCAAGATATATACGAATTTGATTACGGAATTATAGATGTCTTTAAACATAATTACAAGAATTATAACTATTCTGAAAACATGATGACACCAGATTTCTATGCAGAACAATCATTTTCAGATTACATGATAGGAAATGATCCAGCGATGAATTATGCATTGAGAGATGAGAGATAATTAGGAAAATGTTAATCAAAAATAATATTATTTTCATTGTAAGCTTACTATTTTTTGTAATATTGACCACAAGTTTTAATTATGAGACTAGTGTGCAAAAAGTTCCAGATTATATGCTAGATAAAATGTACTCAATAAATGGAGAATTTAGTGAAACAAAATTAGTTAATCTTAAAGATAAAATATCCCAAGAAGAATATAAGAATACCATAGAAGGAATCGAAAAATTTGTGTTAGATAATCACATATTATTTGATAGCATTTCTAGACAAGACTTTTCGAAAGAATGTAAAAAAGCAATACAAAAAAAGAAAGCTCATACAATTATTGATACACAAATGGAATGTAAAAAGTTGTTATCTAGTTTAAGACAAGGACATTTTGGAATAATTACTGATTATTACACAACAATTCTACCAATAAGATTTATGAAATTCAAAGATGGATATTACATATACTATTCTGATGATAATAGAGATATAGTAGCTGCTAAAATTTTAGATATTAATGGAGTACCTATAAAAAGTGTAATAGAAAAAGTTTCAAAGTATTTTTATGGGGAAAATAAAATCTTCACTGAAACAAACTCAATACGTGGGATAATGTACTATGATTATCTAAAAAAAGAAAACATAGTAAATGGTGAAAAAGTCAGATTTAAATTAGAAAACAATGGCAAAATATATTATAAAGAAATCACACCGATAAAAACAGGAAAGTGGAAGTTTAAAAAAATAAGATCAGATTTTAACGAAATATATAAGGATAAAGGATTTGAAAATACTTATAAAGTCAAACAATTAAGCAATATTAGTATTAATCCATTAGATAAGATACATATCAGAGAAAAACTGTTTTATCTTCAAAATAAAAATGATAATTTGATAATACATTTTAACTCATGCACTGAAAATGATAAGTACACTATAGATAAATTTGAAAAAGAGCTAAATGATAATTTAAAAACTAATAAACCTTTGAAAATCGTTATAGATATAAGATTTAATACGGGAGGACACTCTTATGTTTATAGTCCGATATTAAAAGAAATTATGTTATATAAATTACAAAACCCAAAAACAAAAACCAAATTATTGATTGGAAATTTGACATATTCTGCTGGAGGAGAAGCTTGCATCAATACAATGAGAAACATAGATAATATAGAAATAATAGGAATTGATTCAAGCAGTACAATAAATAATACATTTGGAATAAATAATGTGTTTTATATAAGTAGCATTAAAAGCATTTGCAGTTACGGTGATACTTTAATCAGATCTGAATATACCATTGAAGATATATACAATCATAATTACAAAAACTATGACTCCGATGAAAACATGCTTACTCCAGACTTTCATGCAGAACAGTCATTTGCAGATTACATGATAGGAAATGATCCAGCGATGAATTATGCATTGAGAGATGAAGGAGATAGTTCGCTAATTAATAAGTTGCAGTCTATTATTAATTAATAAAATTAAAAACAGGTAGTTAGAGAACGGCATTCTCTAAAAATAAATTTGGAGAAACGGGATAAAATGCAAGGAGAGAAAAATATGAAAGTATTAATGAACGGAAGAAATCACGGAGCGGGAACAATTGGAAGTGGAGTTTGCAGCATAAATGAAGGTTCTTGTTGGAATAACAAATGCAACTGTTATGGAACTTTAGTATGTGTACCAGAATTATAATAAAGGTAATGGATATGTTGCAAAGACAGACTTTAAGTAAAAAAATAAAGTTAGTAGTGGTTATGATTTTTTTTATAACGACTACTAGTTTTGTTAAGCAGGACGAAATTATAACAATTAGTAATCAAGACTTAATTGATTATATCAACACAAGCAATGTTGAGAAATATGATTCGCATAAAATTGACGGCACTGAACCAATAAGTTCTTATAAATACAAAAAACAGGTAATGGATATAAGAGATTTTATGGAAGATAATCATGCTTTTTATGATAAAGCAAATATAGATGAAATTACAAATTCATACAATGAATTATTAACAGAAACTAAAAATAAAACTGTTTTGGATTTAAATATGGAGTTAATGAGAATAATCTCAAAGTATGGACAAGGGCATGTTTCTATTCTTCCAATTGATATGAAAAAATCTGCAGTTTTTATAGATGAATTTAATGGGAAATACTACATAGTAGGTACTAATGAACAGTTTAATAACTTATTAGGTTCAGAAGTCATAAGTATAAACAATATTAAAACAAAAGATATTGTTAATAAACTAGAACCTTATGCTAATGGTGAAAATAAAAGCTTCAAACTTCGTAAACAAAATTCTTACTTAAATTCTTACGGTATCTTGAAAAGAGAAAATGTTGTAACAGAAAAACAAAATATTTACGAATTAAAAACTGGAGATAAAATTATAAAAGTAGATATACCATTTGTTAAGTCAGATGATTTAATAGTAAGTAAACTAAAGGTAGATGGAAGAAAAACTAATATAACACAATATGAAAGAAAAAGAACTAGTAATGAAAATAATGTTTCAATAAAATCATTATCATATCCTGTAGATATAAACAGATTACATTATATTGAAACAGAAGGTGACAATTTAATTCTTAGATATAATTCCTGTACTGAAAATGATAATTATAAGATTGAAAAATTCACCAAGGATGTCTGCGACAAATTAGATAGTAACAAATTTTCAAATATAATCATAGATTTAAGATATAACTCCGGGGGAGATTCCTCATATATCTTCAATATTTTTAGTAAGATGATGGCATATCAGGGGGCAAATCCTCAAACTAAAATAAAAGTTCTAGTAAGCGATGGAACTTACTCTGCTGCAGCAGACTGCGCTTTGCTATTTGTAAAGAATTTTCATAACGTTGAAGTAATTGGTACAGATAGTGGATTTCCAGTATTAACATATGCTGGAAATGTTAATATGTTTTATACTAAAGATACTTATTTTCAAATATCTTACTGCACAACTGTTTTTAGACAATACTATGAAGATGTCGATTCGTATTTGTTTAATTATATGAACTTTGATTTTGACAGGAATACAATGACACCAGACTTCCACGCCGAGAAATCCTACGCTGATTACATGATAGGAAATGACCCTGCGATGAATTATGCTTTGAGAGATGAAGGAGATAGTTTCCTGCTTGATAGAATAAAAAATTTTAAAAAATAATAACAGGAAATATTGAAAGGTGTATTTTATGAAAATTATTACAAAAAAGGGATACAAATCAAAAATGATAAATAAGATCAAAAAAATGAGCGCTGCTATAATCATAGTTATAGCAGTAGCTTTTTCTAATATTTCATATTCTGAAAATGAACTTGATAATATAGAGGTGCTTACATTCTCTGCAGATAGCATGTATAATAAGGGAAACTTGGACACAAACAAGGAAAAACGCAAAAAACTTGGAGAGATAGAATTAAATAGAGTTTTATCAAAAGAAGATTACATAAAAGATGTTAATAATTTTAAAAGCTTTTATATTCATGAACAAGGCTATCTTGGAGGATATACAAAAGAACAACTAGATTCGGATATTGATAAATTACTACAAAATCCAACAGGAAATACCGTTGGAGATTTGAATTTGCAACTTGCTAAAATAATATCTAACATGAACGATGGACACACAACTGCTATGTATTTTTTGGGGACAGAGCGATTCCCGTTCAGAATAAAAATAATTGGCAATGAATTCTACATCATAAACACAACGGAAAAATGCAAGGACTTATTGTATTCTAAAATCGTAAGCATTGAAGGTGTAAAATCGTCAGAAATATTGAAAATAGTGAGCAAATATGCTTCTGCAGAGAATAAAACTGAAAGGGAATATATTTTACATCGTGGTTACATGTTATTCACTGATTTACTTAAAAAAGAAAATATAATAAAAGGAGATAAAGTACATTTACAAATTTTACAAAATGGAAAAATCGTTGATAAAACTGTAGATACTATAAACACTGATAATGTTGGGATATACAAAAATTACTATGATAATGAAAGCTATAATCAAATAATGTATGATACTAGTGAATTAAAATGGGATGCATATACAAATTGGGAAAAAGAACAATTCACAGAAAATAAACAATTTTATTTCTATAAATCAAACAGAAATCTAGTAATTAAATATAATTATTCTTACGATATGAATAAAGATAACGTATTAAAAGATATGATAACTAAAATGCAAAATGAAATACAAGCAAGAGATATTGACAACATCATATTAGACATCAGATATAATGGTGGTGGCATGTTTACACACGCAAGAGAATTAGAGTTTGCAATAATGCAATATCAATTATTAAATCCAAAAATCAATATCAAAGTGTTAACTGGTGAAGAAACTTTTTCAGCAGGCATAAGAATGTTGGATAGTGTAAAAAGAAACCTAGAAAATGTACAGATGATTGGAACAAATACTGCGGGAGCTTCAAATTATAATATGTCTGCTGGAAATATTGTATATCTTGGGAAAAGCAAATTATTCATATACACATCAGGAGAAATGAGAAGATATGATTATACTTACAAAGATGTTATACACTCTTCGAATTTAAACAAAGGCGATGGATCAACGTGGTATCCTGATATGTTTATCGAAAACCAAATCGAAGATTACGCAGTTGGCAATGACAAGGTTATGAATTATGTGCTGAGAGATGAAGGAAACAATTCTTTGTTTGATAGAATAAAGGGAATATTTAATTAGATATTTCTAGGAATATGAGAAGTTTCAAAGACCACATGAATTGAAATTCAATTTTGTGGTCTTTTTGCTTGTTGATAATTATTTTTGAATTATTAATTTATCTACTGGTCTGTCAAACTCTTCTGGATTTAAATCATCAACTAATTGAAAATCGTACACTATGGATACTTTATACGAATCTTCGCCGATTTTGTCGATGAAT
>QWCK01010636.1_pt1 | contig 10365 bp, 4 predicted proteins | sample 1972571 | NCBI WGS metagenome assembly QWCK01 (sample SAMN09866710, study PRJNA288562) | Human gut metagenome isolate term2_stool, whole genome shotgun sequencing... | isolation source: gut | host: Homo sapiens | place: USA: California | reverse complement strand
TTGTCCTCCTTCTCCTCGGTTTCCAGCAACAGTTCTCCCGTTGCCGAGTCTATATAGGCGTTCTTGATGACGACCTTGTCCGCACCAAACTCCGCCTGCAGTTTGGCGGCCAGGCCGTTGTTCTCCATGTTGGAGTGCAGGAAGTCTATCAGCCCCACACCGGTAGTCGGATGCTGGTAGAGATTGCCGGCCACGGCCTTGAGCAGGAATGTCCCGTTCTGCATCTTGGAGGCTCCGATTCCGAAGTCCGTCTCCTCGCCGCTGTAGACAACCAGGCAGTCTTCCCGGATCAGCAGGTTATAGAGGCCGTCTTCATTCAAGGCATAGAGCGAAGGCAGGGTCACCGCCTGCCTCGTCCCGTCATCATATTCCTGCATGACAGGGAACCAGCATTTGCCGGTGGCTGCGCAACGCACATATTCCACGCCGCCGGAACCGCTTTCCATGGCAATCCGTACCGTCAATAACCGGTTGTCGGGCGTATAGGAAATACGGATATGAATACCTTTTGCATCGCTATACGATGAGAGGAAGTCCGCCGGTACGGTTATCTCCCCGTGGCGGAAGTCCGCATTGTCGGCATCTTCCACGCTGTCAAGCAGGCGGAAGTTATGGAAAGTCTTTCCGGCAACCCGTCCGGACATTTCCACTTCCCCGTATTCGGCATCCATTATGATATCCTCTCTGGCCATGGTGTTGATATAAAAATCCCGGCCGCACCCAAGAAAGAGTAGCGGCAGACAGAAATTTCGGTTTATGCGTCTTTGGAGATTTCGTTATAAACCGCCTCCACGGTGCCCCACATGTCGTCGGGCAGTTCCTCGTCCGAGATCTTCTCGCAGGCGGCTTGCAGGTAGGCCATCTCGTCGGCGGAGAACTCTACCTCCAAGGGATGCTCTTTCTCTACGTCCCACTCGATACGCTTGTCTTCCGCATTTTCACGAAGGTTGATGGTTTTACGTTCCTCGTCACCGATGGCGATTTTACGCAGGATTTCCTTTTTGAGGTTGAATTCCTTGAAGTTGCCGCGTGCCGGCAGAAAAGTTGGCAGGTAAAGGCGGTCCTTGACACTCAGTTCCATTATGATTCTTTTTTAGGATTGATACTTTCACGGATATATTGCTGCATCTTGTCGAAGTCCAGAAATATGGGGCCCAGTTCCCTTCCAGCGGGAAGATTACAGGAGATGTTCCCCTGTTCCATGTAGATAATCCCGACGGGGGGTATGTTCCCTTCCGTATCGGCTTCCTTCTCGTTCACGGAAACATGAAGACGGCTCAGCTCCTCATTGACAATGGAATACTCCAATACATAGGAGGCGTTCTCTGTCTTTTCTTCGGCGGTCTTGGTGAGTAGTTGCAGCAAAGAAGGGTCAGTGAATCCCCTCTCTCCATACCGTAGTTTGTCGTGCCCCCGTTCTGGTTCCTCACATTCATGATATTCACGTGTCCTCCCCAGTTATAACTGTAGAACAATGTGAACACGTAAGCGAAATCCGATGGAAGGCTCGAATACCCGAACATGCTCGCGACTGACGATGCGTTCGGTAGATTGATGTTATAAGTGGCGTTGGCGTAAAGGCAAAAGATGTTATTGTCAGAAAAATCAATGCTATAGCCGGAACCTGTGAAATAGATCCTTTTCATTTTGAGACCGATGATGGCTGGTGCGGCCAATGGGGCATTGGACCATACCCCATAGTTCCGGTGACCGTTCTTCACATCAATATACAGCCCGTAGTTGTTCGTATATGAATTTACCTTGCTGTTGACGATGCGCCCCGTTGCGCAGGTTCCACCCGAGGTGGCAGGAAAAGTGTTGGCTCCCAACAGAACGTAGGAAGTGGTGTTTCCCACACGGAACAAATCATTGTAGATGGCAAGCCCGCCACCGGAACCACTGCCCGAAGCGGTAGAGCCGATACGTCCCTGACCGATGGAGAAGCCCCCGACGCTTCCGGCGTTGGCATTGATGGTTCCGGTCATGGTCACGTTACCGCCGGCGTCCCATTTGATATTCTGGTTGGCAAGATACCCGGAACCGTCAGCTGCAAACGAGATCTTCCCGCATCCGAACGCGGCGGAACCGTCAGCCTTCAATCCCCAGTAATCTTTTCCCGAGGAAGGATTGTCATGATAGATATAGCCGGATGCACTGATGACAATGCGGTGTCCGGAACTTGGAGCCGATGCCGTAAGCGAGCTGGTACCTAACGCCCATCCGCCAATCTTGCCGGCCACGGCTGTGATGCCAGTCCTGTCAAGGGTGACCTTGACGGAATTGCCCGCATCTCTGACCGATATGCTGCCGTTATAGGAACTGCCGCCTACCACCAGTGCGCTGTCCACGACTATCTGGTTCGCCTTTACCGTACCGGTATAGATCCCGTTGGCATCGATGGTCGTGGTATACTTCTCCGTCGATGTCAAATCAAAAACTGTTGCATAGGCCACATACCAGGTCAGCGGTGCGGAAGCCGTTCCCTGTGCCCCGTCGATATAGAAGAAATGGGTGGTGGAGAAATTCGAGGTTCCGCAGACGACCTTGTAGACATACTCTTTCCAGTCTCCCGTTCCGGCTGTGGGGGTGAGCCAGCGGCTCGATCCGCCTGTACCGATATTGTTGCTCGCCCAACAGATGTTGCGTCCCGTCGGTATCTTGGCGATGATACGGGCTACCAGCACCTTGCGTGAGCTGCAAGTCGTTCCGAAATAGAATCCCCCGTTGCCGGGGCTGGCCGTACCCTTGGTCTGTATCTTCAGTACATACTTGCTGTCATTGGGTGCGGTCGAATTCTGCTCCCGGATAATCGTCACCATACCGTTACCGGAATTGTTATAGATACCGACACCATTGTTCCCTTTCCAGAAAGTGGGGTCACGGTAAAGCATCTTGCCGAACGCCATGGCCGAGGCGAGTTCCTGGGCGGTCGTAATACCGGTCGTCCACTGTGCCGACACGGAAGAGGCGAAGGTGACGGAACCGGAAGCGTTCCATGAGATGTTGCCGCCCGCAATCTGCCCGCTACCGTCGTGGTTCAGTTTCCATTTTGTACCGTTCGTGATCGAACCGTCCGAGCCCAACGAGATGTTGTTCTTCCAGATGTGGTTATGGTCGAATGCCCACCCGGCGATACGGTTATAGACCTCCTTCGCTCCGCTTTTGGTATAATTGGCCGACAGGCAGAAGTATTCCAGATGGTCCCAGGACATCATCTGTATGCCGATGAATCCCGTCTTGACCGTATTCCCGTTTGCCGCAATCTGTCCGAATACAATATGGCCGGCATTGCTGTTCTGATGCCAGGTCAGCGTAATGCCCAACGGTTTGTATCCTCCCGTGTACCAGTAACCGCTTCCGGCTGATGCCGAACGGATCTGCAAGGGTATGGCACCCGCTGTTCCGACACTGCCGACGGTGATGTTGTCGTTCCCGATGGTAAAGCCACCGATTTTCCCCTTGGTAAAAGTACAGCTCAGTCCGTTGATATAGGCCGTATTGATGATAGAGGACTTGATGCTGGCCGCATCGAGTTTGGAGGCATTGATACTGCCCGCCGCAATACGGTCAGCCGAGAGTGTCCCGGCCTTGATACTGGATGCATTGATGCTGACGGCATTGACCTGCGCCGCCGTCAATGTTCCGGTGTAAATTCCCGTAGAACCGATATAGGTCAACGGATGGGCGGCAAGGGTGCTGTCGCTGCCCTGTGCCAGTGCGATAAAGCGCCTGCGCCGTATCTCTTCCTCCACGGAGGCGGTCAATGTACGTGGGGCCGGGGCATTTGCCTTCGTGGAGCCGCTCTGGAAAATCAAATCCGAGTTATAGGCGATCTGGGGAGCCGCCGGTATGGGGGACGGGCTCATGGCACTGCTGACAATCGGCTGGTCGGAATAGATATGGTAGACCGCACCGCCTGTCCCGCCGCCACGCAGGAACACGGCGAACATGCAGCTGTTGCCACATAGGGCTGCCCCGGCAAACATGCGGCAGTACATCTCGGAAAGTTCATAGATGTCCCACGAATAGGCAATACCACCCCAACCGCCGAAATTGGCTTTGATAAGCAGGATCAGTCCGCCTTTATGGGTGGAGGTGTTCCAACTGGCAGGAGCCTGCTCGCTGTAACCGCGACGGATCAGGATATCGCGCTTGACGGTTTGTTCGCCGCCTTTGAAAATGACCGGATAATATACATTTTCTTCTCCGTTGATGACGATTTTGTGGTAGTAGGGATAGCCGTAATTTGATTTCTTGGCCGCCTCTATGTCGTTTTTCCACAGCAGGGAGACAGCGGAGGAAAACGAGACTTTTCCGGCCGCATCCCACGAAATGTTTCCGGAAGCGATCTGACCGCTGCCGTCATTGTTCAGTTTCCATTTGGTACCGTTCGTTATCGAACCGTCGCTGCCCAACACCACGTTGCCTTTCCGGATGGAAGACACATCTATCGTCCACCCGGCGATATTGTTCTGTGAGCCGAGACGGGCAATACATGCCCCCGCGCTGTTGGTCGCGTACAGCCCGAAATCACTGTCGCTGCCATAATACAGCTGTACCCGTTGTCCGGATGTCGCGCTGGAGTTCAATCCATAGACCACCAAGCGCCTGTTCCCGCTGTCAAGCAGGATATGGCTGCCGCTCAATGCCGTCGCTCCGATCGTCCAGCCTCCTATCTTGCCTTTGGTGACATTCAGCGTAAGGGCTTCGATGTTGCCTGCCGTAACCAGCGAGGCTTTCACGCTGGCCGTATCCAGTTTGGAGGCGTTGATGCTGCCCGCCGCTATACGGTCGGCGGAAATGGTGCCGGCAGTAATCTGACCGGCGGTAATGCTCCCGGTATAAATACCTGCCGCGGTGATTTTTGTCAGTTTGGGATAGGTGTTACCACCCAGAGCGGTGGTTATGGAATCAATCGGGGCTGTCCATTGAAGGGAAACGGAAGCGGCGAAAGTAACATTTCCGGAAGCGTCCCACGCGATATTGCCGCCCGCCACCGCACCGGCTCCCGTCGATTCAAGACGCCACTTATAGCCACGGATACCTGTTGCCCCGACAGTCATCGATCCGGATGCTGCCGTATAGGTGTTGGCAGTATTCTTCTTCGTACCGCGATAGATGCTGTCACTGTCGATACTCCATCCTCCGATGGTTCCCTTGGTGGTCGTGAGGGTCAGGGCATTGATGTTTCCGGCGGTGATGAGCGAGGCTTTCAGGGAAACTACATCGATACGCAAAGCTGAAATTGTTCCCGAGATGATTTGCGAGGCATCGAGATGCAACACTTTCACGGTATCGGCGGAAAGCGTTCCGGTAAAGATACCGTCCTTATTGATATAGGTTGCACCGACCCAGTTCAGGCTGACATCAGCTCCGAACTCGATTTTGCCGGTGGAAGCGTTGTATTTGATGGACTGGCTGCCGTTGCCTAACTGCACATTGCCCCCGTTGTCTACGTAAAAGGTCTTGTAACCGTCCTTGAAGCCATGGATGCCACCAACCGTTTCTACAGTAACCGTTCCGGAAGCTGTCTTGACGGAAAGCGGGAATGAACCGATGGCAATACCGGAAATAGTATCGTCGCTGTTCTTGATACCGGTGAACAGTTTCGGGGTAATGACCGTATTGTTGTTGATAAGTGTCTTGCCCGTGTTCCACTCCTTGACCCAGCCGAGCATGGAGGCATCTGCACCGTCTTTTCCCGGCGTACCGGATTTGGCTTTCGACCAGGCAAATGACAGGGTATAGGTAGCTCCGGATATGATGACGGGAATGGAAACCGTACCATGGTCGGCCAGCGTGGCCGTACCCGCCGCAATAGTATAGGTGATGGTCTTGTTGCTGTTGTTGACGGATATGGAAGAGAACCCGGCAGGCTTGACGACCGTACCGATGGAGAAGCCGGTAAAGCCCGAATCCCCGAGCGTGACTTTGACGGCGGAAGTGACGGATACGGTGGAGAGGATCTTCCCGTCCGCATCCGCGGGGAAGACATATTCTCCAAGCGACTGGCTGATGGTATAGCCGTCTTTCTGTATGTGGATTGTCGCCTGGCCACGGGCAACCAATGTCTTTGCCATATATGTTCTTTACGGAAAGTATAGGGCGAAAGAATGGCGGCGGGTTGCCGCTAAACTGGGAAATCAACACGCAGAACATGAAGGGGAGGGTAGCAATATCAACACAACCGTGGCGGACAGGATAAGTTTCCCTTTGGACAGCGGAAAGGCCAAAAGCCAGGGAATAGAGGATAAAAATTCAAGGATGGATACCATAAAAGCGGATATAAGTTCAGGTGTTTATTTGAATACGGACGGGAATAATATTATACAACAAGCCCTGTAAAAGGATAACTGTACAACAGGAACATCCCCGGCTGACCGGTACATACATTCAATCTTGCGGAATACTAAATTTTCTTTAGTATGTTAAAGTAACACAAAAGGGGGAGGGTAAATTGCAATCCAACAGTAAATTTGTGTCAATGGATTATAAATATCAGTACATTTGATGTATAAAAAACAACTTTATAAGAAGGAAAATTATGAACAAGCACATTATTGGCGAAAATGCAGGAATCTTATGGCGTTTCCTAAGTACAGACGCCCATAAAAGATGAGAAATCGCGGAAGTTAAAAAAGGTACTGGTATGGATGACATGGAACTGGCCAGCGCGATCGGATGGCTGGCACGTGAAGATAAAATTCAGTTTGAACTCCAGCATCCAAATGGAAAAGATAAAAAGGCATACATATATCTTATGCTGAACGTGTATTTCTAAAAACAGGCTTCCGGTGGTGAGCCGGATGAAAAAAGAAGGTATAAAACAGAAATGGTGCCGGTTGTTTCCTTATATAGCATACATGGAACTGACCGATCTGAACAAATATCCGGTTTTACGTTTTGGGGAGTAAAACCGGATATTTGTTTTCAAATTAATACTAATCAATATTTTATAATATATAACAAGCGTCATGTCATGTCCATACACGGAGCCGGTGATAAGTCCGCATCAGTCGTCTCCATAAAAGACTGTAAAGTTTCCTGTTATTTCGACACCTCGCACATGAGCACGCCCTTACCGGTCACATCAGCTTTCGATACAGTGATGGATTTTCCCGTATAGGTCTTTATGACCGATGTTCCGGCCGGGTTCCATAGTTTCCACGTGTAAGTGTAGGCTGTGCCGCCGGCATCCAGTTCCTCCCCGTTACGGTACAGTACCGCCTTGGCATCGACATCGTTGCCGTTATTCTTGATTGTAAACCCTTTCTGGCTGACCAGATCCACCGATGTATCCGTATCCTTGATGGCGCATTTGAATGTCTCGAAATTCAGCACGGCATCCGCCGTAATGGTAATCTCGTTCGTGGTCCAGCCTGCCGTCACTCCACAGGGATTGGTGGAAGTCAGGCAGGCCCATCCGGCACCCAGCATTGCATTGTAATACGGGCAGGATACCGGACTGCCAGAAGCACTGGTCCCCGTAAGTGCCGAAGTCAGCGTTACCACTTTGGTTGAAGCGCTTACCGCCGATATGGTGTACTGCACGGAACCGATCGAGATTTTACCCCCGGCTTCCATATTGGTGACGGAAGCGACGGTAACGGTGGTTGCGCCGGCTGTTGCCGTAGCTGTAAGTGTCGTGTTGGCGAACACTGCGGAATTTTTGATGCCCCAGGCATAGGTTACATTTGTCGTATCGATGGTGGCGCCCCGCCACAGGTCGCAGTGCGCCTTGAGCGCAGCCACTTCATCGTTCTTGAAGACAATGCCGTCGGGAGCATAAGCCACGGCGGCAATCATCGCCCCCGCGTTCAGATGCTGGGTGAATTGGATATCCGCCCGGAAAGGGATCTCCAACCCGTTGGCATCGATGTATATTGCCTCGAAGGTATACCGTACCTGTGGGGCGGGCTGTCAATGTCGCCGCGTTGCCGACGGATGAGATCTGGTCTACGGCCGCCTTGCCGCTGACAAACAGAGAAGGGGTCAATATCAGATACGGGGATGCCGCCCACGAGGGGGCATACGCGCCGGTATCCTTGTTGAATACCTGGGTCAGCGGTTGCGAGGAACCGATAAACGCCTGTAAGGAGACAGCATCATTCTGGTCGATGATGGTGACTTGTCCGCGTGCTACTTTGATTGCCATATGCTTATTGTAATGTTGTCGATATATTCACTTCGCAGTCGAAAACGGCCTTGCGCCATACGTCCCCGCCGGTTATCTCTATCTCTCTGCCGGAATGCGGTGCGGCGTTCCATATCCTGTCGCTCTCCGTATCGCGGCTCGTCCGTATCCAGCGGAAATTGCCGTCGGGAATGAGCGGTGTGATCTCTTCACCGCCCCTGTACACCCTGGCACGGAGCACCGTCGAGATGATCCCGTTGCGGAATGTCGTGCCGTTTTCAGACTCCACATAAACAGTATAGGATGGAGAGCCGTCGTAAAGTTTGAAAAAGGTATGGGTCGCGCTGACTTTTTCATTGCGGTATGTTGCCGTGTAGCGGAGGGTCAGCACGTCTCGTCCTTCCCATCCATGAAACGGGGGTGTCATTTCAAACACGGCGGCATTGCATCCGGCATCTTTCCATATCCCGTCAGCGGCAAGGTATTCCCACTGCCGGCTTTCCGGCTCAAAATTGTATTCGGTCGCCACAAGCGGGATATTCTCCGGCTCACATGCGCCTGAAAGCCCGTCCGTGAAATGGAACGCCGTGCCGCCTGTCAGGGAGACGGAACGGGGCTTGAGCAGTTCCTGCGCCTCCTCATCGAGGTCTTCCCAACGGATGGTCACATCGCGCAGTTCGATGGTATCCTTGCCCCACTTGAAACGCCCCGAAGCGAAATGCCCCGTCCCGTCCGGATTGATGACGAAAGAACTGTTCCGTGAAGCGATCGAGCCGTCTTCGTTCAGCCGCAACAGAGGATTCTGTATGGTACCTCCGATACCTCCCTTATTGAACCAGGCTCCGTAATCGTCCGTGTAGGACAAGGCTTCATCGGTCGCCTGATAGGGGGTCACGTTCTTTCCGGCCTCCAATTGGGGGGCGGACAACGACAAGGGGGCGGAAGCGGCAATGCCGAGATACATGACCGGTGAATCCGACTTGCGTATAGGGAAAGGGATACTATGGCGTATCCACCCTTTGCCAGCGGTCGTCGTCCGCTCTCCGACAAGGTGTTCGTCCTGATAGAAGCGGATAGTCGCCGTCTCTTCCGTTTTTATCCAGACCGAGAAGCAATAACAGATTCCGGCATGAGCCTCTCGCCATGCGGCACTTTGCATGGTAAGGAGACTCTCTTCCGTTATCCGTATGCACCGTCCGAGTCCGGCGGGAGATGTTTCATCCAGTTCTTCCGAATGGCTGAACCGGCAGGACAGGCTGTCGGGTATGACATTCTTATGGATTTTGCCCACATAGAACGTGCTTGAAAAACCGTTCCCATCTCCTGCGGTAAGCGTGCCGGCTATATTGACATTGCGTGTGGCATAGAGATTCTGGAAATAGGCCCCGTAACCGTCCAATATACCGAAGACCGGATCGATGATGCCGCTGACCTTTCCCACACGGGCCTTGCTCGCCTCGCTGAAGGCGGATACGGAGGCAAGACGGACAATGTTCAGGTCGGCGGTTTCACACCAGTCCCCCTCAGCGGTCAGGCTTGATGTCAGGTCAAGAAACAGACTCCGGCTGTACTGTGCCGGGTAATCCACGGTGATGACCCATAACTTGTACTTCCATTCCCGATCGATGGAGATTACATCTTCCGCATCCGTCTTTTCACGGTTCGTATAGCCGAACCGTATCGGTACGGAGTCCGATGCTTTGGAGGACCTGGCCTTGAACGATACCAGCAGGCGTTCCGGATGCCCGACCGGTTCTTCCAATGTCAGTATCAGCCCGTAAGATGCGTTTCCTGCCGGTTCCGCGTTGCGGATAATGCGGACAATGCGTGTCGCTTCCGAAACGGCATCCGGATATTCCGTTTGCAGCATGCTGCCATAAACGGCGTACCTGGACTTGTCCGGCACTCCCGCCATGCCTCCGTCCATAACGGGATAGCACAGGGAGCGTTCGGTCGCCATGCCGTCGATGACATCCATATAGGGTGAATCGCTGTCAGAAGCCGTCAGGTACAAGGCCCCGCTGCGTGCCGTATCGAACAGGTTGGTAACCCGCACGAAGTCCAGCAGTTCACCGCCCTGCGGCTCGTCCCCGTCCAGTAATGCCCCGACGAAATAAGGGGCGTCCCTGTCCCCGACAAGCTCCGTTCCGGTTTCTGTCACGCACATCAGCGAATAGACGGTACGCTCCCGTTCGGCATATTGCCTGCGGATGATATCCCCGGCTTGCAGT
>QWCK01006112.1_pt1 | contig 10369 bp, 7 predicted proteins | sample 1972571 | NCBI WGS metagenome assembly QWCK01 (sample SAMN09866710, study PRJNA288562) | Human gut metagenome isolate term2_stool, whole genome shotgun sequencing... | isolation source: gut | host: Homo sapiens | place: USA: California | reverse complement strand
ATGCTTATGACCCATTATTTAGATACTGTTTTTAAAAAGTCATATTTGAAATTGCCGCTACAAATTAACAGCGATGAATACTATGTAAATATGATGATTGCTTGGTTTTATGCAACAGCTCTAGCTAAAAGGTGGCAGGAGACTATAAGCTATCTTGAGGGCAAAAAATTGGATAAATGGGTGCATAACAAAACCATACAAAAAGCAGTGGAAAGTTACAGAATAACTGATGAGCAAAAAAATTATCTTAGACAGCTTAAACTATAGTAAATGTATGGACATTTTTGTTGCTAATCGGAAAATATGGGTATATTACTTAAAAGGGAAGTGCAGGAAAATAAAATTTTTAGTAGAAATTTATGCAAGATATAGCGTTAAAAGTTATGCAGCTTTTAATTAAATATTTTGACTAGGACAGTTACTAAATTTATTTTCCGTTCAAAATTATCGTAAGAAGTAAATATATATGAGCATTTTATACATATTTTGTGATAATTTGGACAAGTACATCAAATGCGGGTAAACGTATTCAAAGGAGGATTAGATGGGTCAGCAAGAGGACATAGTTACATTTTTAAAAAATAGAGATGTTTGGGAATTGGATGAGTTGGAAGAATTTAAAATTCTAATGCTTTATTATAAAAGTGTCATAAGGGAAGTTAGGACGAAATTGGAGGTGCTAAATGATGAGCTTTCCATGAGAAACCAGCGTAACCCTATAGAATTTGTAAAAAGTAGACTTAAAAAACCATCCAGTATAGCACAAAAGCTAAGAAGAAGAGGCTTACCACTTACTACTGAGTCAATCAAAGAAAATATTCAAGATGTGGCAGGAATAAGAGTGGTTTGTAGCTTTTCTGATGATATTTATAAAATAGCGGATATGCTTATCAAGCAAGACGATATCAAGCTTTTACAGATAAAAGATTATATAAAAGAGCCAAAGCCAAATGGATACAGCTCACTGCATATTATTATAAGCACACCGATTTACCTTGCCGAAAAAAGAGAAGAAGTACCTGTAGAAATTCAAATCAGGACAATAGCCATGGACTTTTGGGCAAGCTTGGAGCATCAAATGAAATACAAAAAGACTATGACAGAATCAAAAAAGGTTATTTTGAAATTGAAAGAGTGTGCTGATAGCATAATGGAAATAGATGAAAAAATGCTAAATATTAGAAGGAAAATAGATAGAATGGATGTAGCACAAGATGACAGCAATTATTAATAAAAATTTTAAAAAATTTTTTCTAATTTCTTGACAAGATATAAGCCATGTGATAGTATACTAAAAAGATGTATATTTTAGAAAAGGTTTTTCAAGCCGAAATTATTTCATTATAATCAATCATATATTATTAGATATGATAACTAGAGCTTTTAAGGAAAACGGCTTCCTAAATTTGTTAACATCAAGTAATTAACATAAATAAAAATAATATGAAAGTATTAAGGGAGGGTAATATGTTTTACACTACAACTAAAGAGCATGAAGAATTTCGTAAAAAGGTTAGGGAATTTGCTGAGAAAGAGGTAAAACCCATAGCATTTGAATTAGACCAAAACAGCCAATTTCCGGATGAAGTCGTTAAAAAAATGGGTGAACTTGGCTTTATGGGTATTCCATACGCAAAAGAATACGGCGGTGCTGGACTAGACGTAATCAGCTATGCCATATGCGTAGAAGAATTATCTAGGGTTGATGGCGGTGTAGGCGTTATAGTATCTGCCCATACATCACTAGGTTCATATCCTATTTCAGCCTTTGGTACAGAAGAACAAAAAAAGAAATACTTAGTGCCACTAGCAAAAGGTGAACATATTGGTGCGTTTGGACTTACAGAGCCTAACGCAGGTTCAGATGCAGGTGGTACAGAAACAACAGCAGTTTTAGATGGAGATTATTACATCCTTAACGGCGGAAAAATATTTATAACAAACGCCGGCAAAGCTGACACATATATTATATTTGCAGTAACAACTCCAAATATAGGTACTAAAGGTATATCAGCATTCATAGTTGAGGCTGGATACGAAGGCTTTGACGCATCTATGCACTATGACAAGCTTGGTATCAGGTCTTCTATTACATCTGAATTGAGCTTTAACAATGTTAAAGTACCAAAAGAAAACTTACTTGGTAAAGAGGGCGAAGGCTTTAGAATAGCTATGATGACACTAGACGGCGGAAGAATAGGTATAGCGTCTCAAGCACTAGGTATTGCTCAGGGAGCTTACGAATCTGCCCTTGGTTATGCAAAACAAAGAGTACAGTTTGGCAAACCAATCTCTGCACTTGAATCAATCCAATTCAAATTTGCTGAAATGGCAACAAAATTAAGAGCAGCTAGATTATTAATCTACTCTGCGGCAGAATTAAAACAAAACCATGAAGATTACTCAGTAGAGGCTGCAATGGCTAAGAAGTTTGCATCTGATAAAGCCTTAGAAATTACAAATGATGCACTTCAGATTTATGGCGGTAGCGGATTTATCAAAGGAATAGACGTTGAAAGATTTTACAGAGATGCTAAGATAACTACTATTTACGAAGGTACTAACGAAATCATGAACGTTGTTATCGCATCTCACATAGTAGGCAGACCACCTAAGAAAGCTAAAAAATCAGCATCAATAATAGCTGCAGCAGCTCCAAAACCAATTACCGGCATAAGAAAAGGCAAGATATTTAAAGATGGTACTATCGAAGAACAAGTACACGAATTAGTAGAATCCTTGAGAAAAGATGGACACGATTTCTCACTAGGAATAGATATAAACACTCCTATAACAGAGTCTTCAAGAGTAGTTTCTGCTGGTAGAGGTATAGGACCTAAAGAAAATATGAAATTAGCTGAAGATTTAGCTAAAGCAGTTGGAGCATCTATAGGTGCATCAAGACCGGTTGCTGAAACTCAAAAATATCTTCCTCTAAACAGATATGTTGGTATGTCAGGACAGACATTCAAAGGCAACCTATACATCGCTCTAGGTATATCCGGTGCAGTACAACACTTAAAGGGTATCAAAAATGCAGCTACAATAGTTGCTATCAATAAAAATGGTAACGCTCCAATATTCAAAAATGCTGACTATGGTATAGTTGGTGACATCAACGAAGTAGTACCTGCTCTTATCAAAGAATTAGGCGGAGCAGATGCACCTAAGCATGAAGGCGAAATGAAGAAAATTAGACGTGCAAAACCTGAAAAATTGACTCCAAGCTACAAGTCTTATGCATGTAATGGTTGCGGTTACGAATACAACCCAATGGAAGGAGACCCTGTTGGTGATATCGCTCCTGGAACAGAGTTTAAGAATATACCGGACGAATGGATTTGCCCAGATTGCGGTGAATCAAAAGAAGGCTTTATAGAAGTAGCTTATAAATACGCTAAATAATTTTAGTAGAAGAGAAGTTTAAAATGAAAGCACTTGATGCGTTAAAAAAATTGTTTGGTATAAAAGGCAGCGATATGAAATCTGAAAAAATTAATTTAAAAGAAAAAAAAGAAGAAAAAAAGGTATCTAAAAAATCCACTGCTACAACTAAAAAAACTCCTACTTCATCAGATAAAAAATCTGATGAAGTATTAGCTAAAAAACAAGAACAAAAAGATAATTCAAAACAAACTAAGCAGGAAATGAAAGAAGAAAAATTATCTAAGCAGCCAAAAGAAAATAAAAAAGAAGAAATAGTTGTAGAAACTGGCTCAAAAACTAAGCCACAAAAAACTGAAATCAAAGACGAAAAAAGTCTAAGGAGGAAACTTATGTTTTGTGTTAGAGAAGTAACAGACAATCTTTATTGGGTTGGGGGAAATGACCATAGATTAGCACTATTTGAAAATATTCATCCACTTACAAAGGGTGTATCTTATAACTCCTATTTATTAATAGATGGTAGTAAAACTGTACTATTTGATACAGTTGACTGGTCAGTATGCAAAGAATTTTTAGCAAACATAGAATATGTTCTTGATGGCAAAAAACTTGATTACCTAGTAATCAACCACTTAGAACCTGATCATGCCGGCTCAATAGAAGAAGTTCTTTTAAGACATCCTGAGGCTAAAGTTATATCTACAGAAAAAGGTTTCATGTTCATGAAGCAATTTGGATATGAAGTAGCAGAAGAAAAGAAAATCCAAGTTAAAGAGGGCGACACTCAAACCTTTGATAAACATACTATCGCATTTGTAGAAGGACCAATGGTTCACTGGCCTGAGGTAATGCTAAGCTTTGATACTGCAAATGGTGTATTATTCTCAGCAGACGCATTCGGTTCATTCAACGCATTAGACGGAAAACTATTTAATGACGAAGTAAACTTTGACAGAGATTGGATTGATGAAGCTAGAAGATATTATACAAACATAGTTGGAAAATATGGACAATTTGTTCAGGCATTACTAGCAAAAGCTGCACCACTTCTTCCACAAATCAAATTCATTTGCCCATTACATGGACCAATTTGGAGAAACGACTTTGCTTATCTACTAGACAAATACAATAGATGGTCTGCATATATTCCTGAAGAAAAGGGTGTATTAATAGTATATTCTACTATGTACGGTAACACTGAATATGCAGCACAAGCACTTGCAAGCAAGCTTTGTCAAAAAGGTATCACAAATGTAAAGGTGTGTGACGCATCTAATACTGATACATCTTGGTTGATATCTGACACATTCAAATACAGCCACGTTATAATTGCATCTGTAACTTACAACCTAGAAATCTATCCAAAGATTAAGACATATCTTCACGATATGAAGATGCTTAATGTTCAAAACAGAACATTTGCAGTATTAGAAAATGGCTCTTGGGCTCCTACAGCAGGCGATTTAATCTCTGAATTCCTTGATGAAGAAATGAAGATGATAAATGTACTTGACCCAATCGTTACCGTAAACTCTTCATTAAACAAGGATAAAGAGTCTGACCTAGACGATATGGTCGATGCAATAGTTGAGTCTGTAAACAAGACAAGTATAGATGTTGAATAGTAATAAATTTTATTATTTAGCAACTCCCTTTAATAAAATATTCAATTAAAAAATATCCACCTAGAAATGGGTGGATATTTTTATACTAAATTACTTTGTAAATTGTAGCATACATATTAAAAAGAAATTTATGCTACTACCTTATGCAAAAATTTTTATAATGAAAAATAATACTACATTTTCTTATGTAAGTCAGTATTATATACAAAAGGCTTGCTAATTTTAGGCAAGCCTTTGATTTAATATTTGAATTTAATAGCAAAAATGTCAGTAGTGGCGAATTTTTCTGTTTATTTTTCTACAACAACCTCTTTGTTGTTTATATCTAAAATGTGTATTTCATAAGTGCCGCCTAGCATTTTTTCTGACAAGTCCTTTAATTCATTTATTGCCTCTTTAAGTACGTCTTCTCTTTCGGTGTCAACATTTTCGATGATTAAAAATGCGTTTGTAGTATCATCGGTCAGCATTGTTCTTTCAGACTCTCTCCAGTTCCAGCATCTGCATATTGCTCCGCTGTTGTCCTTGTATACTACTTCGCCGGGATATGGAGGTGCAGACTCCCCTGAACCATAGGTTACGAAATATTCGCCACCATCTGCTAATGTTAGCTTTACATCTCCATCAAAGGCATCTATATTTTCACCGCCACAAGGTAGGGCATATCTCAATGATATTGAGTTGTATATGTCGACTAACGGATTGATATTTCCGACCGGATTGTCTCCTCCGATACGTTTAAGCATTGCCTCTATAGAGCATCTTGCACCTTTTTTAGTTTTAAATTTTTGAAATGCCTCTCTCCAAACACTTACTACCTTATTTTTGGCAAATTCTGTCTCTGTTAAGAATTTTTCACCCTCCTGTTGGGCAAGTCTGAGTATTTTTTTAAATTCGCCGTTATTTTCAGGATAGTGGTTGTTTACTCCGTTTGCTACTATTATAGCGATTTTAGCATTTGGAAATAAATCCCAAAAGGGTTGCTCAATTATAAATTTTTTCATAATAACTCTCCATTCGTAGTATATTTTTTATTTAATACATATTATACACGATTTTTCAATAAATTGTAATAGTAAGAGAGTTTAAATTTAGTATTTGATAAAATTTAAAAATGCTTAAAAATCAATGAATTTTTGCAATTCAAAAAAACTGAGGCAAGCATCTTTCCGTTAGCTATAGTTCTATTTACTTGTTGTCTAGTGCCGATGCTGATATTTAACTGTTTTGTTGACAATGGATTGATGAGTGAAAACTATGCTGATATGATTGGAGAGATTTCAATGTTTATGCTTGTGGCTACAGGTGTCAGTATTATTATTTATTTTGTAATGGTTGGCAAAAAATATGAGTATTTGTCAAATGATACGGATTTTACTTTAGAGCATGGAGCTGTAGGCGTAATTAAGAAGAGACAGGAGGAAAATCGTTTAGCCTCCATAAAATTTTATATAGTATCTGTGGCTTTATTTATAACCTCAGTTGTACCACATTTTATAGCTACTGCTATATGTGAGGGAATACTAAATGTGTATGCTGATAGCTTTGCTACATCTATTATGCTTTTTATGATTGCAACAGGTATTTATCTGATAACAAGAACAGTTACAATAAAAAGACTTTGTAATATTAGAAAATTAGAAAGAATTTTATAAAATATATTAACAGACTTGGTAGTAGGAACTGTTAGCAGAGGGCAAGGGCGTCCAACGTGTTAGTGGTCAAATACAAGGAAAGGATATTGGAGAATATAAGATAGCTACATTTTGCACACAACATTAACAAACAAATACCTTGCATCTCAGGAATATGATGACATATCCAAAAGATACAAGGTAAAAGCACTCAAATTATTGAACCGCCGTATATCTGACGGTATGTACGGTGGTGTGAGAGGTCGGCTACTCAAATAATGGGTAGCCGCCTACTCTCATAGGATTGTTTTTGTTATCAATTAATTATTTTTTTAGGTTATAGAAAGATTTTATGCCTTTAAACTCTGCTGTTTCGCCTAGCATTTCTTCTATTCTTAGTAACTGATTATATTTTGCTATTCTGTCTGTCCTTGATAATGAACCGGTTTTTATTTGTCCTGCGTTTGTAGCTACTACTAGGTCTGCTATTGTAGTATCTTCTGTTTCGCCTGAACGGTGAGAAACTACTGCTGTATATCCAGCTTCTTTAGCCATTTGGATAGCGTCTAATGTTTCTGTAAGTGTTCCTATTTGATTTACTTTTATAAGGATTGAGTTTGCAATTCCTTGCTGGATACCTTGAGATAATTTCTTAGTATTTGTTACGAATAGGTCATCACCAACTAATTGTACTTTTTTACCAAGTTTTTCAGTTAATAATTTCCAGCCTTCCCAGTCATTTTCATCCATACCATCTTCGATTGAGATTATTGGATATTTTTCTACTAGACTTGCAAGGTATTCTACTTGTTCAGCAGAGCTACGTTTTGCACCTTTTTCTCCTTCAAATTTAGCATAGTTATATACGCCGTCTTCATAGAATTCTGATGATGCACAGTCAAAGCCTAGGAATACATCTTTGCCCGGTTCTAAGCCTACTTTTTTGATGGCTGCAAGAATTGTTTCTACTGCATCTTCTGTACCATCAAATGTAGGAGCAAATCCACCTTCGTCACCTACTGCAGTAGATAATTTTCTTTCTTTCAATAATTTTGCAAGGTTGTGGAATATTTCTGAACCCCATTGAAGTGCTTCGCTAAAGCTTTTAGCTCCGGCAGGTAAAATCATAAATTCTTGGAATGCTATTGGAGCGTCAGAGTGTGAGCCACCATTTACTATGTTCATCATTGGCACTGGAAGGAGCTTTGCATTTACTCCGCCAAGGTATTGATATAGTGGTAAGCCTAGTTCTTCTGCTGCTGCTTTTGCTACTGCTAGTGAAACTCCTAGGATAGCATTAGCACCAAGGTTGCCTTTGTTTTGTGTACCGTCAAGCTCTATCATTGTTTGGTCGATTAATACTTGGTCAAATACGTTCATGCCGATTATTTCCGGAGCTATTGTTTCGTTTACATTGTCAACAGCTTTTAGCACGCTCTTACCCATGTAATAGTCTTTATCTCCATCTCTTAGCTCTACTGCCTCATACATTCCGGTAGATGCACCTGATGGTACAGATGCTCTTGCTATTACTCCTGATTCAAGCACTACTTCCACTTCTACTGTAGGATTACCCCTAGAGTCTAAAATTTGTCTTGCCCATACATCTTCTATATAGCACATAATATTCTCCTTATAAGTTTTATTTAATTTTCTACGTCATCGTTTTGAACTATGTCTTGCTCTCTCAATAAACTTGTGTCATCTATATATGTTCTTACTATAGTGCCACATTTTCCGCAAATTATATATCTTTTAAGTGCAATCTTCATTAAGCCAATTTTAACAACGTTGTCGCCAAAATCATTATTTATCTTATAAAATACTTTTCAATCGCAAAATAAACACTTATATTTTATTTTAGGATTATTTTCCAAAATAATCCTCCTCAATAATTTTAAAAATTAACTAATTTAACAAAATCATCGGCTTTTAATGATGCTCCGCCTACCAATGCTCCGTCTATGTCTTGCATATTCATTATTTCTTCAACATTAGCCGGTTTTACGCTGCCACCATACTGTATTCTAACTGTTTCTGATACTTCTTCGTTGTAAAGAGCTTTTACAGTTTCTCTGATGAAAGCTATTGTGTCTTGAGCCTGCTGAGATGTAGCAGTCTTGCCAGTGCCTATTGCCCAAATTGGTTCGTAAGCAATTACTAATTTTTTAACTTGACTGTCATTTAAGCTTGCTAAATCTTTTGTAATTTGATTTTTAATTATTTCTTCTGTCTTATTACCTTCTCTTTCAGCTTCACTTTCGCCTACACAAAGTATAGGTGTGATATCATGTTTGAAGGCTTGAATTAATTTTTTGTTGCAAGTTTCATCAGTTTCTGCAAAGTATTGTCTTCTTTCACTATGTCCGATTATAACATAATCTATGCCTATTTCATTAAGCATAGGTGCTGACACTTCACCGGTAAATGCTCCACTTTCTTCAAAGTGCATATTTTGAGCACCTATTTTTATATTTGTGCCTTTAGTTTTTTCTTTTAGGTCTTTTAACATTGTGAAAGGAGCACATATAAGCACTTCAACGTCAGTGCCTGACACTTGCTCTTTAATGCTATCTACAAATTCTAAAGCTTGTTTTATTGTAAGATTCATCTTCCAATTGCCTGCAATAATTGGTATTCTCAAAACGTCTCCTTTTGGTTAGTTACAACCATTTGTATTTATTTATCATTTATTACATCTATACCAGGCAGGATTTTTCCTTCTAAAAATTCTAGAGATGCTCCTCCTCCGGTTGAGATGTGTGTCATTTTATCAGCGTAACCAAGTTGCTCTACTGCTGCTGCTGAGTCTCCGCCACCTATTATGGTTACTGCTGAGCTTGTTGCCATAGCCTCTGCTATCATTTTTGTACCGTTGGCAAAATTACTCATTTCAAATACGCCCATAGGTCCGTTCCAAACTATGGTTTCAGCCTTATATATTTCTTCAGAGAATAGTTTTATAGTTTTTTCTCCGATGTCAAGTCCCATAAAGCCATCTTTTATTTGAACGTCAGCAGTGTTTTCAAATTTTGCATCGTTGCTAAATTCACTGGCTATCACATGGTCTACCGGTAAAAGTAATTTTACATTCTTTTCTTGTGCTTTTTTTAGTATTTCATTTGCAAGGTCGATTTTGTCCTCTTCTACTCTAGATGCTCCAACATTTACCCCTTGTGCTTTTAAGAATGTGTACGCCATAGCTCCGCCAATTATAAGTGAATCTACTTTTGTGATAAGATTTTCTATTACAGAAATCTTGTCAGATACTTTTGCTCCGCCAAGTATTGCTACAAATGGACGTTTTGGGGATTCTAAGGCTTTGCCCATTATATCCACTTCTTTTTGGATTAAAAATCCGATTGCTGATGGTAAATAGCTTGCTACTCCAGCTGTTGAAGAGTGTGCTCTATGTGCTGTACCAAAAGCATCATTTACATATAAGTCTCCAAGAGAAGCTAATTTTTTGGAGAATTCTTCATTATTTTTTGTTTCACCTGCAACAAATCTTACATTTTCCAGCATTACTACGTCGCCATCTTTCATTTCAGCGACTAATTTTTTAGCATTTTCTCCTACGACATCTTCATCTTCTGCCAGTTTTACTTCTTTTCCCAGTAATTTTGAAAGATGTTCAGCTATCGGTTTCATACTAAATGCAGGGTCATATTTTTTGTCAGGTCTGCCAAAGTGAGACATTAATATTACTTTGGCGTTGTTGTC
>QWCK01010790.1_pt1 | contig 10374 bp, 8 predicted proteins | sample 1972571 | NCBI WGS metagenome assembly QWCK01 (sample SAMN09866710, study PRJNA288562) | Human gut metagenome isolate term2_stool, whole genome shotgun sequencing... | isolation source: gut | host: Homo sapiens | place: USA: California | reverse complement strand
GCGTGCAGACGGTCAGTTCGTTCTGGCCGGCAACATCCTGGTTCGTCAGCGTGGCACCCACATCATGCCGGGTGAGAACGTTGGCAAGGGCAGCGATGACACCCTGTTTGCTCTGGTGGACGGTACCGTCCGTTTCGAGCGCGTGGGTAAAGACGGCAAGAAGTGCAGCGTCAAGCAGTAACTTCTTTCGGATAACTGCAAAACGTAGAGAGCCGGACCCTCGTGGCCCGGCTCTTTTTGATGAAGAATTCTCTTTTTGACTGTCTGGCAGAAACTCCCCCAGTCGCCTGTGGCGACAGCCCCCTCGGGGAGGGGGCCTTAAAGCCTCCCTCCTTGAGGGAGGTGGCATCGTGCAGCGATGCCGGAAGGAGTTCCCGGCAAGGGAAGGGGAAAAAACTAAGGAGGGGCTGTATGGCAGCACAAACCAACTTTATCGACATCGCCACGATATGGCTCCACGCGGGCAAGGGCGGCGACGGTGCGGTGAGCTTTCACCGTGAAAAATTCGTGGCCGCTGGCGGCCCGGACGGCGGCGACGGCGGCCGCGGCGGCGATATCATCTTTGTGGTGGACGATCACCTGACCACCCTGATGGATTTCCGCTATAAGCGCAAGTATGTGGCCCCGGAGGGCGGCAAGGGCGGTGCAAGCCTGTGCCACGGCAAAAACGCGGAGAACCTTGTCATCAAGGTGCCGCTGGGCACCGTCATCAAGGACGCCGAGAGCGGCCTTGTCATTGCGGACCTGTCCGACCACACCCCGGTCACCATTGCAAAGGGTGGCCGCGGCGGCTACGGCAATGCGCATTTTGCCACTCCCACCCGACAGATCCCCAAGTTTGCAAAGCCCGGTATGCCCGGCGAAGACATTCAGGTGACGCTGGAGCTGAAGCTGATCGCCGATGTGGGTCTGATCGGCTTCCCCAATGTGGGTAAGTCCACCCTCATTTCCACCATCAGCGCAGCCAAGCCTAAGATCGCAAACTACCACTTCACCACGCTGGTGCCCACGCTGGGCGTTGTATCCGTGGCGGAGGGCGCAAGCTTTGTCTGCGCTGACATCCCCGGCCTGATCGAGGGTGCCAGCGAGGGCATCGGTCTGGGACATGACTTCCTGCGCCATGTGGAGCGTTGCCGCCTGCTGCTGCATGTGGTGGATGTTTCTGGCAGCGAGTGCCGTGAACCCATTGAGGATTTTGAAAAGATCAACGAGGAACTGGCAAAGTTCAGCCCTGTGCTGGCTGAGCGCCCGCAGATCGTCATTGGCAACAAGTGCGATCTGGCCACCGAGGAGCAGATCGAAGCTTTCCGCAAGTATGTGGAGGGCAAGGGCTTGACCTTTGTGCCCATCTCTGCCGCTACGATGCAGGGCGTGAAGGAACTGCCGGGCCTCGTGTATAACCGCCTGAAGGATATCCCATGTGTGGAGCGTGGAAGCCCCGTGGCTGGAATACATTCTGGCCGGCAGCAATGTGGACGACTACGAAAGCCTGCAGTTCTTCCAGCGTCAGCTGGGCGAGAGCGGCATTCTGGACGCTCTGGTGGCAAAGGGTGTGCAGGAGAACGACACCATTCTCATTGGCGATTACCAGTTCGATTATATCTTCTAAAGAAGAACCCTCTCCGTCAACGCTGCCGCGCTGCCACCTCTCCCGAAGGGCGAGGTTTCACGCATCTAAAAAGTACGTGCAATAAAAGCTCCCCCTTTCGGGGGAGCTGGCGAGCGGATGCGAGTCTGAGAGGGTTGGAGAATATTTATGAACGAACCTGAAAAGATCGACCCGCGGGAGCTTAGCCCCTTGGCGCTGGCCTTTGTGGGCGACAGCGTGCTGGAACTGCTGGTGCGACAGCGTCTGGTGGAGCACCACCGCCTGTCTGCCGGAAAGCTCAACGCAGAAAAGGTCAAATACGTCTCGGCCCGGGCACAGTTCCGGGAGGAACAGCTGCTGGAGCCGCTGTTCACTGAGGACGAACTGGCCGTGTTCAAGCGGGGCCGCAACGCCAGCAAGGCCAGCGTGGCAAAACACGCTTCCCCGGAGGAATACCGTGCTTCCACCGGCTTCGAGTGCCTGCTGGGCTGGCTGTATCTGAACGGTCAGCTGAGCCGTGTGCACGAGCTGTTTGAAACACTGTGGCAGCAGTTCGACCCCAACGAGACCTGAGAAGTTGCTTTCATAATCATTGCACACCGCCTGAACGGTCTTTTTGCTGCCATACTGCGTTGCTCTTCCTTGCAATCCATCAGGATTGCAAGGAAAACCGCCTTGGCTGGCGGCAAAAAGCCGCGCCCATTCGGCGCACCCTGACTATAAAAACAACTTCTGACGCGAAAGCCCGCTGCTTTCCGCACTGGAAAACAGTGCCGGAGGGCAGCGGGCTTTGCGATTTGAGAAAGATCAGAGGCTCGCGCCCGTGGTCCATCAGGCGCGAAGGGCAGCGTCAGCGGCTGTTTTTGGCGTTGCTGGAACGGCTGCTCGTGGAGTTCTTGGCACTCTCATCGTCGGCACCCTTGGTGTACTGGTTGGGGTGCTTGTGCTCGTTGGTGGCGCTGTTGGTGGTCTGGTTGGACGTGCGGTTCGAGGTCTGATTCTTGCAGTTATTGCTGCGGTTTTCGGTTGCCATAGTGAATGATCTCCTTTCGGTTTTCCGTGCGGGGCAGTGTGCCCCTCACAAGACCTAGTTTGGCCGCGGACGGCGGTTTTATACATCCCACAGGAGGAATGCAGAATGCCCATGGAATATTTTGAACAGCGGGAGCGCGCTCTGCTGGGAGACCGGTTCGATGTCCTGTATGCAGCCCCGCAGGAAATGGCGGAGCGCGGCGTAACGGTGTCGGCCCTGCGCAGCTCACCGGAGCAGTTTGCCGCAAAAGCCGATTTCCCACTGGAAGCATCGCCCTTTTGCAAGGCGGCATTCGTGGTGCATCAGCCGGATGATTTGAAATTCCGGCCCGGGCGGCATCCGTACCACCATGCGGGCGTGTTCTACTCGCAGGAGCCGTCTGCGTCCTCGGCGGCACCGCTGCTGGGCGTGCAGCCCGGGATGCGTGTGCTGGACATGTGCGCCGCGCCCGGCGGCAAAAGCAGCCAGCTGGCGGCGGCGCTGCAGGGCCGGGGTGTGCTGGTGAGCAACGAATACGTTGCAGCTCGTGCGGATATCCTGAAAAGCAATCTGGAACGCATGGGCGTGCCCAATGCAGTGGTGCTGAACGAAGCACCTGCCCGCATTGCGGATGCGCTGCCGGAATTTTTTGACCGGGTGCTGGTGGACGCGCCCTGTTCCGGCGAGGGAATGTTCCGCAAGGAGCCGGTGGCCCGTCAGCAGCACTGTGAAGCGCTGGTGAAGCAGTGTGCTGAGCTGGGTGCAGAAATTCTGGACTGTGCAGCCGCTGTGCTGGCCCCGGGCGGGCAGCTGGTGTATTCCACCTGCACCTTTGCACCCGAGGAGGACGAGGAACAGGTGGCGGCATTCCTGCAGCGCCACCCGGAGTTCACACTTGCGGATGCCTTGGGAAATGTGGACTACACCTTTGGCAGTGAGGGCGAAGCCAACCGCACCGGCGGCCTGCCGCTGGATGTGAGCAAGGTGCGCCGTATCTGGCCCTGTCAGGGCGGCGAGGGCCACTTTATGGCCCGGCTCGTCAAAGCTGGCACTCCGCGCGTTCTGCCCGCAGAGGGCGAGTATACTGCCGAAGAACAGCTCTGGCTGGCAGCAGCGGAAGCTGCGGGCAAAAAGGCCAAGGGAAAGGGCGGCAAGCCTGCCAAGACCCCGGATGCCCGCAGTGCCCGCCGCGAGAATGCCCGTGCCTGCCGGGAAGCGGTGCAGGGTGAAAAGCGCAGCCGCGAAGCACAGGCAGGGGAGACAAGTCCTGCCCAGAGCCTTGCAGCATGGCACGCGTTTGCCGGGCAGTATTTCCCGGCGCTGGTTGACCGCCCGGCTGTGGTGCACGGCGGCGGTGTGCTGCTGCCGGTGCCGTTCCCGCAGACGAACCTGCATGTGCTGCGGGCGGGCGTATTTGTGGGCAGCGTGCAGAAAGGCCGCTTTGTGCCGGAGCACCATCTGTTCACGGCATTTGGCGCACAGTGCGTAAACCGCGAAGAACTCACCCTTAATGACCCGCGCTGCGTGGAGTATCTTTCCGGCCGTGAGGTGGAAGCCCGCATCGCTGCTGACGGCTGGTGCTGCGTGACGGTGGACGGCTGGCCGCTGGGCGGCGGCAAGGTGTCCGGCGGGCGGGTGAAAAACCATTATCCCAAGGCGCTGCGGCTGCTGTGAACGGGCAGAAAAAGCGCATTTTTCCGCGCAGAATGCTGAAAACCGGGCGGATAAGGCTTGAACGCTCTGCCCGGTTGTGATAAGGCTTGAACGCTCTGCCCGGTTGTGCTACAATAATAGAGTTAGATTTTGTGTGCTGCCACAATGCGGGCGACCACAGCCCGTCTGCCCGCAGGCGGAGATTTGAGAAGATACAGGAGGCTCTTTCCCATGTCTGGACATAGCAAATGGAACAATATTAAGCGCAAGAAGGAAAAGACCGATGGCGCAAAGGCAAAGGTCTTTACCAAGATCGGCCGCGAGATCAGCGTTGCCGTGCGTACCGGCGGCCCGAACCCTGCTTCCAACAGCAAGCTGGCTGACCTGATCGCCAAGGCAAAGCGCATGAGCGTGCCCAACGATAACATCCAGCGCATCATCAAGAAGGCTGAGGGCGGCGATAAGACCGAGTACGAAGCAATCACCTACGAAGGCTACGGCCCCGGCGGCGTTGCTGTCATGGTGGAGACCCTGACCGACAACCGCAACCGTACCGCTGCTGACCTGCGCCACTACTTCGACAAGAACGGCGGCAATCTGGGTGCTATGGGCTGCGTGGGCTTCCTGTTCAGCCAGAAGGGTGTCATTGACATCTCTCTGGAAGATAAGGATGCCGACGAGGCTATGATGGATGCTCTGGATGCTGGTGCCGAGGACTTCGATGCCAGCGAGGATGCAGCCGAGATCACCACCGATCCCGAGAACTATTCTGCTGTGGTCAAGGCCATGGAGGAGAAGGGCTACGAGATCCTCTCCGACGATCTGGCCATGGTGCCCATGACCACCACCCGCCTGACCGACCCCGACCAGCTGAAGCTGATGGGCAAGCTGCTGGATGCGCTGGAAGACAATGATGATGTCCAGAACGTCTGGCACAGCTTGGAGAACGAAGAGGATCTGCCGGAATAACCTTCCGCAAGGCTCTTTGCTCCTGAAATAAGACGATAAAAAGCCGCTTTTTGTGCTAATTGGCACGAAAGGCGGCTTTTTTGTGCTGTGTTACGGGACTGAAAACGGCTTGGGACCTCCACTGAACAATAAAAATCCCCCGTCGGCAAGGCATACGGGCGGGGGAAAGGGGGAGAGCGTTTTTTAATAGATTATTGCACGCTTGCAAGGAACCGCACAAAGCCTGCGCGGCCAGCCTCGTCCATTTTATAGACACCGGCATCGGCCAATACCTGAGCGAACACATGGCCCACCTCGTCCTGCAGGATGAGGTGCACGGTGTCGCCGTTCAGTTCCGGGTGGCGGGCAAGAATATCCTCGGCCCACTCGGCGTGCTTCTGCAGTTCTTCCGGGTACTGGCTCACCGGGGTGCGGGCCACCAGTGCATCGGCCAGCTCAAACAGCTCCTTTTTCAGGCGGCTGGGCAGCACGGCAAGGCCCATGACCTCGATCAGGCCGATGTTTTCCTTTTTGATGTGATGCAGCTTTGCATGGGGATGGAACACGCCCAGCGGATGCTCCGGGGTGGTGATGTTGTTGCGCAGCACCAGATCCAGCTGATACTTGCCGTCCCGCATCCGGGCAATGGGGGTGATGGTGTTATGTGGCTCGCCGTCGGTCTCGGCAAAGATGAAGCATTTTTCGTCCGAGTAGCCGCGCCATGCGGTCAGAATTTTATCGGCCAGCTCCACAAGACGGGCATCATCTTCGCTGGTCAGGCGGATGCAGCTCATGGGCCAGTGCACGATACCGGCATCCACATCCTCAAAACCGGGGAAAACCCACTTCTTCTCGACGGGAGCCTTTGCCATAGCGAATTCATAGTGGCCGCCCTGGAAATGGTCGTGGCTGAGAATGCTGCCGCCCACGATGGGCAGGTCGGCGTTGCTGCCCACGAAATAGTGGGGGAACAGGCCCACGAAATCCAGCAGCTTGCGGAAGGTAGCACGCTCGATCTTCATGGGAGTGTGCTGGTTGTTGAACACGATGCAGTGCTCGTTGTAGTAGACGTAGGGGCTGTACTGCAGGTTCCAAGCGCTGTCGTTGATGGTGAGAGGGATGATGCGGTGATTCTCGCGGGCGGGGTGGTTCATGCGGCCTGCATAGCCTTCGTTCTCGGCGCAGAGCTGGCACTTGGGGTAGGCGCTCTGGGGAGCCAGTTTGGCGGCGGCAATGGCCTTGGGGTCTTTTTCGGGCTTCGAGAGGTTGATGGTGATATCCAGATCGCCGTAGGGGGTCTTGGTGACCCATTTCAGGTCGCGCTTGATGCGGTAGCGGCGGATATAATCGGTGTCCTGACTGAATTTATAGAACCAGTCGGTCGCGGCCTGCGGGCCTTCGCTTTCGTAGCGTTCCTCGAAATTGGCGCGCACGATGCTGGGCCGCGGGGTCAATACACCCATGAGCTTTGTGTCGAACAGGTCGCGGGCGGTGGAGTTGTCCTCGCACACACCGCGGGCAACGGCATCATCTACCAGCGTTTTGAGGATGCTTTCCAGATCGGTATAGCACACCTCGCCCTCCGGCGCGGTAAAGTCGTCCAGCTGCATGGTCATAAGCAGCTGGTTGCGGATGTAAATTTCATCATCGGGCAGGATAAGGCCGGTGTCCAGCCCGTAATTCACGAGCTGCTGGATGGCGGTAGAAATCACAGCACTGCGCCTCCTTCCGGGCGGATGCTCAGCACATGGCAGCGGCCCTCACCAAGGATGGCTTCCATGTGGGCCTTGAAGTCGGCCAGCATTTCCACCGGCACAAAGGCCTGAGCCGTACCGGCAAAGCCGCCGCCGTGCACGCGCACAGCGCCCTTGCCGTTCAGATAATGCTTGGCGGCTGCAATGGTCACGCCCATCTCCTGATGCTCCTTGTAACCGGCGGGGATCACGTTCTGCAGGTATTCCCAGCTGCTGTGGCCGGACTCGCTGACCAGACGCAGGAAAGCGTCAAAATCGCCCTCGCGCAGGGCAGCTACCTGTTTTGCCACGCGGTCGTTATCGGCATAGATATGGAAGGCGCGCAGCACGGCACGGTCGCCGCACTGCTTGCGGCACTCCGGAAGCTTTGCAAGGAAAGTCTCAAACGGCACATCCCGCAGCACTTCGCCGCCGCACACAGCAGCCACGGCGCGGCACTCGGCGGGCACAGCGGCATATTCGTCGGTCAGGTCGGCATGATCTGCGCAGGAATCCAGAATGCACAGGGCAAGGCCTGCCTTGGAGAAATCCACGGCCACCGGCTCCACATCCGGGTGGGCAGGGTCCGCAAAATCAATGGTAATAATGTTGCCAACGCTGGAAGCCATCTGATCCATCAGGCCGCAGGGCTTGCCAAAGTAGACGTTCTCTGCCCACTGGCCGATCTGCGCGATCTCGATGGGGGAGACTTTATCGGTCATGAAGCAGTCATTCAGGATCACGCCGATCAGCACTTCAAAGGCGGCGGAGGAAGAAACGCCGCTGCCCTTGGGCACGTTGGAGGAAATGTACACATCCAGACCGGCCAGCTTTGCGCCGCGCTGACGGAAGGCTTCGCATTCGCCGCGCAGCAGAGAGAGGGTAGTGTTTTCCTCTTCCTTGCGGGCAGCAAGGTCATCAAGGCCGATCACACACAGGTCGTAGCCTTCGCTCTGCACGCGCAGCTGGTTCAGGGTGTTGGGCGCGGCGGCAGCGATCATATCAATATTCACGCTGCCGGCCAGCACACGGCCATGCTGGTGGTCGGTGTGGTTGCCGCCGATCTCGGTGCGGCCGGGGGCACTGTAAAGACCAGCTTCAGCATGGGGGCCAAAGGTGGCATCCAGACCATTCAGAACAGCTTCGTAGCGGGCAGCCTGTGCAGGAGTTTCTTCGGGCGCACAGCAGTAAAGTGCTGCCAGCCGGGCAGCGTGAGCGCCGCTGGAAAGCTCCTGCTTCCATGCGGAAACAGATTTCATCATAGGATAATCCTCCTTTTGAGCGGGTTGGAACTGCAGTGCAGGGCCGCATACAGGATGCTCTGCACACTTCTGTCCTTATCATATAAAATCCGGACAGAAAAAACCATGTGTTATTGTTGCATCTGGATGAAAAGTTGCAAAAAGACTGAAATTGGCGCACAGAGTGGAATTTGACGGTTGAAATAAAATTAGATATAAAACGGAAAAACCATTGGCAAAAATGCCTGCAAATCCACGGCTTTGCGTGGGACGGACGAGGCCTGCACAACATGGAGATTTGCGCTTTGAAAAAACAGGGAAAAAGCTCATGGGCCTTTTCCCTGTTTCCCAAAATATTATTTTGTAAACTCGTTTCCGGTCAGGCCGTCCATGTTCAGCATCCCTTCCAGTGCGGCCACATCTGCCGAAACGTCCAGTGCGTCGGACTGGAACAGCTTGTCCAGCTGATTTTCAAAGGCGGTCACCAGCAGGTCCATGCTGCGCTCGATGTTCTTTTTGACATCGGCGATGTTTTCCCCCTGCACATCCTGCGCAGGAAGGCTGGCGTAGGTGTTCAGTAGCTTGAGGGCGGTGGGCAGATAGTAGTCCATGAATTTCTGCAGCTGAGCCTTTTTGCCGGGGTCCTGCTTTGCCAGCTCAAAGATGCGGGCACTGACCGCTTCCAGACGGCTGATCTTGGTGGTCATCACGGGGTCCGGGATGGCATCGTTGACCTGCCGCAGCTGTTGCAGAATGGCGGTATATTGGTCCGCTGGTGCAGGTTCTGGGGCGGGCGCAGGCTTCGGTTTCCGGGGCGGCTGGGGAGCCGCGCCGCGCACTACCAGAGTATTGGTGCGGTTATCAATGTAAGCATCTGCACCGAAGTAACCGTGGGAAATAGCACTTTCCACCACGGTGCGGCCCTTTGCGGCATCGATGCCCGCGGCAGCAAACAGCTCGTCCAGCGGAATATTGTCGCGGTCGCCTGCGATCTTGTCCAACAGGCGTTCCAGCTTGCGGGTGCGGTCCATGCGCAGGCCGGTCAGCAGAGCAGCACCGCCGCCCAGCATCTGGGCAATGGCGGTAAAGGCCTCCATCATGCTGGCAGCACCATCCATGAACAGGGTGCTGAAGCCCGCGAACAGAAAGACAGCACCGCCGATGGTGCACAGGGTGGTAAGGAGCTTATGACGCTCCTTAGCGTCCGTCTGCTCTTTGGTGGGAACATCGTGGCCGTAGGCTAGCTCGTTTTCCTGCCGGGGGGCTGTCTGCGCAGGTGCGGGGCCGAGGTCGGAACGATAGTCTGCCTGCGCCTGCGCAGCAGCCGTTTCCTCTTTTTCGGCGTTTTTATCGATGCTTTTTAAGATGAACAGCAGCACGCCCAGCGGTGCCGACATGGCAAACACAATAAAGATGGCAATGGTGGGGATGTGGGCAAAATAATGTTTTTTGGGCTGCATGAGCAAAAACCTCTCAATTTATCCTGACTGTCCGGCAAAAGAACAGAAAAAGACCGCGTTCCACTCTATTATAGCGGAGCACGGCCTTTTTGTTAAGGGGGAAATATTGATGTGCGTGGAAGCGGCAGGGGAGTAAGTCTGCTGCCTGCCGGAAAAAGTTACTTCATCAGGCTGCAGACGGCCTCGGCGTAGGCGGCGGGATCATCCACCGGCAGGCCTTCGATCAGCTGAGCCTGTGCGTACAGCAGAGCACTGTACTTCTTGAGCTTGTCGGTGTCACCGGCCTCCTGTGCGGCCTTGAGCACGGCAAACACGGGGTGGTTGACATTCAGTTCCAGAACCTTATCGCTCTTTACGCCTTCGCTGCCGGGCTGCTTGGACAGCACTTTTTCCATCTCAATGGACAGCGGGCCGTCAGCACTCAGGCACACAGGGTGATCCTTCAGGCGGGTAGAGACCTTGACCTCTTTCACCTTGCCGTCCAGTGCGTCCTTCATGGCATCGAACAGGCTCTTGTTCTCAGCGGTAGCGTCCTCGGCGGCCTTCTTCTCTTCCTCGGTCTCAAGGCCCAGATCACCGCTGTTGACATTCTTGAACTCCACGGTGCCGTCCTTGCCTTCGGCATCCTTGCGGGGATAGGTGCGCAGGATCTGCAGGCAGAACTCATCCACATCCTCGGTCAGCAGCAGGACGTCATAGCCCTTATCCATGACCAGCTCAGCGGCGGGCAGCTTTGCCA
>QWCK01006107.1_pt1 | contig 10376 bp, 12 predicted proteins | sample 1972571 | NCBI WGS metagenome assembly QWCK01 (sample SAMN09866710, study PRJNA288562) | Human gut metagenome isolate term2_stool, whole genome shotgun sequencing... | isolation source: gut | host: Homo sapiens | place: USA: California | reverse complement strand
TTTCTGGGCTTTTCCCGTTTTCGGCACTTAACCCGCTTAATATGGTCATGGGTTCCGGTTTTGAGTGGATCGGAATTATCGTGAATATTGTTATAGGTGTCCTGTTTTGGGTAATAGGATGTATGATCTATAAAAGTAAAGAACTTAAATTTTAAAGACTGAGCGACTCCAAGAGTCGCTCTTTTATTCGAGGAGATATATGATTCAATTAATAGCACTGGATTTTGATGGTACCATCGCAGCCAGGAAACAGCCTGTAGATGAAACTATGGTAAACTACATTAATAAATGGAAAGAACGAAACATTGAAACGGTGATTGTAAGCGGAAGACCGTATCGCTCTTTAAAGCGTGAACTGGAGCCTATTCAAGAAGATGTTTTTATTGTTTCGAATAACGGCAATTTAATACGTACTAAGAATTCGGAGAAGACATATTATAAAAATACATTTCCGAAGGAAAAGATCCGCCCCATCGTTGAGGCCATGATCGCCAGAGGAATCCATCCGATTTTCCATGTGGACAGCTATTTTAAAGGCTACGATCTCGTCACCCTCTTTGATACGACAGAAAGAGAAGCTTCCTATATTTCTTTTTACGAAAATCTCTATAAGCGCATGACTCTTGAAGAGGTATTGGAAGAAGATATACTCGTGATTGCAGGCTATACAACTGCCGATGTGTTTTACGATCTTGAAGAAGATGAGGCGTTAAAATCCAGCGGTATGACCGCCCATCTTTTAAAAAGCCGAGACAAAATTCTTTCTTTAATCGAAATAATAGGCAATACTAACAAATGGAACGGTCTTGAAAAACTGGCGGAAATTAAGGGAATCGACACGGAAAATATCGTCGCTTTCGGCGACGATATGAACGACGAATCAATGATAGAACACGCCGGTATCGGTGTCGCCATGGCATCTGCTCCCGATGAGGTTAAGAAAAAAAGCGATCTGGTCTGCGAAGTTCCACCTGAAAAATACGGCGCCTTTAAACTGGCGGATAAGATCATCAATGAGGAGGTAGTAATTGAATATTAACTGGTATCCCGGGCACATGAAAAAGACGATTGAATCCATTCAATCGGTTAAGAGTCAATGTGATCTCGCCATCGTCTTATTGGACGCGCGCATCCCCATGAGCAGTTATAACCCTTTGCTGGACGATACATTTGCAAACTACCCGGTTCTTTATTTGTTGAACAAGTCCGATCTCGCAGATCCGGCGGTAACAGACGAGTGGATCGAATACTTTAAAGGAAGAGAAGAAACTTCTGCTATTCCCTGGACGGCGACGGGTAAGGCGAACATGCGCGCCCTTTCAAAAGCCATTGAAGACTTGGCAGCCCCAATTCGTGAAAAAGAACGGGCAAAGGGAATGCAGAAGCGCAAACTTCGGGTCATGGTGACGGGAATTCCCAATGTGGGGAAATCCACTTTTATCAATCAGCTGGCGGGAAAGAAATCCGCCGCCATCGGCAATCGCCCGGGTATTACAAAGACCAATCAATGGATTCGACACCATTCCGAATTTGACTTACTGGATACCCCCGGTGTTTTGTGGCCCAAATTGGATCCGCCGATTCGAGGTCGCCATTTGGCTTTTACAGGTTCAATTAAAGATGAAATTATGGACAGGGAAACTTTGGCTTTTGAACTTTTAAAAGAGGGTATGGAAAAGTTCTACGAGATCATTGCTAAACGCTACGATATAAAAGAAAACTACACGGATGCCATAGATCTTATGGACGCCATCGGCAAGCGCCGTGGCTGTCTGATGCGCGGAGGCGAGATCGATTATACGAAAGTAGCATCTATTATTCTCGATGAGTTTCGAAACGGTACCTGGGGCGCAATCAGTTTGGAGCAAGTAGATGACCGACACATGCTTTGATCTGGAAATATTGAAAGATCATTACGATTACATTGCAGGAATCGATGAAGTCGGTAGGGGGTGTCTGTTCGGCGATGTCGTAGCGGCCTGTGTTATCATGCCGCTTGATCACATGATCGAAGGCATTACCGATTCCAAAAAGCTTTCTCCGAAGCGACGCGCGCTTTATGAAAAAGCCATACAGTCTGAAGCGGTCGCCTATTCCTACGGGCGTGAGACGGCTCAAGTTATTGATGAAGTCAATATAAAGCAAGCGACTCGCCGGGCCATGAAATCGGCCGCAGAAGGGGTATTGGATCAAGGGTTTCGTGACGCATCCGTTCTTTTTTTAATTGACGCGGAAACCATTGATCTCGAGTTGCCTCAAAAAAGTGTCATTCACGGAGACGACATATCCTATACCATCGCCTGTGCCTCCATACTCGCTAAAGAATACAGAGATCGATTATGTCTCGAGTGGGATGTAATATATCCGGGTTACGGCATTGCCGGCCATAAGGGTTACGGCACGAAGAAACATCGCGAGGCGATTTTAGAATTGGGACCTAGCCCGATGCACCGCCGATCCTTTCTGACGAAGATTTTGGCCGGGCGGGAAGGCTAGCCCCTCTGTTTTTCATGTCTTGCATTTATGGTATAATGTGCGTATTAGGAGGAAACTATGGTAGAAAAATATTTTGTCGATCCCACAGGGAATTCGAATGTAAAAATCGCAGACGATGTCGTAACACGTATTGCACAAGAAGCGGCTATTCGTGTCGACGGCGTTTATAATAGTTACACTACAAAGCGCGAAATGGTTGGTGATCTCTTAACCGGCCGCAACCCGTCGAAGACAAAGATTACAGGCGATGAACTTTCAAGTGTTGTGGATATCTCTATCGTCGTCGAATACGGGAAAAACATTGTAGAGGTAGCGGAAAATGTTCAAGATGCCGTAAAAGAGAGCCTTGAAAATATGACCGATATCGCTATCGAAGCGGTAAATGTCCACATCAGCGGAGTACGAGCGGAACACGAAACTCAAGCTATTTAATTAGGGAAGGAAGCGCGTGTGAGTCGAAAACTGTCAAGAATTGCCATGATGAAAATACTCTTTGCCATGGAACACAGAGGCGAATTTAATGACGAGGTCATGGAGTCGTTTTTTGAGACCCAATGGGAAGAGTCTGAAATCGAAAAAATATATAATCATGTGTTCTCAGGCAAAGCCCTAAAACGGAGGTTGGAGGAAAGCTCCGAATCGTCCCTTGATGAAGATGAAATTCTCTATTGCAGAGAACATATCGGAGAATTAATCGAGCATTTGAAGACCATCGATGAGCTGATTTCAAACAACTTAAAAGATTGGACACTGGATCGCTTGACCATTGTGGATCTTTCCATTATTCGCCTCGCCGTTTACGAAATTCTCTATTGCGACGATATTGCCAATCCCGTTTCGGTAAACGAAGCTGTGGATATTGCTAAAATGTTCAGCACGAAAGACAGCGCCCGATTTATTAACGGGATTTTAGGTTCTATTTTGCGACAAAGTAATGATCAAACCAATTAGTATTTCGGAACTTTTAGACTATACGAAAAAAATAGTCAAAACCGACTACATTTTAAGAAAAGTACGCGTAAGGGGTGAAGTCGCAGAAATAGCTACTGCACAAAGCGGGCACCTTTATTTTACGTTAAAAGACGATCGCTCCCGATTATCATGTGTCATGTTTCGAGATGATCAATCGGATATTGCAGCTTGTCAAGCGGGGATGGAAGTTGAAATCGACGGATATGTGGACATTTACTCACCTTCCGGTCGTCTTCAGTTGATTGCCAAGACCATGGAACCCGCGGGGCAGGGAGCCCTTTATAAACTTTTTCTTGAATTAAAAGACCTTCTCGAAAAAGAAGGTCTATTTGATGTGGAAAAGAAACGTCCGTTACCTAAAAATCCATTGACTGTCGGCATGGTCACTAGTACGGCCGGTGCGGCTCAACACGATTTTTTAAGCGTGGCGGCTGCAAGAAACCCGGCGGTATCGGTGATTATTTCTCCGAGCCGCGTACAGGGAGAAGATGCGGGGAAGGAACTGACCCGTGCATTTGAAAAGCTCGATGCCCGTGACGATATCGATGTGATTATTATTACGAGGGGCGGCGGCTCCATTGAAGATCTCTTTTGTTTTAATGACGAAGATCTCATCCGTGCCATCGACAAAAGGCGCCACCCAGTAGTTTCCGCCGTAGGTCACGAGGTGGACACAACTCTTTGCGACTTCGTAGCCGATGTGAGAGCGGCGACGCCAACCCATGGTGCAGAGATTATCATCCCTCATAGAAGGGATCTTTTAGACGAATCGGAAGTTCAAATTCTATTCATGGAAAATATTCTCCGTCACCGTTTAAGAGATTGCGCACATGCTCAGCAATCTCTCTATTATCGCTTAAAGCACACCATTTCTTTGGAATCGGTAGCGTTTAAACTAGATTTGGCGAAGGAATTCAAAAGACGTATGGCGCGACAAATGGTAAAAACTTTAGAGGACGAGCGTAGGGAAAGGGAGTCTCTTTATAAACGGATAACAAAGTTTTCCCTCACAAGACGCGTCTTTGAAGAAAAAAAGAGTATAGGGGAAGCTCGCCGTCGTATGAATAAGTCATTACTTAAAGGTTTATATGAAGAGAAAGAGCACTTGGAGCTTATGAATCTCCGAATTAAATCTGTAGGCGAATCCAAGCGATCGCCGCGAGTCGAAAAAAACGGACACGGTATTTCAAGTGTTGACGATCTTAAAATAAGTGATGAACTTTCTATCGCCTTTATTGACGGAAGAGTGGATGTTTCTGTAAAAGGGATCACGAGGTATAGAGATGAATTATAGAGAAAAATCTGAAAAGCTTGAAAAAATGGTCGAACAAATGGAAAATGACGATCTGACACTGGAAGAGATGGTTTCCTTATACGAAAAGAGTACGGCACTTTACAAGGACCTGGAAAAAGATCTCACTGCTCTTGAACAGAAGGTGCGTATTTTAACCGAAGAAATGGAAAGAAAAGAGGAAGAGGATGAATCAATTTGATGAGCGCTTAAAAGAATATTACGATTCCATCCCTTTAGCCGCTGAAGAACTGAGAGAATCCATGCTCTACTCCCTCTTTACAGGGGGCAAACGCATACGACCGAGAATTTTCTACACAGTTCTGAAAGACCTGCAATACGAAGGCGAAGCAGATTTTTATTTTGCCGCCGCCATGGAATCCATTCATACATACAGCTTAATTCACGACGATCTCCCCGCTATGGATAACGATGATATTCGGCGCGGTCAACCGACAAATCATAAAAAATTTAACGAACCCCTCGCCATTTTAGCAGGTGACGGATTGCTTTCTCAAGCTGGAGAACTTGCAGCTCAGGGCGCTAGCATGGAGCCTGAGGGTGGAATTTTAGCCATGACCTATTTATTTAAAGCGGCGGGAACGACAGGCATGGTAGACGGTCAGGCTTTAGATATCCGCGAAGGAGCTTCTTCAGGCGATGAGGTTATTTATTCTAAAAAGACCGGAGCTTTGTTAGGCGGCTGTTTTGCTATGGCAGGAGCCCTCGTTGGAAAAGACTCGTCGGTTTGCGACAAGCTTTATAGAGTAGGGGAAACCTTGGGAATAAGCTATCAGTTTCAAGATGACTACTTGGATCTGGTTGAAGACGGAAAAGACGGGGAACAGGCTTACTTTACGGAAAAAGCCGAGCGCTATACCTCGGAGTGTTTAAATTTACTGAATGAAATCGGAAACTTCCCTGAAACGGAAGCTCTCATCCTTAAGATTTTAAAACGGGATCGGTGATGATATGAAAGAGAGGGCAGACCTCTTATTGGTAAAAAAACAATTAGCGCCTTCTCGTGAAAAGGCAAAAACTATCATTATGGCGGGTGAAGCCTTTATAGGTACCGAGCGCATTGCAAAACCCGGTCAGATGATCGAGGAAGATGTCGAGATTACGATCAAAGGTCATAGCTTAAAATACGTTTCTCGGGGAGGTTTTAAGCTCGAGAAAATTTTAGACGACTATTCAATCGATTTGAAAGACCATATCTGTATGGATATCGGATCTTCCACAGGAGGGTTCACCGATTGCATGCTTAAGCATGGCGCAAAAAAAGTCTACGCTGTGGATGTCGGATACAATCAATTGGCCTATGAACTTCGGGTGGATCCAAGGGTCGTTGTCATGGAGCGGACCAATGTGCGCCACTTGGAAAAAGAGGAACTCGCAGATGCTATCGACTTTATATCAATCGATGTGTCCTTTATATCCTTAGAACTCGTGTTGCCGAAAGCCGTATCTTATCTGGAAAAGCCGGGTCGTATATCGGCTCTTATCAAGCCGCAGTTTGAAGCTGGAAAAGATAAAGTCGGCAAGGGCGGTATCGTTAGTGATCCCAAAGTGCACAGAGAAGTGCTTGAGAAGATCGTAAACCTTGCGACGGAACTGGGGATGACGATCGAATCTTTGACTTTCTCTCCCATACAAGGCGCCACAGGGAATACGGAGTTCTTAATGCTTATGACCAATGGTGAGACCGATCGAACCCCTTTAACTGTAGATGAGGTTATAAAAGCGTCGAAGGAGGAATTTCACTAATATGTTTTTACGTCTTCAAATCGACAATTTTGCAATTATTGAACATTCCCGCATCGAGTTTCATGACGGCTTTTCCGTCTTAACCGGGGAAACCGGAGCCGGGAAATCCATTATTATGGATGCCATCGGTCTTATACTCGGCGGTCGTGCACAGAAAAATATGATTCGAAAAAATGCAGAATCTTCATCGATTCAAGGCGTTTTTATGACCCGAAACAAGAAGGCACTAAATTTTTTAAAAGAAAATCGCATCCCCTACGAGGATGTGATTATCGTTGAGCGGTCCCTGTTTAGAGATCGCCCTTCAATCTCTGAAATCAACGGAAAGACCGTCACCAACGCTCTGTTAAGAGAGTTCGGCTCCATACTGGCTCTATCGGGTATGCAGGGAGAGAACAGCTTTTTAAGCGATCCGAAATTTCAGTTGGAGCTTATCGACACCTTCTGCGGTAGAGAACATTTAAATTCCCTACGGGATTTAAGACAGGATGTGGCAAATTATCGTGACCTTGAAAATAAACTCAATAGGGAAAGCGGCGATCCTCAGCAAATGGCTCGAGAGATGGATTTGCTAAGGTACCAAGTGGATGAAATTGAATCATTAGCTCTTGAACCCGGAGAAGACGATCTGTTGAAAGAAGAGTTTCACACCATCCGAAATCAAAGCTCGACACTGGAGTACTTACATGAGCTTTCTCAAATGTCCTTTGATGACGGAGGCATTCGCAGTTTAATGGATCGTTTCGCATCCTCTCTTGAAAAGGTAGTTCAAAACGACGGAAGCTACGGCGAGTTATCCGAGGAGTTTGAAGATATTCGCTATCGTTTTCAAGAAGTGGCCTACAACTTGAGAGAGCGAGCGGAGAATTTCGAGGCGAATCCCGAACGGCTTAATGAAGTGGCTGAACGGCTTGACGCCATTAACGGCGCCAAAAGGAAGTACGGAGACAGCCTCGAAAAAATTGAGGAATTTCTTGAAGCGAGCCGTGAACGATTGGCTTATCTTAAAGATTACGATCAAAACATAGAGGATTTAAAGAATGAAATAGAAAAAGTTAAAAAGGATGCGGATAAAAAAGCCGAAAGCATTCGTAAGTCACGAATTGCAATGTCGAAAAAAGTAGAAGCTCGTATCGCCGAGGTAATGAAAGAGCTGGATATACCCGAGGCTAAATTTAAAATTCACTTTGAAGAAAAAGTTCTTTCAGAAAACGGTAAGGACGCAGTCATCTATATGGTATCTACCAACAAAGGAGAGGACCTTCTGCCGTTGTCAGAAGTAGCTTCCGGAGGTGAGATCAGCAGAATTTTTCTAGCTTTTATCAGTATCTATGCAGAGTTCGACGATCGGGAGATTCTGATTTTAGATGAGGTCGATACAGGTATGAGCGGGAAGACGGCGAAAGTTGTTGCGAAGAAAATGGCTCAGCTTTCAAAAGATCGGCAGCTTATCGTTGTAAGTCACTTACCTCAAGTTGTAGCTCGCGGGGACAGGCAATATCAAATTACAAAAAGAGAAGAAAACGGCCGAACAGTTTCAGTCGTTAAATCCTTAAATAAAGAAGAACGCGTCGCCTATCTGGCCACCATGATCAGTGGGGCGGATACAGAGACGACAAGAAAGACGGCAAGAGAAATGCTGGAAGAACGTTATGAGGAGGAACTATGATTTCTGAAGAGCGCGTAATACGTAGCGAAAAGATTTATGAAGGCAAGGTCGTAACCTTGCGCTGCCATACGGTCGAATTAGACGGGCAACGCTACGGCAAACGTGAAATAGTGGAGCATGCGGGCGGAGCCTGCATTATCTGCTTTAGAGAAGACGGCAGTATTCCCTTTGTGCGTCAATATCGCATTGCCACAAAGAAAAACTTATTGGAACTTCCTGCCGGCTTTATTGAACACAACGAAAACCCCATGACAGCCGCCCTTCGTGAGCTTTCAGAGGAGACAGGCCTCGTAGCGGAATCTGCAGAGTTTTTACTGGAAGCCTACTCATCTCCGGGTTTTACTAACGAAAAGATCTACATTTTCATGTGTGAAAATCCTGAACAGGGTGAACAGCATTTAGATGAAACCGAAGACTTGGAAGTTGAATATATGCAACTGGATGAAGCACTTCGCATGGTAAAGCTCGGCGAAATAATCGATGCAAAGACGATTATCGCCCTGTATGCCGCCAAAGAAATGAGAGATAAAAATGAATCAAGCAATTAAATTTATTCAAAGCAAGACAGACATCAAACCGGAAATCGGCATTATTTTAGGGAGCGGCCTAGGTGACTTTGCAGAAAGTATCGAAAATCCGACGCGGATTCCCTATGGTGAGATTCCGGGTTTTAAACAATCTACAGTAGAAGGCCACAGCGGTGAGCTTATTCTAGGTAGCCTTAAAGGTAAACATATCGTCGCTATGAAGGGGCGCATTCACTTTTACGAAGGTTTCGATATTCAAGATGTAGTCTATCCGGTAAAAATTCTTTGCGGATTAGGGATCGAAAAGCTAATCGTTACCAATGCTGCAGGAGGAGTGAATCGTAACTTTAAACCTGGCACGCTCATGCTGATTAACGATCACATTAACTTTAATGGGAAAAATCCCCTGATCGGGCCTAATGATCCCGTAGGCGATCGCTTCCCCGATATGTCTTACGCATACGACGGTGTATTGCTGGAAAAAGCCAAAGAAATTGCAAAAGATTTAAATATTAACTACGAAACCGGCGTCTATATGTATATGACAGGTCCCAGTTATGAAACACCGGCGGAAGTACGTATGGCGAGCATCTTAGGTGCAGATGCTGTAGGTATGAGCACTGTTCCGGAAGTTATTATCGCACGCCACCGCGGTATAAAAGTGATCGGCATTTCCTGCATTACCAATATGGCGGCGGGAGTATTAGATCAGCCCTTAGATCATGAGGAAGTTATTCGCGTATCGGCGGAAGTATCCGACGATTTTAAAAAACTCGTAACGGGAATCGTCGAGGAGATTTAATTCATGAGTGTATTGGAAGTTATTGAAAAGAAAAAACAGGGCCGTCCGCTTTCTGCTGATGAAATAAAAGACACAATAGATGATTATGTTAAAGGTGTCATCAAAGATTATCAAATGAGCGCGCTCTTAATGGCTATTTATTTTAAAGGGATGAATAAAGAAGAGATCAATGCGCTGACAGGTGCCATGATCGATTCCGGTGATACGGTGGACTTATCATCTATTAAGGGGACCATCGTAGACAAACACTCCACAGGCGGTGTCGGCGATACGACGACGCTCATTCTCGGTCCCATTCTTTCAGCATACGGTTTGCCTTTTGGAAAGATGAGCGGAAGAGGACTGGGTCACACCGGGGGTACCCTGGATAAATTAGAAGCGATTCCCGGACTTCACGTGGACCTTTCCGTGGACGAAATTATAGACGCCACAAATAACGTGGGCATGGCCGTGGCCGGACAGACGGCAAATATTACGCCGGCGGACAAAAAGCTCTACGCTTTACGAGATGCCACGGCGACAGTCGATGCTATTCCCTTAATCGCATCGAGTATTATGAGTAAAAAGCTCGCCATTCATGGCGATTGTCTGCTTCTGGATGTAAAAGTAGGCGACGGCGCCTTTATGAGAGACAGAGAGAGTGCTTTGAAATTGGCGGAAACCATGGTTTCCATCGGCGAAAACTTCGGCAGAAAAACCGTGGCCATGTTGACTCGCATGGATCAACCTTTAGGAAAGGCTGTAGGAAACGCCCTTGAAATTCAAGAGGCAATCGATACGCTTAAGGGCGAAGGACCTGATGACTTGACGGAACTTTGCATCGCTCTTGCCGTGCGTTTGATTGCTATGACC
>QWCK01006105.1_pt1 | contig 10383 bp, 4 predicted proteins | sample 1972571 | NCBI WGS metagenome assembly QWCK01 (sample SAMN09866710, study PRJNA288562) | Human gut metagenome isolate term2_stool, whole genome shotgun sequencing... | isolation source: gut | host: Homo sapiens | place: USA: California | reverse complement strand
ATTCATCACGTTCCGCCTGTGTTTGACATCATTTGTGTGTTGAGGCGGAACGTGATAAATCACGCCCCTACGTAATAGAACGATTTAGGTTCGGTTAGGTATAGGGTGTGGCGATATTCTAATATTGTTTGCGAAGCAAACGCAAAGATATTTTGCGATGAGCTTTATGTCTATAAAAAGATATTCTCCGGATATTCTAAGATTCGGCGAAGCCGAGAGGAGGAGTTTTTAATTCAAAATTCATAATTCATAATTCACAATTAAGCTAGCGCGATGTAATTCAAAATTCGTTGCTAAAACGTAGGGGCGTGATTTCATCACGCCCCGTTTGTGTTTGTCATCTTCCGTATGCTGTTTGCTTACTTCCTGATCACGGTCTGTATGGTCGTGAATGCGTTGGTGGCATCGATAATCTGGAGCAGTTTGTCCCAGTTGGCTGCCGGCTCATGCTTGTGGTTATAGGTTCTCACCACATTGATGAGCAGTTTGCCATTCTCTGCCGATGCTTTGGAAACAAAGGAGCCGCACTCGTTGGTCACATTCTTGCGGAGTTGGTTCAGCGCGTCTGCCGACACTTTGTATCCCTCAGGCAACGCAATCTCCACGTTCCATATCGCTTGCCGGGGCGAAATCATGTCGATGTCGGCTGTGCGGTGGCGCTGCTGTCCCTCCACCTTCAGCACATCTCCCAGCATCTTGCCGGTTGAAAGAATGAGGTTGCGGCCGGCTTTCTTCACCATTCCTTCCATGGCATAGTTGGCGGTGTAGGCCAAACTGCGATTTTTCTTGGACGTACCCACCGATACAACCTTGCAGTCTTTGATGTTCTTCGGAGCCTCGTCCCAATAGCCCTTCACCAGATCTTTCAACCTTTCCTGCTGTTTTTCCATGGCCTTGTCCACCGTTTGCTGCTCAGCTTCGGCCTTTCTCTTGCCCTGCGTTTCCGTAAAGGGTTTGGCATCAGTCACCCGGTCGAGATAGGAGTCGTACACATCTTTCAATGTAAGAATTTCCGTGCCCAGCATCTCGCGCATGTTACCGGTGGCACTATGTTCGTGATTGATGGCCAGTTCGTTACCGTTTTCTATCCTTGCGTTGAGCGTGTAGACGTTCTGATTATCCTCAGCTTTGCTGGCGGGCAGCACAAAGACCGGATAGTCGCTCTTGGCTTCCTTCTTGTTCTCCGGACTGAGTATAGCCTTGCGACCCTGCATGTCGCATCTCAGTTCCCCTGCCACGTTGAGCGACGGGCACCACGAATAATAGCGCTCCCCCTCCTTGAGGTAGAGAAACGGTATGCCGTTAGCATAGACCGACAGTTGGTCTATAGGCTCGACACCGTCCATCGTGGTGTATCCGATTTTCGTTTTCTTAATGCCGGCCTGTGCGAGTCGCAACTGCAGGTTGTAGGCAAACCGGCGCAGCGAAGCATCGGTGACACGATCCCTGGCGTATGCAAAGCACAGCAAGTCGTAGACGTAGTCGGCGCGGTCGGTGATGTTTGGAAACTTCTTGATAGCAGCCTTGCACTGTTTCTTGAGATCTTTGTGGCCCTCATATTCGAATGTCACAACACGAAAAAACTCTATCGCATCGTCCTGTATGGCCTTGGCGGTGGGATTAGCCTGCAACCCCTTATGTCTGGAACTGGGCGGAATAAACTCACCCTTGAGTCGCTTGCCCTGAATGTTGAGTACCGTGATGGGCGAGTGATCCATCGGATTATACCACAGGTCGGGGTCCGTATTTTCCACGTTGGTCACCTCGGCATCGAGGATGATGTTCTTCTCTTCATCGGTGCTTTGCTTAAAGTCGGGTGCACCGTTGAGCGTGCGGTATTGCGTGGTGAGGTCCTTGTCTATCACGCAGTGTACTTTCTTCCACAACATGGGGTATTCGTCCTGATAAGAGATGAAGAAGGGTTCCATGGTGTGCTCCTCCAACTTCTTCTCCTCGTAGGTGAAGATATCGATGTTGTCGCCGATGGCCAGTCCCGGCACGGCCAGCTTCTGACCTTTCTCCTTATCGTTTTTCCCCTCGGCGGTGTTCACGTAGTCGTCGGTGCTGACTTCCTTTATGGTGCCGTCGGGCTTGATAACCCTCACGCCAAGCACTTGCTGCACTTTCTCGCTCCAGCCAAACCGGTTTCGTCGGTAGTAGGAAATGAAGTCGAACTCGGAATACTTCTTGAGCGCTGCCTGGTCGTTGATGTGTATGCACACGCGGTTGAGGTCGCTGGAGATAATGTTCCGCTTCATCGTGATGCTAAGATTGATCAATGAGAAGAGATCCAAGCGCGTCTTCTGGGTGACACTCACATCGCGGTAGGCTGCCACGATGACCGCACTCTCGTTCTTGTACTTGGCCGGAATGTCGGTGTTCTTGAACTGCGGGAGGTCCATGGCCCATACGTTTTGCCTTATCGTATCGGCAAAGGCCTTGTACTTCTCCAACTTGTCGGCATACACGCCCGTAGTGCCCATCAGCAGCAACGTGCATAGGCACAGCAACATTTTGCTTACTCTGTTCATGTTATCAGTTTTTTGAGTTAGGATTCGTAATCACCAGTTGCTCGTTGCATGCGTCGTTCCACTTGCTCAGCATGTCGTTCCATTTCATGATGTCGGCCTTGGGCAGGTAACGGTTGCGGATGGTGAGCACACGGCGCAGCACCACGCGGTTGCCGTCACGCACAAAGCTGCACTCCATCGTGCCCTGCGGCATGTCGAACCTCTTCGAAGGGGGCACCATGACCTTGCACCCGGCCGGCAGCTGCACGCTCACCTCGCGCACCACGCGGCATCTGAGTGGAAGCATCACGTCGTGGGTGCGGTCGGTGGTGTCTATGCGTTGCGAGAACAAGTCGTTGTGTGGATTCAGTTCCACATACACCTCGTTGTCCACCTGCTGCACACCGGTGCGGTTGACGATTTTGCCTTCGAGCACGGCCCACACCTCCCTGCGGTCGTTGGCAGTCCACTTCACGTCGGTTATCTCATGAACGTGGTCGTCCGAGTTCATGGCGTTGCCCAGCAAGAGGAGTTTGTCGCCCTGCTGTGTATCGTCGTGCGTGCGCATGAAAAACTCCTTCATGTCGCCACACCAGGCATTGCTCACACGCCCCACAAGTCGCGGTTGGCCGCCCAGTTCTAAGGTGTAATGATAGGCCAGACTGTCCACCGAACTGTCGCAGCCCGGCGCAGGCAGCGTCATGAGCGTGCAGTTGGCGCCGTTCTCCACCATAGCCTCCCGCCCCTGTATGTTGCCGGGAACGTGGGTGGCGGGAACAAATCGGTTGGTGGCATCCAGCCAATAGGTCTTGCCGCCATGACTCAGCATGCAGATCATGTGGTCTACGGCTCCTAAGGTGGGCACGTCGCTGGCCTTGAACGGTATGTCCTCCGTGCCGATGTCCACCAGTCGCGCATCCATTTTCTGTGCCTTGAGCAAGGTGCAGAGCAGCATGGCCATGCCCTTGCAGTCGCCGTAGCATTTGCGCACCACCTCTGCCGGGCGGTCGGGCTGATGCCCCGTGATGCCGGCCTCGAACGCCACATACCTGATATTCTTCTGCACCCATGCATACGTGTTGCGAATGCGGTCTTTGTCGCTCTTCGCGTCGCGTCCAATCTCCTCCAATATCGCATCGAGGTTGGGTATGGCGGTGTCTATTCGGGCAAGTTCGTTCGACCATTTGTACATGTCCTGATAATCGGCAAACGCTCCCACGATGCTGATATACGGGTAGATGGCGGCCATGGGTGGCATGGCATTCTCCGACACCATGCCTTCCATGTCGGTAATGGTGTAGGTATAGATTCTGTCGTTGGCATCCTCACTCTGTTCAAACTTGATGTTGGGGGTGAAGTTCTGGTGTATCGGTTTGAACTGGCTAAACTGCTTGGGAATACGAATCACGACAGTCTTGTGTTCCACCTTGAAATCCTCCGGCAGATAAATGCGCGTGAAAAATCGCACGTCCTTGAACGTGCGTTCAAACGAAGCCTTGCCCTCGCGGCGCTTCCGGTCGAACTCGATATTAAAGAAACATACCTTGGTGTCGTCATAAAACACATTTTCGGGCGTAGCGTTGCGGTATTGCGCGCGTCCTTTTCCCGAAGCCTTGTCCAAAGAGATAAACTCGCCGTACAAGGTGTATGGCTGTATGTTAATAGTGCGCAGTGAGAGCGACCGATAGTGTGTCGTCACCGTGTTCTTCACGATTGGCTTGCCGTCACTGCCGGGCATCAACACGTAAGTGTCGGTGCAGGCATCTATCACAACATCTTTCTCCGGCTTGGCTGCCCGGCATACGAAAGTAGCCTGTGCCAGCAGCAGGACGAGCCATAGTTTCAAATAGGATATGCTCTTCATCAGGTATATATTTAAATAGGTGACACACACGTGTCAACCCTTGATGTTTCCGGTTTCAAAAGTATGAAAAAAAAAGATTCCTGCAAACAATTTACGCCACTTTTCAAAAAAAATCAAACATTTTCATGTCACGGCATCTTGCTCCGATTGTCCCAAGTTCAAAAGATTTTTCATCGTAGTACTCTTTGTTAAAAATATGTTTCATTAATCATAATTAACAAACAGGGGCGGGTAATTTTAACAAGAGTTTGTAACTTTGCACTGTAAAATCAAGGTAATCAAGATATTAATTCACAGACTTTTGAGTTGAACAAACCATTTTAAATCTTGATAAGCCTCTGTTAATGAGCTCATTTTGTATAGATTGCAAATCCATCCTAATGTGTATCAACATTTGACCGACAATGGTTATGGCATGGCCGCACCATGTCGGCTATGCAGCGCATATAAGTTATAGAGAATCCCTTTGGGTGAGCAGCGGTCTTACGAGACTTGCCTTGTGGGTAAAGATTTTTAATTAATAAATAGATATGATGAAAAAAAATTATGTTACACCGGGAATCGCATTACTTCCCTTGCAAATGCCGATAGGCCCCAATGCAGGCGTAAGTGGTGAAGACAATGGAGGTATGAAACCCATTGATGCAAAGGAAAACCCGATCGACGACGAATTCGAGATGAATTTCAGATCATGGGACGAATAACGCCCTATGTTGCAAGTATTCGTTTAGAAACGATGAAGAAAGAATAGAGATTTAAAGAAAAAGAAATGGAAAATTTTACTTCTCCGAGGTCAAGCAGACCTCATGATGTGTGGCAACGCTGCCTACTCATGCTCGTCATGATGCTCACCTTTGGTGTGGCGGCTTTTGCCCAGACCTACACCTACAAAGTGTCTAAGATAGACATTGGCTGTGGAGCGTCTGGAGGATCTGTTACATTAAGTGTAACAGGCACGAACGGAGTTAAGCCTAATGGCTCCGCGCAAATTCGTAAGCCAGGTGATCCGGATCATACTATTACGGTAAATGGTGTGCAGCTGTTGGATGATGCTAATTTGACACAATCACCAACTGATCCTAACACATGGACTAAAACATGGGTTAACCTTACAGAGGGAACATACGACGTGTACTTCCTTATCACTACTGGCAAAAAACAGGAGAATGCTGGACGGGTAGAGGTGAAGAAAATCAACGAAACGTATGTTTCGCCAACCATGACCTATACCCAATCGGATCCCTATTGCTCTATCAATGGCAGCAATAACGGTAGTGTTGAGGTAACGGTGAAAAATGGTTTAGGTCCATTCCACTATACGGCTGAAATCACAAGTACAAATGGTACGGTGACAGCCCAGACTTCGGGTGCCAATGCCATTGACGCCCGTACTTGGAAAGTTACAAAGCTCTCTCAAGGCGATAAGGTGAAGGTAACTGTGGCAGACACGCAAAATGGCGTATGCCCCACTACCCAAACATCGGTAAGTGTTGAAGGTATTACCATGGGACTGGCAGCTGCGCCTCAATTATGGTGGAAGAGATACTCCAGAATGTATCTTGGCAACTGTCAATACCAAGACTATATAGCTGTTAGGGTCTCTGGCAGCACACAGGAAGCCAGGGCAGAGCAAGCCGAAATGCTGAAAAACGGTGGCCTTAGAGTAGATAGCTGGGGTGGAACTAAGGATGTCTTTAATCTCGAGTATGACGAAACGAAAAGTTCGTCAAACAGTTACTCCACCACCTTGGTGTTCAAGGCAAGCCTCAAGGGAAACCGGCCGCAAGATAAATGGCTTATCAAGCAATACAAGCCTTTGTGTACGGGCGTAATGACAGAAGGCAAACAGTTGTATGCAAAGGATATGAACCTTGGTAGTGATGGCGGAAACGATCCTTATTACAGTGCGCCGTTCAAACTGACTCCCATATCCAACTACAATACGGATGAGAATTGTAACGTTCTCAGTAAAGAATTTAAAATTAAATATTCTACCACGGTGAGTGGGACTCATTATTACTTTCCTGAAGGAACCAAGGCAAAGCTTCAGAAAAAGAATACAGAGACGGGCAACTGGGACGAACTGCCAGTTGATGTGCCGATGGGTGGAGGAACTTTGTTTGAAAATGATGAAAGAACCGTAGACGTTACTGATTATGGACCCGGAACCTACCGCTTTGTCTATGATGACGGTTGCGACGTAGTAAACGTGACCAAGGAAGTTGAAGTGACATTGCCTAAAAACTTGGACATCAAGAGTGGTTCAACTTTAAGTCCTTGGTGCATCGCTGGTATTCATGGGAACACCGCAGGTGCATGGATAGAAGTATCAAAGAAATCCATGCAATATGGAGTGCACATTGAGCGAAAGGACGGTGCTACATCAACCACGTTCAAGACAACACCATTTTTGAGCAATGTTGAATATGAGCATACCTTGTCTTTCCCTATTGATTTTAAGACCACGCCTCGCAATGGCTATCTTCAAATTTACGACTTGCCCGTTGGCGAGTATGTGATACGTATTAGTCGATGCGGCGAAATCTCCTCACCGATGAGTTTGACCATTGGCGAAAGCGACGTTATCAAATACCAGCCTCGCAACGACAGCGGTTATAAGAACGGAGTAAAGGTTCAGGCAGGTTGCGGAGACAATACGGTTAGCTTCGACTTTGGGTTAGGAGATTGTAATCACCTGGCACAGGATTATGTAAAGTCGGATAGTCCGGGATCTTCACATAATTCCCCTGGAAGTTTTGAGGAAAACACTCCGATTGAAGTAAGCCCTTATCTTCCTAATTGGCAATTTGCCGTTGGTATCAATGCGCAGACAGACGATCATGTGTATTCTCCTATCGAGCAAGCGTATGTTCCCAAATCTTATGGCGCAGTTATTGGTGTGAACAACTTTGCTAACAAAACTTTTGCTTTCCATTTCGATCCTTCCAAGGGTGACGGCGCTTTCGAGGTGCAAGGTGCGATGTGTGATCTGAAAGATCCAAACTCTGGCCTTATCAGCGTGGGCATCAAGAAAGGATATGAAGCTACTTATCCGTTGCACTACGAACTCAAGAAAGCCACTGAGCAGAATGGTGTGGTAACTCCTGAGGGAGAAGCTCTTAAGACAGTGGATATCACCGAAAATAATGGCGAAAACGCTTCACTTCATGTTTTCAGTGGGCTTGCAGCAGGGTGGTATCAGGTAACTGCAGAATATAACAAAGGCAATGGCTGCCCTGCACAGTTATCAAACGTTTATATCTCTCCTGTAGGAATTCCTGAAGTAGAAGCAGAGTGGACAGAGAAATGCTATGGTCAGGGACTTGCTCCCAACCATTTGGAGTTACCCGTGTCTACCTATATGTATGATGTGACATGGACTCGCAAGAATCTTGACACAGGCGAGACAGTTGAGGTTGGTACAGGTAACGCCATAGACGCCACTTTCCCCAAAGCAGGAACGTATGAGTTCACCGTAGGTACCAAGTTTGCACAATCGATACCTACCTGTGCTGGCAGCTCTGGTGGCGAACGTAAGGTAATCATCACTGTTGGCGACTGCACGGGAACGATGGAGAAAAACCTTTGGGTAGGTAATGAGGACACCAAGTTTGAGAATCAAAACAACTGGACAGTAAAGGTGCCGGGAGATGGTGAGGACGTGGTATTTGCCACTGAGGCAAACAATGCTAATCCCAAGAACCCTGCACAGAAAGGCGCAGCCAAGAACGACTGTGTATTGCCAGAGGGCAAGGTGCTGACCATCGGAACACTGGAGAACCAGTCAGACAAGGCTCTTGTGGTATCGAAGAAGAGTAGTGTGGTGGTTTCTACTGCGTTAGTAGGTTACAATCAGCCGGACGATGCCAAGAAGTTGGTGATTAAGACCGACGAGAATGGAACGGATGCTGGCGGCTCGTTTGCCGTATCGTATGCTGAGCCATGCAGCTCTGATGTATATGCAACGGTCGAGCTCTATGGACGCGGACAGAAGATTGGCACCGACAAGATAAGGACGAAAGACAATCTTCAAGGCTCGCCAACCTATGGCCGCATGTTAATAGCAGAGCCTTACACATGGCAACAGATTGGTATTCCTGTGACGGAAACGGCACCAAGCCCCGTATTCAAGGGTTCTTACCTGCAATCTTATTCGGAGGCCAAGAACAGTACGGAACAGTATTACCAAAAGTGGAGCTGGTTGACCAAGGACAACACGATGTCTCCATTCGTGGGCTATCAGCTCACACAGGATGCACCGAAGGTATATGCACTGACCGGTAAATTGAACCTGTGCGACCACAACTTAACGCTGACACGCCAGGCAGCGGAGGTAACAGCATCTAAATCTACCAACGTGGGCGAGAAGCATTGGGGATTGGGACAAAACATCTTTGCCAACTCTTACACAGCTGCCATCGATATTGACAAGCTTAGCTTCCCCGAAGAGGTTGATCCTACGGTATATGTGTACCATACGGGTAGTTTCAACAACTGGTATGAAAATAAGACGACCAACGGAACGCAAGATTTGAATGTGGCAGCAGGTGGCTACTTGGCTGTTCCTAAGAACACAGCAGCAACCATTGGTTACAAGTCGATACCTTCCATGCAGGGCTTCTTGTTGAAGTTCACCAAGGAAGAGACCAAGTTGGGCAATGAGGCTACCGTGACAGTTCCCTACAATAGTGTAGTGAAGAACGAGCGGGCAGCCATGGCCAAACCTTTCTATGCTCCGGCAGAAGTGCCTGGCGCCGTACAGATGGTTTTGGAGAGTAGCAAGGGTAGCGACGTGGTTTGGCTCATCGAGGCCGAAGGTACCACAGACGGCTACGACCGTGGATGGGATGGCCGCAAACTGTTGACCGGTGCGCCTGCCAGTCTGTATGTGCAGACAGCCGACGGACAGATGCAGGTGAACACCACTGCCAGCCTTACCCAACAGCAGGTTACCGTTGAGGGTAGCGACAGCGAACAGTACACGCTGACCATTCGCAAGCACAACCTGCCACAGTACGAGCATCTAAAGTTGGTAGACTACACGGCTCGCCAGCTGGTAGACTTGAGTGAGGACGTAACTTCTTACACTTACTCAATGCGTAACACTGGCATGGACAGCAACCGCTTCATGCTGATGAACACCACGGCAACCTCATTCGACAACTTGCCCACCGACATCCAGCACGTTACGACGTCAACCTGGAACGGTCCGGCCACTGTGTATGCCACATCGGGCGAACAGGTTGCGAAGGTGCGCCTGCCCGAAGACATGGCTCGCCTGAAGGCTCAACTGCCCGGCGGTGTGTACGTTATCTCGATGCAGGTAGACGGCAAGACCGTGAATCAGAAATTGGTGATAACCCATTAATCATCAATCACAATCTCAATCAAAAAGGGTGATAGCTATATGCTATCACCTTTTTTAATTCAAAATTCATAATTCATAATTCACAATTAAGCTAACGCGGTGGCAATTCAAAATTCAAAATTAGGCTAACGCGGTGGCAATTCAAAATTCAAAATTATTCGCAAGCTCATCAACTCGTCACAATTTTCAATTCACAATTTATTACTGTCCGCTAAACATCTCAATCTGGAAAAATTCTTCAACCAGCCCGATGGTGATCTTAAAATTTTATTGGCACAGGCATCAGAAGCACCCCCGGAGGTAATCGAAAACTAACAGGGGGGCTTGTCCAAGTGAGTAAACATGCCCAACTGATGATAATCAGGAGGTTGGGCATGGAGAAGGTTGGTTTAGCGGACAGTAATATAATGAAATTTGGTAAATGGTGTGCCCGGTGGGAGGATTTTCTGAATGAAAGAACGACTCTTATTTCAGGCAAGACCACTTACGACTTAGGACTGCCAAGAGGTCTTTAAAAACACATCTCAAGTGGCTCTTTACAAATGAAGAACATACGGAGGTAAACATACCGAATACAACCAATATGTTGGAAGGCTACAACTCACAACTTAAAAGAGCTTTACTGAACCATAACGGATTAA
>QWCK01006104.1_pt1 | contig 10386 bp, 8 predicted proteins | sample 1972571 | NCBI WGS metagenome assembly QWCK01 (sample SAMN09866710, study PRJNA288562) | Human gut metagenome isolate term2_stool, whole genome shotgun sequencing... | isolation source: gut | host: Homo sapiens | place: USA: California | reverse complement strand
GTATGCTATTGTAAGCTTAGAAGGTCCTATACCAAAGTGCATTCACGAAGGATGGAAGTATATTATTTCATATTTCTTCCCAAAAGAAGGATATAGACACGATGAAAGTCCCGATTTTGAAGTATATGGAGATGGAGATCCTAATTCAGAAGATTATCAAATGGAATTATGGGTTCCTATAGTAAAAGAATAATTTAAATTTGTTTAACGGCATCTATCAAATGATAGGTGCTTTTTTGATGCTTAAAATTAAGGAGGTGAGATATTGGCAAATAGAGTAAAAGGGATTACTGTTGAAATTGGAGGGGATACCACCAAGCTTCAAGAGGCACTAAAGGCAGTAAACACTGAAATAAAACATACTCAATCAGAACTTCGTGATGTTAATAAGCTATTAAAGTTAGATCCTGGTAATACTGAGCTTATCTCACAAAAGCATAAACTTCTAGGACAAACATTAGAAGAAACAAAAAATAAGCTTAATTCACTAAAAGAGGCACAGAAACAAGCAGAACAAGCTCTAGCTGAAGGCAAAATCTCACAAGAGCAATATGATGCCTTAAAAAGAGAGATAATAGAAACAGAACAAGCACTTAAATCCCTTGAAAAGCAAGGTGCAACAACTAATCAAACATTACAAAATGTAGCTATTGCAGGAGAAAAATGGCAAAACACTGGACAGAATATAGAAAATGTTGGCAAAAAGCTAATGCCAGTATCTCTCGCTGTAGCTGGACTTGGTGCAGTAGCTGTAAAAACAGCAGCAGACTTTGATTCTGGTATGTCAAAGGTAAAGGCTGTATCTGGAGCAACTGGCTCTGATTTTGATGCTCTTTGCAAAAAAGCAAGAGAAATGGGTGCGAAGACAATGTTTTCAGCTAGCGAAGCTGCAGATGCTATGAACTATATGGCAATGGCTGGATGGAAAACTAAGCAAATGATAGATGGTATTGATGGTGTTATGAACCTTGCTGCAGCCAGTGGCGAGGATCTAGCTACTACCTCAGATATAGTCACTGATGCTCTTACTGCTTTTGGATTAAAAGCAGAAGATTCATCTCATTTTGCTGACGTCCTTGCAGCTGCATCTTCTAACGCTAATACGAATGTTTCTATGATGGGTGAAACATTTAAGTATGCTGCACCAATTGCTGGAGCTTTAGGTTATTCAGTAGAAGATATGGCAGTAGCAATAGGTCTGATGGCAAACTCTGGTGTAAAAGGCTCACAGGCAGGTACTGCTTTAAGAGCTGCACTAACAAGATTAGCATCACCAACTAAAGAAGTTTCAAATGGTATGGCTATGCTTGGATTAACTGTAGAGGATATTCAAGGACTATCACTTGACGAAACATTGATGACCTTTAGAAATGCTTTTGCTAGTTTAGATGGAACTCAACAAGCACAGGCTGCCTCATTGATATTTGGGAAAAATGCTATGTCTGGTATGCTTGCAATAATTAACGCTAGCGAGCAAGATTACAATAATTTAAGTGATGCCATATATAATGCTGATGGATCGGCTGAGAAGATGGCAAACACTATGCAGGATAACTTAGGCGGACAGCTTAAGATATTAAAATCAGCTTTAGAGGAATTAGCCATATCATTTGGAGAACTGTTGATGCCTGCAGTTAGAGGCTTAGTAGATTTCTTGACTAAGCTTGTAAATGGAATAAATGCACTACCAGAGCCTGTTAAAGGTATTATTGCAAGTATAGGAGTTTTAATTGCTGCTATTGGTCCTATTCTTGTTATAGTAGGCAAACTTGTATGGTCGATTGGTACGATTATGACACAAGGTCCACTGGTAGTTGGAGCCTTTGCAAAAGTAGCTGGCTTTGTAACAGGAACTATTATCCCTGCTATAACAGCTGTCGTATCAGCAATAGGTATAGTACCTATTGTAATAGGCGCTGTAATTGCTGTTTTGGTTCTTTTATGGAATAAGTGTGAATGGTTTAGAAATGGAGTTATTGCAGTTTGGGAAGCAATAAAGGAAGCGACAATAACAGTATGGAATGCAATAAAAGATTTCTTTTCTGAACTTTGGAATTCAATATCTACAATATTTACTGATACATGGGACGCAATAAAGAATACAACGACAACTGTTTTTAATAGTATAAGTGAATTTTTCAAAACAGCGTGGGAAAATATAAAGAACTTTGTAGTAACAAGCATTGAAAATATTAAAACAAGCATAGAAACAGTATGGAATGCAATTAGTACATTTTTCACTACGATACTTACAACGATATCAACCTTTATAAGTACAACATGGAATAACATAAAAACAGCAGTTGTTACCACTGTAAATGCATTGAAAACAACAATTGAATCTATATGGAATGCGATAAAGAATACTATATCAACAGTTATTAATGCAATTAAAACATTTGTTATTAATACTTGGAATACTATAAAGAATAGTGTTACTTCAGTGATAAATGGGATAAAATCAACTGTATCTAACGTATTCAATGCTATGTTTTCAACTATTTCAAATACAATGTCAAACATAGTTAATACAATTAAAACTGGCTTTAATAACGCAGTATCATTTATTCAAAACCTTATATCTAGTGCATATAACTGGGGAGCTGATTTAATTAATGGAATTATCAATGGTATAAAAAGTGCTATAGGTGGAATCGCATCTGCTGTTTCTAATGTAGCATCTACAATAAAATCATTCCTACACTTCTCAGTCCCAGATGTAGGTCCATTAACAGATTATGAAACATGGATGCCAGACTTTATGAAAGGTTTAGCAAGAGGTATAGAAAAGAGTAGAAGTTTAGTCCAATCATCAATGAAGAATGTGGCAAGCGATATGGTTTTAAATCCAAGTCTAGCTACAGTTGGAGCACGTGGAACTCAATCTAACTCTGTTGATATAGGAGGACAAATTAAAGCTGCACTATCAAATATTGACTTAAAAGCTGAAGAATCTGGCGACATAGTTATACCTGTTTACTTAGGAGGTACACTCCTAGATGAGGTTATAGTTAATGCATCTCAAAGAAGAAATTTAAGAAGTGGAGGTAGGTAAATGAAGCATCAATCATATTTAATAATTGAAGGAGTAGACCTGCCTCTACCTAACTCTTATTCTATTGATTTTAGAGATATAGAGGCAGACACAGGAGGAGAAACAGAAGCAGGTACTATTCAAAGAGATATTATCAGAAGTAAAGTAGCTAGCATATCTGTTGACTTCTCATGTAGTCCCAAGCTAGTGAAAGTATTAAGTAAATTTACTAAGAAGGCTAAGTTAAAAGTTAAATACTTAGACACAGAAGATTTATCATTAAAAGAAGCAGAGATGTACATTGATGGTTTTAAAACAAAGCTAGTGAAAGATACTTCATATAAAGGGCTTTGGAATGTATCGTTTTCTTTGGAGGAATATTAATGTATTCTACAAGTGCAGATTTCAAAACAGAAATAAAGAAAAATTCTCGTAGCTTTTATTGGACTGGCAATATTATTTTAAAAGATAAGAAAGTAATCCCTTTTACAAATAGTGACATATTAAAAGGATCTGGATATATTCATAGATCGTGTTCAGGCTCATCAGAGCTTGAGATAGGAACAGTTTATGCTGCGGAGTTTGGCATCAGTTTATTTTCAAATATCGATAGATACAGTCTCGAAGATTCTAAGCTTGAGCTTTTTTATCATCAAGTCTTATCTGATGGAAAAGTTGAAACGATACCTATGGGAATATTTGATGTAACAGAAGCAAATAGGTCTAAGAAAATACTAGAGCTTAAGGGCTACGATTATATGCTACGATTTGATAAAAACTTTCCTATTACAGACACCTTTGGATCTGCGTACGACCTTTTAAGTCTTTCATGTGAAAAATGTAAAGTTAAGCTAGGAATGAGCGAGGACGAGATAAAAGCCTTTGCTAATGGGCAGGAGGCTTTAGCAATTTATAAAGAAAATGACATAGAAACTTATAGAGACTTTATTCACTATATTGCATCAACACTGGGAGTTTTTGCTCAAATTAATAGAATGGGCGAGCTAGTACTTATGAAGTATTCAGAAAAAGTCTCAACAAGCATTAATGCTACAGAGAGGTTCTCATCTTCAATATCTGACTTTAAAACAAGGTACACAGCAATTAACTCTACTAATGCAAAGACTAAAATTGCAGAATACTATTCTTTGGATGAAGACAATGGTTTAACAATGAATCTAGGGATAAACCCTCTTATGCAACTTGGACTTGAAGAGAAAAGACAAAGAATGTGTGAAGCTTTATTAAATGAAGTTACTAAAATACAGCACACACCTTTTGATATGGAAACAATAGGCGATCCTTCTCTTGATCTTGGAGATAGGATTGAAATAATCTATTCTAATGAAACAATAGAGGGTTTAATTACAGATATTGAATATAAGATAAATGGAAAACACAGAATTATTGGTGTTGGAAAAAATCCATATCTTTCAAGAGCTAAAAGTAAAAATGATAAAAACATCACTGGTCTAATAAATCAGATTGAATCTGAGAAGCTAGTGGTGCATTCTTATTCTAACTATTCAGCTATCAACATATCTACAACAGACACACCAATTATTAGAATTGAATTTGCTTCAGATAAAGAAACTGAAGCATTATTTAATGCAGCAATCTTATTAAATGTTATTTGTGACACGGAAGAAAAACACAGGAAGGTAAAAAGAAAAGAAACTAAAAAAGTTGAGATCCTTAATGACGAGAAAAAATCATTCAACCCACCAAAGTTTGAGGACAAAGAAGTTATTGAAGATCTTGAGCTTATAGAAACAGTTGAAGTTCCTACTCGTTTAGTTGTCACTTACGTTTTCAATGATGCAAAAATTGAGCACCACATGCCAAAGGAAACTTACATGAGTGGTGAGCATATATTAAACCTTTTTTATCCTTTGACGAAGATAAAAGAGAAAACAATGAACAATTTCTCAGTACTTATTAGATTAGAATCTGGCAAGGCTATGATAAGCAAGGATAATGCCATAGCAGCAATATCGGGTCAATCATTAGGCTCTAATGAAGAGTGGGATGGAAAGATTAAGGTTGATGAAACTTGGAATAGAATTGATATATCTAAACTATTTATGTTTAGAGGCTTGAAAGAAAAATACGATATTAAAGTTGAAGCTCCTAAAAATATAATTTTTAGTGAGAAAATACAGAAGACTAAGTATATAGGACTTAAAGTTGGATATCTAAATAACAACAATGATGCTGAAATATAATAAAAGGAGGAATGCTTATGTTTAAAGGTAAAGCAACTATCGAGCTCACAGATGTTAATACTAGCAAGAAGGAAGTGTATGAAGAAGAGAACCTGGTAACTAATGCTGTGAAAGATCTTTTTAGCCTTAATCCTAGTGGTCTTATGTATCAGATTGAGTCTAGCACCACAGGATTTAAGGAGGAATTGTTTCCTATAGCTAATAAATGTTATGGTGGAATACTTCTTTTTGAAGACCGCTTAGAGGAAGATCCAGGTAAATATGTAGTACCGTCATCTAATAATGTTATAGGTTTTGCTTCTGACAATGTAAATACTACAGATTATGAAAAAAGAGGATCTGCAAATTTAGCAGAATCTAAAGCTCTAGAAAATGGATACAAGTTTGTATGGGACTTTTCAACCTCACAAGCTAATGGCAAAATATCATCATTAGCACTAACTCATTATAAAGCAGGAAGATTTTTTTATGGCAATAAATATGGAAGAAACGCATTATTATACTTAAACTCAGTAGGTAATAGAAACACTAGCTATGAAATACTTAGAATATATATAGGCATGGTGGAGGCTGATGTAAAGAATAATACTTTTACATCGATATTTTTAAGAAGCAATAAAACGTTAGAAATAGTAAAATTTAAAGAAGATTATTTAAATATAGGTCTTAATAACCCGATGGCTGGCTATACCGTGCAAAAAATCGATAAAAAAATAATTGATTTCAGTAAAATATGTGAAGATTTGTATGAATGGAAAAATTGGATATTTTTTGACGGCAAGGATGGTTACTGGTATGGTTTTACAAAAGATGGAAACCTTAGACGAGTAAAAATAAAAAAATCTGACTACAGTTATACAGTTGATAATTTTGATATTGGCAAAGTATCTCTTTATGGGTTTGGAACATACAATGAAAATACCAATGGGTATTGTAGTAGAACTATTTCTAGTGCTTTTAATAATGGTTATTTATATGTACCCGATTTTAATTCGATTAATATATATAAAATAAACATCAATAATCCTGTAGATATTGTGAAAATACCTCTTAATTTTAAGGGGAAAATTGCTTACGGTATGCATACTAGTAATTATATGTATAAGCTAGGTGACTATATATTATGTTATAACTTTGAAATAAATTCAAAAGATGAAATTATTAAAAGTTTTAGCGATAACTACGAAGGAGTAGGATTAGACAATATATCAACTGAATTAATAGAAATAGGACCATTTAGATTAGGTTATGGAAAATATGATGATACATTATACAAAAAATTATATTTACACACGCCATATCTAGGAACTATTAACAATTTATCGACACCAATATTAAAAACTGCAGATAAAACTATGAAAATTACTTATACATTAACAGAGGAGGAAGGAAATGAATAAAATTTTAGAAAGTCTCAAATACGTCTTTATAGTCATAGGTGGCTATGTAGGCTTTTATTTAGGAAGCATTGATGCGTTTATCTACACCTTACTTGCATTTATAATAGCAGATTATGTAACAGGTGTTTTAAGAGCTGGAGTAGAACGAAAGCTCTCATCAAGCGTAGGATTTAAAGGAATAGCAAAGAAGATTGTTATATTTATTGTTGTTGGTATAGCAAACTTATGCGATGTAAATTTAATTAAAGGTGATGGTACTATGATAAGAACAGCCATCATCTTTTTTTATATAGCTAACGAAGGTTTATCTATACTAGAAAATACAATGGCAATAGGTCTACCTGTTCCAGAAAAACTTAGAGAAATGCTTGAGCAGCTAAAGGAGGACAAGTAAATGTCAAACAGCTCACTAATCCAAGATAAGATACTATCTCCAAATCATAGTGGAAAGAGAACTGAAAAAATATGCAAGATTGCAATACACCACGCTGCTGGAGTTATTAATGGAAGAAATCTAGCATCTCTCTTTGTATCAAAAACAAGAAAAGCCTCAGCAAATTACTGCTTAGGATCAGATGGAGTTATAGTTCTTGGAGTTAATGAGCAAAATAGAGCTTGGACTACATCTTCATCTTGGTGCGACAACAGGGCAGTAACAATTGAAGTAGGAAATTCTACATGTGCACCACAGTGGCTTGTATCCAATTATGTATTGAAAAGACTTATTGATCTGGTTACAGATATCTGTAGAAGAAATGAAATTTATCCATGCACATATACTGGAGGAAAGGATGGCGTTTTGCAAATGCATAAATGGTATGCAAAAACAAGCTGCCCTGGTCCATACCTTTCAAACAAGCTTGCATTTATAGCTGATGAAGTAAACAAAAGATTAAGAGCAGACAATAACAAGTCTAATGAAACATCAACAATGTATCGAGTAAGAAAATCATGGAAAGATGCAAAAAGCCAGATAGGAGCATTTAAGTATTTAGAACTTGCTAAAAGGTGCGTTAATAAAAATCCACAGTATAAAGTTTTTGATGATAAAGGTGCTATTGTTTATGAGATAAAAGATGATAGTAAAACAGATAAGATTGCAAGAGAAGTTATACGAGGACTTTGGGGTACGGGAGATGATAGAAAAAGACGCTTGCTAGAAGCAGGATACGATTATTATGAGATACAGAAAAAGGTAAATGAAATAATTAAATAGTAAGCAAATCAGCCTAATGGAACTGTGTGTTTCATTAGGCTTTTTTTATTGCCATTAACATTTTAATGCCAATAATATTAAGGCGTGCAAAAAAGCAAAAATATTTGTCTTATTACATAAGTATTAAATTGTATTCATTTATGAATAGTTTGAAACAAGTGCGTTTGAAAAAGTTGCACAAAACTTAGGAATGAAGATTAAAAGAATAAGACCATACTCACCATGGAAAAATGGGAAAGTAGAAAGAAGCCATAGAGAAGATATTAAAATAGTGTATAAGAGAAAAACATTTACAAGAGAAAAAGATCTAATAAAGCAAATAAATAAGCATCAAAATAGATATAACAATACAGCTAAAATATCATTAAATTTTAAGACTCCAAACCAAGTTATAAAAGATTATTTTTCGAAGTGTAACATATGTCTTGACAATTAAGAAAATTAATTAAGAAATATGAGCGAATCTATTGACAATGATAATCAGTGATGATATAATAATACCGACAATAGTGTCGGTATGGAGGTGATTATGAAATGAAAATGGAAGCTGATGAAAGAAAAGAGCAGATTAGACAAGCGGCCATGAAAGTTTTTTTGGACAAGGGATTTAGAAATACAGTTATGAATGACATTATGGAAGCGACTGGACTTTCCAGAGGCGGATTGTATCATCATTATGGTTCTACTTATGAAATTTTATACGACATTATGGTAGAAGGTAATTTAAATAGAAAGGATATTATTCAAAAATCAATTTGTGATGAAGGTTCAATATTAAGTCCGCACTTGTTTTCGAGAATGATTATAGACAAGATACTTGCAGATAATGATTATGCAAAGCTATATATTATGTTTTTATGTGAGTTAAAAGAAAATGATGACTTGAAAGAACTATATTTGAAAATAAAAAAAGAGTCCATACAAGTATTTAAAGAATTATTTTATAGTTTGTTTAAAGAGTTGCCGTCTGATGAGACGTTTGAGTTTATGATTAATATCATGAATTCTGGATTGATGGCTTGCGAAATTTTGAATGCGCGTGAGAATTTTATAAAAAATAAGAAATATCTAACTGAAATGATAGAGACTTATTTTACAAATGTTATGAAAAAAGATTATGAAAGGAGTTAAACTTATGGATCTATTAAAAAAATACATTAAGAGAAATAAAACCCCATATTTTATTTCTGTGTTATTTGCAATACTTGGAGTAATTTCAAATCTTTTTGTATATATTATTCTAAGTAAGGTGATTATATCGTTGATTGATGGCATTCAAGATTTTCATTACTATATAAATAAAATTTTTTTGATACTTTTATGTCTTATAATCAAAGAAGTGTTTATGTTTTTGTCAACAATGATTTCTCATAAAACAGCCTATCAAATAATACGAGATATAAGAAAAAGCCTTATGGAAAAATTATTTAATATGCCACTAGGGGACATATTGAATGAGTCTACCGGTAAGTTAAAAGATATAATTGTAAATCAAGTTGATAATACTGAAACAACATTGGCTCATATGATACCTGAGATGACAGCTAATTTAGTAGGACCTATAATATTATTTGTTTACATGTTAATTTTAGATTATAGACTAAGTTTAATATCTTTAATTCCATTAGTTATTGGTGGATTTTTTATGGCAGGGCCGATGAAAAGAATGAAGGTAAAGTTTCCACAAGCAGTTAAAATTGGCCAAGATATGAATAATTCTGTAGTTGAATATATAAATGGAATAGAAGTTATTAAAACATTTAACCAAGGCGAAAAATCTTACAGAAAATATAGGGATAATGTGTATAAAAAGGCAAATTATTATTACGATTGGATGGGAGAAAATACAAGAGACTATGCGATAAGTATGTCTATTGCTCCAGTTGGTATTTTGACAATTATACCCTTTGGTTTATATTTCTGTATGAATGGTTCACTAGATGGTGGCGTATTTTTAACATTGATCATTCTTTCTTTTGGGACTATTCAAAACATTATGAGAGTAATGACTTTTGAGGATGATATTGGAAGAATGTCAACTATTTTCGAAGAGATTAAAAATATACTTTGTGCGAGAGAATTATCTCATAACAATGCAAATCTAGACATAAAAAATCATAATATAGAGATGAAAAACGTAGATTTTTCTTATGAAAAAGATAAGCAAGTCCTAAATAATATAAATATAAATATAGAAGAAGGATCTGTGAATGCTTTAGTAGGTGAATCGGGTTCGGGAAAGTCGACTATTGCAAAACTAATTTCAGGATTTTGGGATGTAGATAGTGGTTCTATAAGTATAGGAAATGTAAATATTAAAGACATGTCCCTTGAAAAGCTATCTACTATTATTTCCTATGTAGCACAAGATAATTTTCTTTTTGATATGTCAATTAAAGATAACATCAGGATAGGAAATGAAAATGCGAGTGATGAGGAAATAATTGAAGTATGTAAGAAATCAGCCTGCCATGATTTTATAATGAAGTTGTCAGATGGATATGATACAAG
>QWCK01006103.1_pt1 | contig 10387 bp, 8 predicted proteins | sample 1972571 | NCBI WGS metagenome assembly QWCK01 (sample SAMN09866710, study PRJNA288562) | Human gut metagenome isolate term2_stool, whole genome shotgun sequencing... | isolation source: gut | host: Homo sapiens | place: USA: California | reverse complement strand
CCTTCTTAAATACTGCAGAACCTGCAACTACTACATCTACACCAGATGAGATAACTTCACTGATATTATCCTCGTTCACTCCACCATCAATTTCAATTTGAAAATCTAAATTCATTTCTTCTCTAAGAACCTTTAGGCGTTCAATTTTTATAAGCGAATGAGGAATAAATTTTTGTCCGCCAAATCCAGGATTAACAGACATAATAAGAACAAGATCAACGAAAGGCAATATGTCATACAAAGTTTCAACTGAAGTTGCAGGATTGATTGATACACCGGCTTTAATACCAAAAGATTTTATATGAGAAATCGTACGATGAAGATGCCTGCATGCTTCCTGATGTACCACAATATACTCCGTCTTATCAGTTACAAAATCTTCTATATATAAATCGGGATTCTCGATCATTAAGTGCACATCATATGGCACAGTGTTTCGATTGTTAAGACTCTTCAAGACAGATGGTCCAAAGGTGATATTTGGCACAAAGTGTCCATCCATTACATCAATATGCAGTAGGTCAGCTCCAGCACTAGAGATTAGTTCCGCTTCATCTCCAAGTTTAGAAAAATCAGCCGCTAACAGCGACGGCGACAAAAACTTCAATCGACTCCTCCTTAATCACATTTATTAATATTCATCATAATCATCATAATCATAATCATATTAATATTTCTTTTTATTAATGATATCCTTTAAAAACATCTCATACGAATTGTATCTACTACTTGAAATTTGACCTTTAGATACAGCATCTAATACAGCACAGCCTGGCTCCCTAATATGCAAGCAATCTTTAAATGCACATTTCGCACCCAATTTTTCAATTTCAGGAAAACAAAGCCTTAAATCGTATTTATCAATATCGGGCAATTCGAGAGATGTAAAACCAGGCGTATCAAATATAAAACTATTATTGTTTTTATCTAGAGGGATTAGCTCAACATGTCGTGTTGTATGCCTACCTCTATTTGTTTTTTTACTTATTTCCCCAACTTCCATATGCCCTCTACCAATTAATGCATTCATAATTGTAGATTTCCCTACACCCGAGGGGCCTGCAAGAGCAACAGTCAGTCCTTCAAATCTATTTCTTAAGTTATCAATGCCAATTAAATTTTTAGCACTAATAGCTACTGTCTCATAAACATCCTTATATATCGAATGTATTTGCTCATACGCAGCCATTGCCTTTTCATCTTCTGTTTTGTTTACACAAATAATGCAATCAACATTCTTCGTTTCGCATACGCATAAGAATTTATCCAGTGACTTCAAATTAGCTTTTGGTTTTGTAGCACTCACCACCATTGCAACTAAGTCAACATTTGCAACCTGCGGTCTAACAAAATAGTTGCATCTTGGCATTATGTCTTCGATTATACCCTTTAACTCTTTATCGTTTGATTGATGGTTTTTGTTTAAGATTGTGAGTTTTACCTCATCTCCAACATATAGCGTCGCCCCATCTCTTTTCAGATTACCACGGCCCTTTGTTGTTACCATTCCAATAGGTGTTTTCACGTAGTAAAATCCACCTATTCCCTTAAGTATCCTGCCATCAACATCTGTAATAGTAGAATTTTCATCAAATTCTTCAGATTTATTTATTAATTCATTTGAGTTCATATAGTGTAAATCAATATTAATTATTTTCCTGTGGTGGATTCTCATTGTTTCCTGGTTGAGGATTCTCAGGAACTTCAGGCATACCCTTGCTTATCTTAATAGAAACAGAAGTACCCTTCTTTAATTCAGTTCCTGCACTATATTGCTGCCACATAACAAAATCTTTCCCGTAGACATTACTTTCCTCATATGAAATATCTCCCACCTGAAGGCCTTCTCTATTTAATGCCTGTACAGCTTGATCAGCAGTCAATCCAGTCAAAGTAGGCACTTTAGCCTTCTCCTTCTTCCCCTTACTAACTACAATGCTGATCGCGGAGCCGGATTTTACAGTGGATCCTGCCGATGGAGATTGGTTCATTATTATACCTTCATCATATTTTTCACTCTCCTCGTATGTTACATTACCCAAAGTAAAACCATACTGACTTAGTACAGCTGAAACATCTGCATCATTATATGTTTTACCAACAAGATCAGGTACAAGTCCAGCTTTCTTACCCTTACTGATATTAACTCTAACCTTTGTGCCTTTTTTGACCTTAGTTTTAGCTATTGGTGACTGAGACACTATCTTACCTTTTTCAATCTCAGCACTGTAAACTTCATCGCCCTTTTTAATCTTTAAATCTAAGCTTTCCAACTCATCTGATGCCTCATCATAGGTCATGCCTTTGAGTGATGGAACCTCAATTTTTTCACTATCATCACCTATGAATTTAGATGAAAGAAAATATCCACCTACTATGCCCAAAATTATAAGCGCAATAAGAGCAATGATCCAAGGTAGCATCTTCTTAAATTTGGTTTTCTTATCTGATGATTTAGACTTATTCTTTGAAGATTTCTTGCCACCCTTATCCGAGATTATATCATTTAATTTTTCCTCATTTTCATCATCAATTTTTACAGGTTTCTTCCTTCTATTTGCACCCTCCATCAAAATATTATCACCTATTTTTTTCGATAGGAAGTCCACATTATTTAAATCCTCAAACATAACCTCCGCATTGTCATATCTATTTGTTTGATACTTGTCAGTTGCTTTTAGAATGATTTTTTCAAGAGCGGGAGGAACATTATCTACGATCTGTGAAGGTGGCTTGATATCCTCATTAATATGCATTAGAGCAATTTCCACTGGATTTTCACCATCAAAAGGCACCTCACCGGTAAGCATTTCGTACAAAACAATGCCAAGAGAATATACATCTGATTTTTCGTCGACATACTTTCCCCTCGCTTGCTCAGGTGAAAAATAATGCACAGATCCCATAACCTGTCCACCATCGTCCTTGTTGACAATAGTAGATGTGGAAATCGCTTTTGCAATCCCAAAATCAGCAAGTTTTGCTACACCATCTTTTGTAATCATAATGTTATGCGGTTTCACATCTCTATGAATAATATGATTCTTATGTGCAAGACTCAAAGCTGCTGCAACCTGCTTGCCAATTTCTATAACATTTTTATAGTCAAGTGGACCATTCTCCTCTATGATATCAGACAAAGGTCTTCCATCTATGAGCTCCATAACGATAAAATATATATTGCCTTCTTTGCCAACATCATAAACATTTACGATATTCGGATGCTGAAGCCCTGCAGCCGCCTGAGATTCTTTTTTGAAACTCTCAATAAACTGTGCATCCCTTGTATATTCAGGACGCAAAATTTTCACAGCAACATATCTATTCAGGAGTCTATCTTTTGCCTTATAGACAACAGCCATTCCCCCATCACCAATTTTTTCGATTAGCTCATATCGACCAGCTAATAATTTACTATTACTCATTGATATCCTCCTCATCAATTTTTAGGGAAATTACTGTAATATTATCGCTACCCCCGTTTAAATTTGCTAAATCAACCATTTCCGAACATGCATCAGACATTGTTTTGGCATTACATATAATTCTCTTGATATCTTTATGTGGGACTTCAACGTAGAGTCCATCTGTACACATAATGACAACATCTCCTGCCATAAGAGAAACAACAAACATATCTGGATATATATGCATTTCAGCGCCGAGAGCTTTTGTAATCTGGTTCCTATCAGGATGAACAATAGCCTCTTCTGGTGTTATCTTGCCCCTTTGAACAAGATTATTAACATATGTGTGATCCTCTGTTATCTGCTCCATTTCATTATCTCTAATGAGATAAGCCCTGCTATCTCCGAGATTGAATACGTACATTTTAGAACCCGAAATATAAGAAACAACTACAGTTGTCGCCATTCCATTATTTTCTTCAAACTGATTGGCCATCTCTAAGATCATCTCATTAGTTTGATTTAGGCATTTTATAAAATAGATCCTAACTTCTTCTTCATCCCACTTTGGATTAAGGGGATTATTTTCGACATATTGGGAAATAAATCTAGTTGCAGTACGGCTTGCAATTTCTCCCGAACTACTTCCTCCAACACCATCAGCTACAACAAAGACACCCCTATCCACCATCACATAACATGCATCTTCGTTGTTAAACCTAGATATTCCCTTGTCAGTTTTGAAACCAACATCCATATGGTTTTACCCTCTCTTCTTCAAAATACAAATATAAAAACCGTCAGCCCCGAAATCTCCAGGGAAAATTTGTCGATTATACAGTATATCAAAATCGTCAATATATCCTATACTCATAAAATTTTTGATAAGACCATCATTTTCATCTGGATTAACAGTACAGGTTGAGTACAAAATACTTCCCTCCGGCTTTACGTAATTGGCTGCTAACTTTAACATAGATAACTGCTTATAATAAAGATTATAATCCTTCATTGACTTATATCTTATTTCAGGACGCCTTCTGATAACTCCAAGACCTGAGCACGGTGGATCAAGTATTACTTTATCAAAGCATTCATCATAATCTAGCTGAAAATCAAGTGCGGAATATTTGTATGCCTCAATATTAGACAGATTACATCTTTTAGCATACCTATTGATCAAATCTATTTTGTGTTGATAAACATCCCAAGCAACAACTTTTCCATGCTTAGCAAGCTCTGCTGCAGAAGTTAATTTTCCTCCAGGTGCTGCACACATATCGAGTATGTAATCATTGTCATTAATGCCCAGTTTATCCACAGCAAGAATTGATGAAATGTCTTGAAAAGAGATTAGACCATCATGAAATGATTTTCCAGATACCGCTGCAGCTTGACTCGTATTGTCTATTAAAATTCCTCTATCGCTTTCCTTTACTTTAAAAGCGGTTATACCTTGAGATTTAAGCAAGTCAATAGCTTCATCTCGATTTATACGCTCCGTATTCACTCTTGCAAAAAGCGGTGCTCTATGACATGATTTTTCGCAAATTTCAATTGTCTTATCAAGTCCATAACCATCTAACCATACATTGATTATAGATTCATCAATGGAATACTTTGTGCTTATTGATTTTACATCACTTCCTTCTGGTGGTGCAAGAGTATCCTTCGATCTGACGACATTCCGCAAAATACCATTAACAAGACCTTCATATCCTCTGAGTCGCTTTTTTGTAATTGCAACCATATCATTGCATATGGCATAGTCTTTACCGGATTGCATAAACATTATCTGATAAATTCCAAGTCTCAAAATATTTCTAATATCATCCGATTTCTTTTTCAGTTTATGCTTCAAGAATCTATCAATATAGTAATCCAAAAGAAGCTTATTTTCAAGAGTTCCCAAAACCAAATTTCTAACAAATGAAAAGTTTATCTGCTCCACATCAGACGGCTCATTATCAATAATGCGCCCATCAATATCGTCGTAATTTCCATTGGGTGATATTTTGTTTTGTTCCTGTTCAAAAATAATATTGCTATATGCTTTATCTTTCTCTATCCTAGTAAAAATATCCAATGCCTTTTCACGATCTTTAGATATTTTTCCAGATTTTTTCGTAGGATTGTTAATGTTACGTTTGACATTTCTATCTACATTAACACTCTTTGATTCAGCATTATTATTAAAATCATTTTTCATCTAAGACGTATAAACTCCAATTATCTATTATCTCTCAATGCCAAAATCCTAACTAGATTTGCAATAGAAGTTGCTAAGGCTGCGATATATGTCAGTGCGGCTGCAGACAAAACCCTTTTTGCCCCTGCAAGTTCTTCACCTTGCATTAAACCACTAATTTCTAGTTGCTTAAGTGCTCTTTTGCTTGCATCTATTTCTACCGGCAAGGTCACAAGATGGAATATTAGCACGGCAGTCATACCTATTGCAGCCATATTCAAAAACATATTGCCAAGTTCAGATTGAAAGTTATACATTAAGAAAATTGCGATAATGGTTAAAGGCCATACTGCACCTGCCACAAGGTTTACTAATGGTACAAATGCATTTCTAAATTCTAGCATTGGATAACGCTGATTATGCTGTATTGCATGCCCAACTTCATGAGCTGCAACGCTAACCGAACTTATTGATGTTCCTGCATAAACATCACCAGATAAACTTATAACTTTACTCCTGGGATCATAATGATCTGAAAGAGTCCCTCCAATTTGCTGAACATCAATTCCCGAAAGACCGTTAGCTTCAAGTACCTTCCTTGCAGCCATTGCGCCTGTAACGCTGTTTTTTACACCAATATTTTTATAAGCTGCGAATGTATGTTTTACTTTAAATTGTGCATACATAGCAAAAATCGAACTCACAACCAATAACATTATAGATATAAAATACATTTACGCCTCCATTAAACAAATTTCATTCCCTTAGAAATCTTATTCCCCCTAAGAAAATCTCCAACATTCATTCTTTTCTTTCCAGGTGCTTGAATTTCTATAACACTTATTCGCTCTTCTCCATTTATACCACATGCGACCACAAGTCTATCACCACTAACTTCAACAATTTCGCCTGGAGTAAAAATTGGTATTGTATCATTGTCTGTATCATTAGCTTTAATATTCTCATCACTAACTGAATCCACAATATCAAATTCCCAAAATTTATACATTTTATCTCCAATGCTTGCAAATGTACCAGGCCATGAGTCATATGCCCTACTCATTCTTTCAATGTCATCTGCACTCTTTGAAAAATCAATATGCCCATCTTGTTTTTTGATTATCCCACAGAAAGTTGCATCAGAATCATTTTGAATCTGCGGTTTAATTTCATCAAATTTATTCAGAGTTTTTACTAGAAGATCTGCACCAACTTCCGCCAGGTCGGCTTCGAGTTGACCTGCCGTTTTTCCTGCTATCTCAACATTTACAGACGAGTAAACTGGGCCGCTATCAAGCTTCTCTTCAACCTTCATTATGCTGATTCCTGTAGGATTCTCATCCAACAAAATAGCTGTCTGAATTGGAGAGGCTCCTCGAAGTTTAGGCAATAGCGAAGCGTGTACATTTATATACCCTTTTTTCGGCATATCAAGGACTTCCATCGGCAAGAGTTGTCCATATGCCACAACGATTCCAATTTCTGCCTTTTCGTGAGCTTGTCTGAGCTTTTCTATTGCTTCTTCATCATTTCTAATTTTTAAAGGCTGAATAATTGGTATGTTATTCTCAAGTGCGACTTCTTTGACGGGAGAGTATACAATCTTCTTTCCTCTATTTTTCTTTTTATCTGGTTGGGTTACCACAAGTTCAATTTTATGGCCACTAGCTATCAAACGCCTAAGAGAGGTTGCTGCAAAGTCAGGCGTTCCCATGAAGACTATGTTCAAAATTGCCTCCTATTCTGTTTTACTTATATACTATTCCTTATCTTTGATTATTTCTTTTGTTTAATTTTCTTCCTCAGCTAATCGAGTGGCTTCTTCCAAAGTCATAATATCTGTTGCAATATCAGTATATAACACTCCATTTAAATGATCGTTTTCGTGGCACATAACTCTTGCTTCAAAATCTTCAAATGTGTATTTCTGTCTATCACCATCAAGGTTAGTTGCCTCAATTATTATCTTCTGAGGTCGTTTAACTGTACCAATCATGCCGGGGACACTAAGACAGCCTTCTTTGTCTATTGTCTCACCTTCCTCGCTCAAAATCTCTGGATCGATCATATAATATGGAGGCTGATCCTCATATGGTTTTGCAATAAACATCCTCCTCATAATTCCTACTTGAGGTGCCGCAATTCCAACTCCATTCTCTTCTTCCATAGTTTCTAACATATCTGATAATGTTTCCCTTGTGCGATCGCTAACCTCGCCGACAGGTTTACATTTTTTTCTTAAAATGTCATCACCATCTGTTCTTATTTGTCTTGTAGCCATAAGTCCTCCATTTATCAGTAAGGGTTAACATCGAGCATTATAGTTGACCCATCCCTATCTTTTCCCATTTTTACACTAAATATATTACAAGTTTTTACTAGCTTTGCTCTAAGCTTCAGTGGGCATTTACACATTACTATAATCTTTGACTTATCTTTTGTTTGAAATGAAACATCTTCTCTTGGAGATAGAAATTCTAATTCTTTCAGTATATTTATTCCACCAACATATTCCAAATATTCATTCATATTTTTTGTACATATATCAAGATTATTTCCTAAAATAGAAATTTCTACTATATCTGAAAATGGTGGATAATTCATCATCTGCCTAAATGAAATCTCTCTTTGATAGAATCCAGCATAGTCGTTATTAATAGCAGCATTTATATAAAAACTATCACTATCCATAGTCTGAACCACAACATTTGCATAAAAGTCTCCTCGACCAGCCCTACCTGCAACCTGTGTTATAAGTTGAAAAGTCCTCTCTCCTCCTCTATAATCTCCAGACCTAATAGAACTGTCCGCAGATATTATTCCAACAAGACCAACATTCTTATAATCAATACTTTTTGCAATAATCTGTGTTCCAATCAATATATCATGCAATCCAAGTTCAAATTCTTTTATTGTATTTGTAGCAACATCTTTTTTTGTTGCAATATCCATATCCAGACGAACAGTGCTTAACTTCGGAAAAAGTTTTTTGCATGTTGATTCAATAACTTTTGTGATATCGCGCCTATTGGAAAATAAGATAACTTGCTTATGTCTTTCTATTGTTTTGTTTATTTCTACGTATAATTTACTGCTTAATATTTCAAGGTTCCCCTCTCTTAATTCTTCGCTCATATCAATAAGAGACATCGAAGGAAGAGGTGCTTTGTTATATCTATGTTTTAATTCGATTAGACTATATATCCCAGTTTTAGCACGATAATAGGAAACCACAGAGGGTGTAGCAGATCCTAAGACTAATACGGCATCATTTAGCTTAGAAAGTTTGTACGCAACATCAACAGTTTCGTACTTGGGTGTCATATCAGACTTATAGGCATTTTCGTGTTCCTCATCCATTATCACAACGCCTACATTTCTCATTGGAACAAACAACACGCTCCTGGTACCAAGAACGATCCTAGACTTGCCTTCGAAGACTTTTTGCCATTGTATGAACCTCTGAGAAGGATTAAGTCTGCTGTGAATAACTGATATTACATCTTGACCAAATCTATCAACAAGACGCCTTAATATTTGATCTATATGAGTTATTTCTGGAACAAGGTATATTATGTTCTTACCATGAGAAATTGCTCTTTCAATAGCTCTAAAATAAACCTCAGTCTTGCCGCTTCCTGTAACTCCATGTAATAGAAATGTTTTGTTTTTCTTACTGTCTATCGCACAAGAAATTTCTTCAACGGCAGTTTCTTGTTCGGATGTTAATCTAACGATCTTCATGCTCTCGCCGCATGTATCTAGTACCCTATCTTTTGGAGATTTTCTCTTTGCTTTCTTCCCCTGAGGAAAAAACAACTTAAGTGCATCAATCTTTCTAATCGCGTACCTAGATGTCATCCATAGAGCAATTTCCACAGACTCTTTGCTTAGACAAAATTCTTCATATACGGATAGAATTTCTTTTATAGTTATGTCAGAGTTTATTATTGAATCCCTATCAGCATCGGATATTACAACAGCCATCTTCGGATTAACAGATTTTCCGAATTGTACATATACCACAGTACCTATTTCAAGTTTTTGAGTGGAAGAATACGTATATCCTATATCAGTCATTCTGCTTCTATTATCTACAATTAGATTATAATAATACATGATGTCCTATTTAATTTTCCTAGAGAAGGATTATCCCATGGTTGCTGCATTCTTCAATCATGTCGGTTGGCCAAACTGATGCCTGAACCTCTCCGATGTGAGCCTTCCTTAAAAAATACATGCAAAGCCTGCTCTGTCCAATTCCACCTCCAATTGAATATGGAAGCTCATTTGCGAGCACAGCCTTATGAAAGGACTGCTTCTTTCTTTCAAGATTTCCTGACGCAATAAGTTGTCTTTCCATTGCATCTGCATCAACTCTTATTCCCATAGATGATATCTCAAAAGATGTATTTAGAACGTCATTCCACAAAATAATGTCACCATTCAGATCCCAGTCATCGTAGTCAGGAGATCTGCCGTCATGCTTCTCTCCGGATTTTAAAATGCCGCCAATACCTTGAATAAATACAGCGCCCTTTTCTCTAACTATTTTGTTTTCGCGTTCTTCTGGAGTTATATCGGGGAAGGCATCCTCGAGTTCCTGAGATGAAACAAAAAAGATTTCATTTGGTAATTTAGTGCGAATATTTCTGTACAATCTGTTTACATAATCCCCAAGATTCTTAACTGAATTATATATTGTATTAACAGTTTCGTGTAAATATTCCTGATTCCTGTCTTCTTTCGTAATTACCTTTTCCCAGTCCCACTGGTCAACATATACGGAATG
>QWCK01006100.1_pt1 | contig 10401 bp, 8 predicted proteins | sample 1972571 | NCBI WGS metagenome assembly QWCK01 (sample SAMN09866710, study PRJNA288562) | Human gut metagenome isolate term2_stool, whole genome shotgun sequencing... | isolation source: gut | host: Homo sapiens | place: USA: California | reverse complement strand
AGCAAATTCTTCTTCATATTTTTCACTTTTAAATGATGAAATAAATTTAAAAGAATATAAATTATCTGCTAATAATAAAATAGTTCCTACAGCTAAAAACTTTAAAACTCTTGATTTAGACTTTAATTTTGAAAATAGAATTAGGGAATACTATACAGTAACTGATTTTATAAATTACAAGAGAAGTCCAAAAGATTTCTATTATAAATATTTTCTAGGAGTTGATAATTACACAAAAGGTAAGGGGAACAATCAAGTAATTGATCCAAAAATTCTTGGAAATATAGTTCATTTGTTTGCCTATAAATATAGTAAAGCTGATGTAAATGAAAGAAATATCGATGGATTTTTAAAAGATATTTTTTCATATTATGAAGAAGAAATTAATTTTGAAAAATTAAATATAGCAAGAAAACTCGCTTTAAACTACCTAGAAATGGAAGAAAAGGTTATAATAGATAAGGAGCTTTTATTTTACTATGATTTAGAAGGTTTTCTTGTAAAGGGTTACATTGATCAAGTTTTTGAAAAAAACGGTGAATATTATCTTGTTGATATAAAGACAAGTGATATGAATATAGAAGAACTAAAGGGAACTTATGAAAATCAATTAATACTTTATTCAGCAATTTATGAAAATTTATACAAAGTTAAAGTAAAAGCTGCATATATTTTTGATTTAAGGGGTAAAAATAAAATAGTTTTAGAGACAAACAATGAAAAGTATAAAAAAGTAATGGAAGAATTTTTAAATTACATTAAATTTTTAAGGTCTCACAGACTATTAAAGGATTATTTATAATTTTAAAGGAGGAAATATGGATTATTCTAAGGAATATAAGGAAAAACTTATTTCAGTAAAAGAAGCTGCACAAATGGTAAAAGACAATATGTGGATTGACTACGCTTGGGCTGGCAGTACTCCTGTTGCATTTGATAAGGCTCTTGCTGAAAGACTTGATGAATTAAATGAAATTTATTTAAGAGGTGGGGTACTTCTTTGGGAACCAGAAGTATTTAAAAAAGATCCTGAAGGCGAAAAAGTTGTATGGAATTCTTGGCACGCTGGTGGACCTGATAGATCAAGAATTAATAAAACACAAGGAGGATTTTACGCTCCACTAAGATATTCTGAACTTCCAAGATGGTACAGAGAAAACTGTAAAGTTGATATAGCAGTTATTGTTACTCCTCCAATGGATAAGCATGGTAACTTCAACTTTGGACTTAATGCATCTCATTTAAGAGCAGTTACTGAAGTTGCTGACAAAGTTATTATAGAAATAAATGAAAATATGCCAACTTGTCTTGGTGGATTTGAACATGAAATAAATATCAAAGATGTTGACTATATAATTGAAGGAGATAATCCTGAAATTGCAACACTTCCAAAGGGAAGTTTCGGTGATGTTGATAAAAAGGTTGCAGAATTAATTGTTGAAGAAATTCCTAATGGTGCAACACTTCAACTTGGAATTGGTGGAATGCCAAACGCAGTTGGATCCCTAATTGCAGATTCTGATTTAAAAGACCTTGGAGTTCATACAGAAATGTATGTTGATGCTTTTGTTGACATGGCTAAAAAAGGAAAAATCACAGGTGCTAAAAAGAATATTGACAGATTTAGACAAGCTTATGGATTCGCTGCTGGTTCAAAAGAAATGTATGAATATTTAAACTTCAATGCAGATGCAATGGCTGCACCAGTTTCATACACAAATGATGCAAGAGTTATTGCACAAATCGATAACTTTGTTTCAATTAACAATGCAGTAAATATAGATTTATTTGGACAAGTAAGTTCAGAATCTTCTGGAGCAAAACACATCTCTGGAGCAGGTGGACAACTTGACTTCGTTCTTGGAGCTTATTTATCTAAGGGAGGTAAATTCTTTATCTGTCTATCTTCTAAATTTATGAACAAGAAGACAGGTAAAGAAGAATCAAGAATTGTTCCAAACTTTGAAACTTTCTCTGCGATTACAGCTGCAAGACCTAACACTCACTGGATTGTAACTGAATATGGCAAGTTCAACTGCAAGGGTCAATCAACATGGCAAAGAGCTGAAGGTATAATTAATCTTGCTGCACCAGAATTTAGGGATGACCTAATTAAGGAAGCAGAAAAGATGAATATCTGGAGAAGAACTAACAAAAGATAATTAAAATATTAAATGTCTTCTGATTTTTTCAGGAGGCATTTTTTTATTATTAACTATATTTTTTTAAAAAATCAGATTTTTAATATGAAAGTTAAAATAATTTAATAATTTTATAATTTACTTCAATAAAATTTCACATACAGTATTTTTAATTTTCACATATAAAAATTATACTTATAATAAATTTAATAAAAAATTTAAAAAGTCTTTGCATATTGCAAAAAATTATGATATATTAAAATATTTACTTTTCTAAAAAGCTCTGCTATACTAATAATAGGGACAATAGGAGGTAAAATATGTTTAATATTGGCGATAAGATTGTATATCCTATGCATGGAGCAGGCGAGATTGTGGCAATTGAAGAAAGAGAAATTCTTGGAAATGTTCATAAATACTACATAATGAGATTACCTATTAATGATTTAAAGGTAATGGTGCCTGTTAAAAATGCTGAAGAGATAGGTGTTAGAAATATTTCTGACAGTGAAACTATGAAAAAAGTTTTGGAAGCCCTATCTTCTGAAGTGGAAATTTCTATGCCAAAAAATTGGAATAGAAGATATAGATACAATCTTGACAAGATTAAATCTGGAGACTTAAATGAAATTGCTGATGTTGTTAGATGTCTTGAGAGCTTAGATAGGGAAAAGTCCCTGTCGACAGGTGAAAGGAAGATTTTAACTGAAGCAAAACAAATTATAGTTTCAGAGATGGTTCTTGTTTTTGACAAAAAAGTAGAAGAAGTGACAAAATTAATTGATGATGCCATCTTTGGTTAAGGAGGGATTTTTATTAGCAAAAGCCGAAAAATTGTATCCATAATTTTTAAGCTGCTATTTACCTTAATAGGTGCACTAGTCGGTATTTTTCTTGTATCTGTGTTATCAGATATTGAATATGTAAAAGCTATTGGAAGTCAAAAATTTATAACAGTTATTTCTGTTATTGTTATTTTATTATTTGCACTTATATTTTATATATTTTCTCCTAAGGCTTTTAAAGCTTTAGAAGATTTATTGGCTTTTTGGGAAAGACAACTTCAAACAAAATCTTTTACAGAAATAATACTTGGTGCTGTGGGACTTATACTTGGTCTTATAATAGCATTTTTAATTTCTCAACCTATTTACAAAATTCCAATCCCCTATGTGGGAGCTGTAATTTCAATATTACTTTATGGAATGCTTGGTTACTTAGGTCTTAGTATTGGAATGTCAAATAAGGATACAATTTCAGAAAAATTTAGAGATTTTACTTCTGTGGCTGCAAAGAAAAGTTTGAAGTCAAAGGAAGTAAAAGTTGATTACGTAGGCATTCCTAAAGTATTAGATACTTCTGTCATTATTGATGGAAGGATACTTGATATAGTTAAGGCAGGGTTTATTGAAGGCCCTCTTGTTGTTCCTGTTTTTGTCCTTGAAGAATTACAACACATAGCTGATTCTGCAGATGCTTTGAAAAGAAATCGTGGCAGAAGAGGACTTGATACAGTTGCAGAAATTCAAGAACTAAAAAATGTAGAAGTCATTATCTACAAAGGCAAAATAGAAGAAATTCCTGAAGTAGATTCAAAACTTTTAAAACTTGCTATTGATTTAAATGGAAAAATTGTGACAAATGATTTTAATTTAAATAAGGTGGCAAGGGTACAAAATTTAGACGTATTAAATATAAACGAACTTGCCAATGCAGTTAAACCACTTTATCTTCCTGGAGAAGAGATGGATATATTAATTGTAAGAGAAGGAAAGGAACACAATCAAGGACTTGCTTATCTCGATGACGGCACAATGATTGTTGTTGAAAATGGAAAAGATCTTATAGGAGAAAAGGTTAATGTAGTTGTTACATCAGCCCTTCAAACTTCTGCAGGTAAAATGATTTTTGCAAAATTAAAAAATTAATTTTTAAAAACTCTGTCTTTGGACGGAGTTTTTTATATTTATTTGATTAAATGTAATATTAAAGTGGTATGAATATAACCTAAATAAGACTAAACAAAATTATTATAAGTGTTGCCACAAATTTATTTATTTGACGGCGATTTTTATTTGTATTATTATTTGTTAATAGATAGGGGGAAGGAAAATGAAATTATTTTTACCCGGTCCTGTGTCCGTACGTGAGGAAGTTTTAAAACAATTTGAAAAACCAGTCACAGGACATAGAACTAAGGAAGCATCAGAAATTCAAAAATCAATTACAATAAATATGCAAAAAGTTTTTGGGACAAAAGAAGAAATTCTTCTTTCAACATCATCTGGTACTGGATTAATGGAAGGTGCCATTAGATCTTGCACAAAGAAGAGAGCTTTGATTTGTTCGATAGGTACTTTTGGAGATCTTTGGCAAAGACTTGGACTTGAAAATGGAATTGAAACAGATATTTTGAGATCAGATCCCGGAGAAGCCACTGATCCAAATAAATTAGAAGAAGCTTTAAAGAAAAAGGAATATGATTTTGTGGGAATAACTCACAATGAAACGTCTTCAGGTATTTTAAATAATTTATCTGAATTAGAAGAAGTCATAAAAAAATATCCTAATATAATTTGGGCTATTGACACAGTTAGTTCTGCTGGTGGCACTCCAATTAATCAAGACAAGTATGGAATTGATATAGCAATTACATCATCACAAAAATGCCTTGGACTTGTGCCAGGACTTAGCTTTGCTTCATTTTCACAAAAAGCTGTTGAAAAGGCAAAGACAGTTGAAAATAGGGGTCATTATTTAGATTTGTTACTTTTATATAATTTTATTAAAGAACACGACCATCAATACCCATCAACTCCAGCAATTTCAAATATGGTATCAGCTGCCTACCAACTTGATTATATTATTAATGAAGAAGGTCTTGATAATAGATTTAAAAGACATAAAGAAATGTCAGACTATTTTAAAACTTGGGCAAATGAAAATTTTGAAGTTTTTGGTAATAAAAACTATTTGTCACCAACAATCACTTGTGTAAAAAATACAAGAGGACTAGACTTTGATGAATTAAGTAAAGATTTTGTCGACAAGGGATTTTTAATCTCAAATGGTTATGGAGAACTTGCTGGAAAAACTTTTAGAGTTGGTCATATGGGCGACACAAGCATGGAAGATATGAAAGAATTCACAAAAACATTTGAAGAAATTTTAAGAAAATAAGATGAAGAATATCCTGGAAACAGGATATTTTTTTATGCCTTATATAATTAAGTTTTTGTTACAAATTGCAAATTTCTTTGAGAAAAAAAGTATTATGATTTATACTTATTTAAATAAGTGAGGTTGATGAAATGAAAAAGAAAAAAATAAGTCTTGCCTTGATTATATTTTTTATTTTTATAACTTCTAATGTGTTTGCTGAAAATAAATTATTGTTTTCAGAACCCATTGCTCCAGGAGTTGTGAGGTACAAGTACGAAGTTAAAAGAAATAAAAAAAATGCACAGGCAAATGTTGTTAAAGTTGACTTAAATAACCCCCACATAAAAATTAATACAGTTGCTGGTGGAGGTACTTATACAAATAAGGCAACAGTTTCACAAATGGCAGATAGAACAAATGCAGTTGCACTTGTAAATGGTGATTTTTTTACAATGCAGCTACAAGGGGTTCCACTAGGTGCATCAATTATTGATGGAGATATGAAATCATCTCCAGCAGTTTTAACTGATATTTGGTCCTTTGGAATCGATAATAATAACACTGCTTTTATTGATATGACAAAGTTTGTAGGAAAAGTGACTGCTCCAAATGGAAAATCTTACCCAATTGATGGTTTGAATAAAACTTTCTATTGGTATCAACCATCAAAGGAATATTCTCATGAGTCAAAAATTCAAATGTATGATTCTTTTTGGACTTCTAAATCTAGAGGAGATAAAACAGCAGGAGAAGTCTTACTTTCTGAAAACAATGTTGTAGAAGAAATTGTCTACAGAAAAAACATTGATAAGGCAATTCCAAAGGGTAAAAAAATACTTCAAGTCAGTGGTGGCTCAGAAAGATTTATGCGCGACAATGTAAAAGTTGGCGACAAGTTAAATATAACTACAAATATTGAACCTAATAGAAATTGGAAGATGATGATTGGTGGACATGCTCTTTTAGTAGAAAATGGAGCTAAGAAAAATTACACTAAAGACATTTCTTCAATTGGTGGAGTTAGAGCAAGAACTGCAGTGGGAATAAGTCAAGATGGAAAAACTGTCTACATTGTAACAGCTGAAGGAAGAACAGGAAGATCTGCTGGTCTTACAATTAATGAACTTTCACAATTTATGCTAGATCTAGGTTCTTATAAGGCTATGAATCTTGATGGTGGTGGATCTACTGCCATGGCAATAAGAAATCTTGGTGACATTAAAAGAACTAGAGCAACAAATCCTGAAAGAAATGCAGGGGAAAGACGAGTAGTAAATGGTCTAGGAGTTTTTAATACTACAAAAAATACTGGCATAATTGTTGATGGCAAATTTGAAAGTGAATTAAACACAATTGTTGGAGAACAAATTACCTTAAAATTAAAATCAGCTTGGGACGAATTTTTAAATCCAATTGATATTAAAAATAGAACTTATAGTTTAGCAGATCTTTCTAATGGTGCTAATCTTTTAAATGGGCAAACTTATCTTTCACTAAATCCTGGAAAGTTTAATATTAATGTAAAAACAGATAAGGGAGAAAGTTTTAACAAAGAAATAAATGTAGCAGATCCTTCTAACTACAAAAATTTCAACATATCTACAAATAGTAAGTTTATAAAAAAAGGAATGGATTTAAAAGTTGAAGCAAAGGGCGAATATAATGGCAGAAAAATCAAGATTTCTCCAAGAGCTATTAATTATTCCTTTGAAGATTTAAAGGCTAGTGTGGATCCAAATACTTTTAATATTAAAGTAAATGATTATGGAAAAAGTCCAAAAATTATTGCAAAAATTGGGGATAAAACCTCAACTTTGTCACTTTATGATGAAAATACAAAACTCATAAAGATGAAAATTAATAATGTAAATTACACAATCAATGGACAAGCTAAAAAAATGGATGCAAAACCATTTATTAGTAATTCTAGAACTCTTGTACCATTAAGATTTATAGTCGAAGCAATAGGTGGCGACGTAGCTTGGGATGGGGATAACAGAATTGTAACTGTAAATAGCTTTGGCAAGACTATTGTTCTTCCTATTGATTCTAAAAAAATAAATGTTGATGGAAAAGATGTTGCTATTGACCAAGCTGCTATAATTAAGGGCGATAGGACTTATGTCCCAATTAGATTCATTGCTGAAAACTTAAATATGAATGTAAATTATATAAATGAAACTAGAGAAATAGAAATTTCTTATTTTGAAAATAAGGAAGATAAAGTATTAGATTCAAATAAAGAAAATAATTTACAAGAAAATAATGTTGGAAATGCAAAATCAAATAATCTTGCAAATCAAAATAATAAAGAAAACAATAATAAAATTGATGAGAATACAAAATCTAACAATAATATGTCAGAAATAACAAATTCAAATCAAAAAAATTTAAATCAAGAAAAACAAATTAATGAAGTTAATAATAAAAATTGATTTGTAAAGTAAAAGGCCTCCTTAGTGAGGTCTTTTTTAATGATTAAAAAAGGAACTCCTAAGAGTTCCAATTGTATTTGAATTATTAAATTAAAATTTATTTGACATCTTCATTTAGAAGCATTTCGCCAATTTTATAAACATCTCCTGCACCCATAGTTACTAAAATATCGTCTTTTCCAATATTTTCCTTTACAAATTTAACAATATCTTCGAAACCAGAAATATAAAAGGCATTGTCTCTGTGTTCAGCTATGGCATTTCTAAGAGTTTTTGAATGAATATCTCCATAGTCTTTTTCACGAGCTGCGTAAATATCAGTAATTATAATTACATCAGATTCGTCAAAAGAATTTGCAAAAGCGTCTAAAAGAAGTTTAGTTCTTGTAAAAGTATGAGGTTGAAAAACTGTGTAAAGTTTTCCATTGCAGGCTTTTTTAATAGCGTGAATAGAAGATTTTATTTCAGTAGGGTGATGAGCATAATCATCCATAACTTTTGCTCCCTTATAAAATCCCTTTTCTTCTAGTCTTCTTTCGACGCCCTTGTAGCATTTTAATCCCTTAATTGAATCCTCGATAGAAATACCATTTACATAAGAAGCAGCAATAGCTGCAAGAGAATTTAGAATATTGTGTTTACCAAGGACAGAAAGCTCAATATGAGCAATTTTTTCTCCCTTTAAATAAAGATCATAAGTAGGAAAACCGTCCATACTAAATTCAATATTCTTTGCCATCATATCTGCGTGATTTTTTATTCCAAAACTAAAGATATTACAATTTTCAATAGGTAAAAGAGTTTTTACATTGTCATCATCTACATTTAAGATAACATAGTCGCTTTCGCCAAGATTATCTATATAGGATTTAAAAGTTCTTATTATGTGGTCAATATTGTCAAAATAATCTAAATGGTCTTCATCAATATTTAAAATAATTTCAGTTGTAGGGAAATATTTTAAAATATTTGCCTTATATTCGCAAGCTTCTGTCAAGAATAATTTATTATCGCCAATCCTTATATTGCCGTCAATATCTTTTAATTGTCCACCAAGCATAATAGTTGGGTTAAGATCTAAGTCCTTTATAATTTCTGTAAGCATAGATGTTGTAGAAGTTTTTCCATGAGTTCCTGAAACGGCAATTGATTTTTTATAATTTTTCATAACTGCACCAAGGAAACTTGCCCTATCAACTAAATCAATTTTTTGTTTTACGGCTTCTACATATTCTTCGTTGTCAAAGGAAATTGCATCAGTAAAAATAACAAGGTCCATTCCATCTATGTGTTCTTTTTTGTGTTCATAGTAGATTTTTGCACCATTTTTTTCTAATTTTTCTGTATTAATAGAAGGACTTCTGTCACTTCCAAAAATATTGTAACCCTTTGAAAGCATTAACTCAGCTAGGGCAGACATACTGATGCCACCAATTCCTATAAAAAATATATTTTTATAATCACTTTTATCTATATTAATTTCAAACAATTTACTTCCTCCAATTCTTTTTAATTATAACATATTTTCTAATCTGAGAAAATTTTTTAGGATCATAATTAAGTAAATTTAGATAAAATATTTAATTAATATATTTAATATATAACTTGCTTATGTTATAATATGGTAAAGAAAGAGAGGATGATACTTCTATGAACATAACTGATGTAAGACTTCGTAAATTACCAACTGAGGGAAAACTTAAAGCAATAGTATCTGTAACTTTTGATAATGAATTTGTTCTTCATGATATAAAAATAATAGAAGGAAAGGAATCATTATTTTTAGCAATGCCTAGCAGAAGACTTCCAAATGGTGAATACAGAGATATTGCTCATCCTATTAGCGCGGAAGCAAGAAAACAAATTGAAGATGTAGTTTTTAAAGAATATTATTCAGTAAAAGAAAAATTAGACCAAGAAGCAGAAGAAAATGAAGAAATAATAGAAGTTGAAGCAGAAGAAATAACTGAATTATAAAATTAAAATTCTAAGAGGGCGTTAGGCTCTCTTTTTTTTATAAATTTTTATAATAAAAAAAGGCTATGAAAATCATAGCCAATCTTAGTCCATCTCGTTAGAGTAGACTAATTTTTTATCTTTAAAATAATATTTTGGAAGTCTGCCATGAAAGTGAGTGATAAAAGATGTTTCGCAGTCTGAAGAGTAGGAACAAATATCACGAATTTTTATTTCCTCATCAGCTTGTTTTCCAATTAAAACAACTTCATCTCCAATTTCACAATTAACACCTGTGGCGTCAACCATCATTTGGTCCATGCAAATTAGACCAATTTGTTTGCATCTTTTTCCATTAATTAAAACTTCTATTTTTTCTGATAAAATTCTTGGAAAGGCATCTGCATAACCAAGAGGAAGAGTCACAACTTTTGTATCCTTCTCGCACTTATGAAATCTTTCGTAACCTACTGTCTCTCCCTTTTTAACTTCTCTTATTGATGCAATTTGTGCTTTAAGTGAAACAATTCCTTCTAAAGAATACTCTTCTGGCAGGTGATCGCTATCTGTATAACCATACTGAATTATACCTGGTCTTACCATATCTAAATTATATTCAGGATGGAATAAAACAGAAAGGGAATTTGCAATATGTCTATATTTAAAACTACAACCAATTTCTTTTAATTCGTCAACAAAGGAAGTAA
>QWCK01006095.1_pt1 | contig 10407 bp, 9 predicted proteins | sample 1972571 | NCBI WGS metagenome assembly QWCK01 (sample SAMN09866710, study PRJNA288562) | Human gut metagenome isolate term2_stool, whole genome shotgun sequencing... | isolation source: gut | host: Homo sapiens | place: USA: California | reverse complement strand
GTATCCGGATCCTGGGTAAAGTGGGTTCCGCCGCATTTCGGGCAGACAGAAGGCATCTGAGCCGCCACCACGATTTCCCCGCATTCGTCGCAGTAATAGGCGGGAATCCGGTGTCCCCACCACAGCTGTCTGGAAATACACCAGTCACGGATGTTATCCGTCCAGTTAAAGTAGGTCTTGTCCATGCGCTCCGGTATCAGGCGGATATCCCCGTTTTTCACACCCTCCACCGCCGGTTTGATCAGCTCGTTCATTTTCACGAACCACTGTTTCTTAATCAGAGGCTCCACCGTAGTTTTGCATCTGTCATGGGTTCCCACGTTGTGGCTGTAATCTTCAATTCCCACCAGAAGCCCCATTTCTTCCAGTTCCTTTACGATAGCGGCCCTGGCTGCATAACGGTCCATACCGGCAAACTTCCCGCCGTTTTCGCTGATGGTGGCGTCATCGTTCATAATATTGATTTCAGGCAGGTTATGGCGTTTTCCCACCTCAAAGTCGTTAGGGTCATGGGCCGGGGTGATTTTTACCACGCCGGTGCCGAATTCCATATCCACATAGGAATCCGCCACGATGGGGATTTCCCGGTTCATCAGGGGAAGAAGCACCTTCCTTCCGATAAGAGCGGTATACCGTTCGTCATCCGGATTCACCGCCACCGCGGTATCCCCCAGCATGGTTTCCGGACGTGTCGTTGCAAACTCCAGGAACTCCGTGGTACTGGGCGATCCGTCCGCATTCAGGAGCGGGTATTTGATATGCCAGAAATGGCCCGCCTGTTCCTCGTAAACCACCTCCGCATCGGATATGGAGGTATTGCAGACAGGACACCAGTTAATGATTCTGCTGCCTTTGTAAATCCAGCCTTTTTCATGCATTTTGCAGAACACTTCCGTAACCGCCTTATTGCAGCCTTCATCCATGGTGAAGCGTTCCCTGTCCCAGTCACAGGAGGAACCCAGCTTCCGGAGCTGTCCGGTAATCCTTCCGCCGTATTCCTTTTTCCATTCCCAGGCTCTTTCCAGGAATTTTTCTCTTCCCAGATCGTGCTTGTCAATGCCTTCTTCCTTCAGCTTCTCGATGATTTTAACTTCCGTTGCGATGCTGGCATGATCCGTTCCCGGCTGCCAGAGCGCATTGTAGCCCTGCATTCTTTTAAAACGGATCAGGATATCCTGCATGGTATTGTCCAGGGCATGTCCCATATGGAGCTGTCCCGTGATATTCGGAGGGGGCATCACGATGGTGAAGGGCTTTTTGCTCCGATCCACCTTAGCATGGAAATATTTCTTTTCCATCCACTTCTCATACAATCGGTCCTCAATACCGTGAGGATCATAGGTTTTTGCCAATTCTTTGTTCATACTTACTCCCTTCTGCGCCTGCGGCGCATAAACGGCCTCAGCCGTGCTCCAGTCAAAAACAGCGCTTGCCGCGCTCTGCGGGGCCATCCGTCCGGCCCTTTGCCCGCGACATACAAAAAGCCCTCTGCCGTTCCTACGGCAAAGGGCGTATTTACGCGGTACCACCTTTGTTCACCGGACAAAAATCCGGTCTCATTGAATCCTTTAACGGGGATAAAACGGGAAGCCCTACCGGCAGGAACACCGCCTGTTCAGGCCTCCGATTCCAAAGCTACCTTCCGCATACCATTCCTCCGGGTGTCCTTTCAGCCTGCGGGACTCCCTCTCTGCCGGGTGTTTATGCGTACTCCTCTTTTTCCTCATCTTTTGCGGATATATCATAAGGGATGCGGCGGCGCCATACCCAAACCGGAGAAAGAACCTAATCCTTCCGCCTGCCGCTGATTATTTTTTACTATAATAAAAGTCTGCCTTTTTGTCAAGACCGGAATACTTTCCTCCGGCTGTTTCCGTCGAAGGCAGCACCTGCAGTCTGTCATAGATTTCATCTATCACCTGGGGCGCAAGGAATTTCCTGGCACTGCGCACCATCCCGTAAATAGTATAGGAAAGCTGACGCACCAGAATGATTTTGGATGTATTATCCGAAAGACCGGCGTTTTCCAGCTCACATGCATTTCCGAAGATGGCAAGGGAAAAGAAGGGCAGCCATTTCATATCGGGCAGTTCCTTCTGCAGGGCGCGTATGCACGCGCTGTTTTTTAGCAGGGGATTGTAAAAGTAGTTTTTATAGGAAGTCAGCTGGCTGCCGCACAGGGTCTGCACCCAGTATTCATCCTCGGGATTCCCGGATACCCATCCCTGGTAATCCTTGGCCTCCGCTACGTAAATCCCGGTTTCATGGAGCAGGATCACATCGGCACAGGCAGGTTCACCATTTTCCACGTAATGCCAGTTTACCACTATTTTTTTATAGCCGCCCACATCCCTGAGGATGCGAACCACCTCATCGCTGCATTTTTGTTCCCCGCCGAAGGTCACATCATAATAAGAGCTGTGTGACAGCTTCCGTCTGTCCAGCTTGTTGTATAAATGATGCCTGTATAAGTAAATCAAAACCAAGAGCAAGCAAAGAACAGATACCATCCGATCCTCCTGATTCCCCAGTCACATGCCAAACGGAGCTTTGCCTGCATCCCCTATGCGGTCTGCAGAAGCATCGCGGTTACATAGTTGGCCATTTTGGCGGCCCCTTCTTTGTTGGGATGGGTCCCGTCACTGGTATAATGATTCAGTTCATAAACCTCCATGCCGCAGTTATGCACATCGATCACCGGCAGTCCATAAGCAGCGGCAATTTCTTTGATGCGCCCGTTGAAGTCCGCAATCGTATTTCCCTTTTCGTTGATTCTGGGATGATCCCCGGAATTGGCTTCAATCAGGGTCATGCAGTAAATACGGGATGTGGGGTAGGTGTTCAGAAGCTTCTGGATCATGCGTTCATAGGCTTCCGTAAAATTGGTATAATATTTTTCACCGCGGCCCGTGATGCCTTCAAATTTTCCCAGATCCATACAGCGGAAAAAATCATTGGCACCCAGATATACCAGAATCACATCCGGCGGCATACCGTCCGCCCCGGCCAGTTCCTTAATCCGCCGGTCACTGCAGCCGGCGCTGGAATCCTCCGCCTGGGAATCCCCGCATACGGAGCTGGCAGAATAGGAACCATTCACCGCAAGGCGCATGCCCGTATTATAGAGCACCTGCATCCACCAGGTCTGGGTCACCTCCTTCACATCGTTCCCGGATTCCGGATAAAAACAGGCATAACCGGAGGGGATATACCCCTGATAGGTGGATATGCTGTCTCCCAGAATCGAAAGGCTCTTTCCTTTTAACGGGGAATCGATAGGAGCGGACAAGAGACCTGCGGCAATCAGACGCCCGTTGGCAATCGTCCCGTCCTGGGGCAGTGTCTGCAGGGACTGCGCCGCCTGGGCTGCGGCCGCTTCCGCCTGGGCCTGCCTGGCGGCAAGGTCTGCTGCCTGCCGGGCTGCGGCTTCCTGTTCCTGCTGTGCGGCCAGTGCCGCTTCCGTCAGGCTCTGCTGAAGGGCGGCCTGGGCTGCGGCTTCCTCACGTTCCTGCTGCTCCCTGGTTTCCTGCTGCGCACGCGCCTGCTGCTCCAGCAAAGCCTGCTGATATGCCGCCTGCTGGGCTGCGAATTCCTCCTGGGCTTTGCGGTATGCTTCCGCATTTGCCGCCTCCAGTTCCGCCTGCTGCTGCCATATATCACCGGCCGCTTCTGTCTGCTGTACGGATTCCGTCTGCGTTTTTCCCGCTGCATCCACCGTATCCGCCTGGGGTTTCGCCGCATTTACATGTAGGGTAAAAAGACTGCTGACACAAAGGGCCAGGGCCAGAAACTGTCTTTTCCATTGCTTATTCATACGTTTCATAAGTTTACTTACAGGGAACCCTCTCCTGTATTCCTCCTTACCTTAACTAGCTGTCGGTTCATTCTTGTATTTGTGTGTGGCAGGGTATTTGACTCTCGTTATTATAGCAACATTTTCCGCCCCTGTGAACTGGTAATTTTACCGAATCATTACTGTTCACACCCACAGGGCGGCACAGGGGGCGGCTTCAGCGGATTTCTTCCGTGTTGACCATCAGGCTTTTGATCTGATCCGCTTCCTTTACCGGTGTAATATCTGCGTTTTTATTGCAGTTTATCCAGAGGGTTTCCAGCTTCGGCAGGCCCGCAAACACGGAAATATCTGTAATGGAGGGCAGGATAATCATGACCGAGGTGAGGCTTTCCATCCCTTCAAACACCCGGATATCCTTGATTTCCGGATAGGATTCCCCCCACATCATCAGCTCTTCCAGGCCGGTCATTCCCTGCAGCCAGTCCAGCGTGGACAGTTTGGGGGATACCAGCAGATTCAGATAGGTTAGGCCCTCCAGGGAGGCCAGAGGCGATAAATCCGACAGGTCCCGTACCTGTACCGTCAGGGAGGTCAGGTTCCGGAACTCTTTCACATCCTCCAATGACCGGATAGCAATTCCTTCCGCAGGGATTTCCATCATATGATCTCCCAGTCCCACCCGGTAAAAATCCCCCAGCCAGCCTACGATATACAGCGATTCATATCGATCCAGATCGCTTGACATCACAGGCCCGCTCTTTTTTCCAAGCAGGGCGCGCAGGATAGTCTCCATTCCCTCGTCCTTCCATTTGATTTCGTAATCATCCGCCCTGCGTTCTCCGGAGGGTGCCGGCGGGATTTCTTCATCCATATAGTATGTGGTTATAGCGAAGGGATTATGCAGAAACGGGTACGGCCATCCATTCTTATCCGGGCTGTCCGTCCCTTCCCTTTTGGCACTTTTTCCCAATTCCCGAAAGGAGGAGGCCGCTCCCACGGTCACTTCCCTGCAGTCCGTCGCCGAATAGGGATTCACCCCTATAAACTCTCCGATATAGCTGTCACCGAAGCGGTAGCAGGCGGTCACATACCATCTCTGCCCTTCCCTGATACAGGAATAATCCATGGCATATATCAAATCCCCGCCGCCGCTTTCCCTGGTATAAAAACGGATACTGTCCAGTTCGGAACCCAGGTTTTCCCTGGCTGTACGCTCCAGTTCTATTTGGGTATCCTCCCATTCTTCGACGAACAGGAACCCCTCCGTTACGGCGGGCCTGACATCCACAAGAAGGACTGCGACGGACTTGGCACACCAGATTCCCCAGGCAATGCCGTCAGGTCCCGGCCCTGTAGTCCACTGACCGGAGACGTTGAAGCCATAGGCATCCTCTTGCATGATATCATAGCTGCTTCCCATGGGCCGGGCAATCTTCTGATCTTCCTTCATCACCGGCACCCATTCGCAGGACTCCTGCTTCCGTGTCCTCTCCGGCAGCCGGCCCTCCGGCGGAAGGGCCGGTTCCACCCCGTTCAAGGAAAGTACCATTCCCATTGTAACTGCGGTTAACTTAGCAAGCATCTTATCCGTACCTCCCTTCCGGCTGGTCAGCCTGTATTATAATTGTAGCATTAATTAAGATATTGTTCCACCAGTATACGCCCTATTTTCCCATTACTTCCCACAATATTCCCTTTTCCCCAGGGCAAGGGCCTTCCGCCTTCAAAATCCGTAACCGTCCCGCCTGCTTCTTCAATAATCAACAGTCCGGCCGCAAAATCCCATGGCTTCAGATTCATTTCAAAAAAGGCTTCCAGGCGGCCGCAGGCCACAAAGCACAGTTCAATTGCCGCAGAACCGATACGCCGGATATCCTGGCAATCCAGAAACACCTTTTTAAAGATGGCAAAATTGCGGTCCGCATATGCATGTTCATAGGGGGTAGTTCCTATGGAAATCAGGCTTTCCCCCATGGAAGCCGACGCGCTGACATGGATGGGTTTCCGGTTCAGGAAAGCCCCTTTCCCCTTCTGCGCATGAAAAACCTCATCCGTAAAGGGCTGGTAAACCACGCCGCACACCATTTCCCCTCTGTCACAAAGTCCCAGGGATACCGCGCTGTTCCTGAAATCATGGATCAGATTGGTGGTTCCGTCCACCGGATCCAGAATCCATACGGCACCGTCAAAATCGATCTCACTGTTATCCTTTTCCTCCCCCATAAACTGGATTTCCGGCCATTCCTCCCGCAGCCTTTCCTTCAGGAACTCCTGTACCTGAAAGTCCACCTGGGTCACATAATCGGATATCCCTTTTACGGTCACCTGAGCCGCTGCTTTTTCATTGGTGAGCAGAGGCTGCGTTTCCTTAACCAGCTTTATCAGCTTTTCCATATCTATTGTCATTTCTTTCCCTCGCTTTCTCTCCCCAGAATAACACAAAGCCGCAGGATAGAAAATATCCTGCGGACTTTTTAAATGGATTCAGCTGCCGCGGGGCACAGACGGCAGGGCGGACGGCAACCGACTTGCTTATCAGCGGTTCTTTTTATTCTGTATATAGCAGGCGATACCTCTGGACATAAGCTGCGCCGTACCCTCGCCGAACTGGTCAATATTCTTACGGAAGCGCTCGTCTGCTGTGTACATCAGGCCCAGCCCTTCCAGAATTTCATCCGTACATTCGTAATAGCTGCTGCTGATAAAATCCTGCCATCTGGCCACAAGCTCCTGTACCTGCCCGGATCCCGGTTCCAGATCCCTGCAGTCCGCAAAGGCCTGCATAATAGAGTTGCTCTGCTGCATCAGCTGTTCCCATTTTTCAGGGCTGTAGCCGTCCGTCTTTTTTTTGCTCTCGTCATAGGCCCTGGTTCCTCCCCAGCGCTCCTTTACCTCTTCGGCATACTTCTCCTTACAACGATCAATATCTTCCATACTGAACTCCTGAAAACTCATTTCCTTATCTCCTCCCATTCTCCGTTCTGTCAAATCGATCAGCTTCTCCAGCCTTTCCTTTTTTTTCACCAGCAGTTCATGCTGCGCACGCAGCGCCTCTTTACGGTCAAAGGAAGGGGAATCCAGCATTTCCTTAATCTGCGCCAGGGAAAAATCCAGTTCCCGGAAAAACAGGATCTGGGAAAGCCGTTCCATATCCTTATCCCCATACAGCCGGTATCCGGTTTCCGTTACCGTTTCCGGCCGCAGCAGGCCTATCTGATCGTAATAGTGAAGCGTACGTATCGTAACCCCTGTCAGCCTGGCCGCCTCATTGATCTTCATTTGCATTTTTTCCCTTCCTTTCATTCATATAACCGGTTATCCTGAATAACTGTAGTCTAAACCATGACGCTGCGTTAAAGTCAAGTATTTTTATTTGGAATCCCTTTATTTGGAATCTGCAAAGGGATTTGAACAATAAAAAAAGAGAACTTTTAGGCCGCCTGCCTAAAGCTGCCAAAAATTCTCCTTCCTTATTTATCCTTTTACTAATACCGCCTCTTTCGGGAATGACTGCGGCGGTGCCGTACCATCCCGGAATAAGAAGCCGCAAGGGGAGAGGCCCTGTATCGGATTTTTTCCTCTCCCCCAAAAACGAGTTACCTACAGCTTACCAAGCGCACAAGCCAGCTCCTTCGCATCCCCTTTTCTAAGAACCGGGAGCAGCCTCCTGATTTCTTCCCGCGGCAAATCCCACCAACGGACAGCCTCCAGAAGATCGATAACCTCCTGTGCATACCGCCTGCGGATCGGCTTTGCCGGAACACCTCCCACGATTGTATAAGGTTCCACATCCCTGGTAACAACGGCTCTTGTTCCAATGATAGCCCCATCTCCTATATGGACGCCGGACAGGATGACCGCTTCGTAACCTATCCATACGTCATTTCCGATCACAATATCGCCTTTGTTATCCCATGCTTCAGTGACTTGGGCAACCGGTAAATCCCATTCCTCATAAAAAAGCGGAAAGGGATAGGTTGACAGGGAAGTCATGGTGTGGTTTGCACTGGTAAATATAAATTTTGCCCCGCACGCAACAGAACAGAAGCTGCCGATGATCAAACGGTCTTTATTAACCGGATAGTGATAAAGTACATTGTTTTTTTCGAAATCAACCGGATCTCTGACAAAGTCATTGTACATCGTATATGCCCCGATTTCTATGGCAGGATCTGTTACCACTGCATCCAGATACACCGTCTGCCTGTCACCGGAGCGCGGATATCTTTTTTTTGCCGGAATAGTCATTTTTCTTCCTCCTGAATATGAATATTTTCTGCTCTATTCCGGCTCCTGCAATACATAGCCTCATTCGTTCACCTGCTTTCTGTATTATTTTAAATATCATTGAACCTACGGCAATTCTTATTATATTCGCAAAGTTATAGTAGTATTTTAAACAGATATATAGTAAAATAATACTAACATAAAAAGAGGAAAAATGTATTAGTTTTATTTTAAAACATTACTTTTTTTATTTCAAACATTTCTTATGAGGAGGAAATTGATATGGCTTTAATTAAATGTCCCGAATGTGGAAAAGAAATCAGCGATAAAGCAAAAGTCTGTATTAACTGCGGCTGTCCGTTGGATGAAGTAGCTACATCAGGTATTGTCCGGATTAAAATGCCAAATAATATTGTAGAAGGGGTTGTCGGACTGTTTTCTTCCCGCAAGGCACTTGTATATGATACAAGCGGTAAAGCATTGTGGGAAGGTAAACATGGCGAAAACGCCAGTTTTACTGTAGATGGAGCTACTAATATAATCATTAATCTTGGCGGTTGGGCAAATAATGTAGAAGGTACTGTTGAACCACGTAAAAAATATTCGTTAGTACAAGATATGGGTATACATATGTTAGCTACATTCAGAATTACTGAAGTGGATGTAATAGACGCAGATTAACATATAAAGTCACTAAATTATATATAATTTTAGCAATAAATTTATTCGGTATTTCGTATTTTTGCAGTAAGCAATCTGTTAGTCGAGTAACAAGAACTGGCAATACTCTCATGTAACTACGGGGTTATCGGAAAATAGCTAGTCCTACACAGTGACAGGTATGATTTATGTAAATCATACCTGTCACTGAAATTTCATCCATGGAACCATGCTAAAACAAAATTATTATAACGATTTTTTCGAATTAGGGCAGCAGAAAATCAGTTTCTGTTTCTTCGAAATAGAATTTACCCGATAACGAACCAGTCTATATCCTGCTCGTAATATAACGGGGAGTTTCGCTGAACACCGAACCCTGTTTAGAATCATGCTCCAGTGCTGAACTAAGTGAAAGGACATCAACACAACCCCCAATACGAGGTTAATAAAGGGAGCGTCCTCCCCCAACTCCCACCGCCCTCTATTGGCAGGAACGAAATTTCAGTGTGTGAAAGCGCTATGCCGCTGATGATTAAGCCGAGCGTACATAGCAAAAGGAGAATATTGACGATAGTCTGGTAAATTCGTAATGCAGTCCATCTGCCTTTTACCAGTCCTTTGAATCAGTAGCAATTTAGCAGATAATGATCAACAAAAAGCAGGGACATCATCACGCCTAACCACTCGTGTGCTGTTTCGCCGATTAAGGAATATGTCATTAGCAGCGGTATAAGTACCACCATCAAACTATCAACCAACATTCTCCATTTTGCTTTTACGCTCATTTCAGGACTTCATCCAAATTGAAATTTATCAGACTTCGTTTAAAGTTATTGTCGCTGTTGCAGATTACCATGAAAGGGAAACGGTGTTTAAATTCAATCTGAGCTTTTACTGTTTCGCATACTTCTCTCAAAAAATCCCAATATAAGATATCCTTATCTCGCTCCGGATAAAAAGACTTGTCAACACGGCCTGTAAAATATTCCTGCAAATATATCTGCGCATTTCTTGCTTTCTTTGTTTTCATCATGTTCACTTAACTGTCAGACTTGGTGTTTTCCTTCCAATAGCCATATCTGCGTCCTCCTATGCGTTCTATTTTTCCAGTTTCAACCATTGTCTTCATCAGGCGTTTCGTAGAACGTTCAGAACTGCCCGATAAAACCGCTATTTGAACCTGTGTCAGCTTAGGATTTTCTTTGATTATGGTCAATATTTTTTCTTCTAAAGTGCCAAACAAAGTGCCACTTAAAGTGCCATTTTGTTTATCTGGCACTTTAGATTTCTTTAAATGAGTAAATTTTACCATAATATCTTCCAGATGCAATGTATATTCCGGCATAGGCACTCCATACTGTTTGCATGCCTCACAAATCTTTTCAGTTCCACGTCCCCAAGTTTCCACATATCCCGCACGAAAAAAACAATTCGCAATATTCGGATTGTAAGGTTGGGAACGATGACGCTGCATCAATGTCTCTACTGTCCAACCAACCGGAAAAATACAGTCATTGCTAATATATAAGCCATCCTCATGAATGCGAATTTGAATTGGGATTAACGCAGCATAATTGGAATGAATAATAGCATTGTAAACAGCTTCTCTGACTGCTGACTTAGGAAGCGGATATGTTTCTATCCTTGTCACATTGGAATACGAAATTTCAGCTTTCATATATTTTAAGTAAATCAAATCTACAACCCGATCAGCCTGCATAAGC
>QWCK01010796.1_pt1 | contig 10418 bp, 4 predicted proteins | sample 1972571 | NCBI WGS metagenome assembly QWCK01 (sample SAMN09866710, study PRJNA288562) | Human gut metagenome isolate term2_stool, whole genome shotgun sequencing... | isolation source: gut | host: Homo sapiens | place: USA: California | reverse complement strand
GTGGGCACCAGCCGCAGCAACTCGTCCATATCCGGCGTCTCAACACTCATAGTTGCCCATTCAAGTAGCACCCCTCCCCTTGGCTCAGTGCGCAGAGAACGGTTCTCAATAACAACTGTGCGCTCCAACGCACATAATCAAACAAACGCACATCGACTGAAACACTGGAATCACGCCGTTTTATCGGCAAACATGTGCGATTGGCGCACCGAAACCAGCGCACAGTTGTTATCGAGAACCGTTCTCTGCGCACTGTTTCGCGCCCTCCCGCTAATATGGGGGCGTTCGAAAGGGAGTTTCATGGCATCACACCGCAAACCGTCCGCGCAAACCTACGATCCGCGCACGGTCAAGGAGCATATCGTCGAGACACCGCTGAACGAGGAGATGAGCAAGTCCTTCCTCGAGTATGCGTATTCGGTGATTTACGCACGCGCACTGCCCGATGCGCGCGATGGCTTGAAGCCGGTGCAGCGCCGCATCGTCTACCAGATGGGCGAGATGAACCTGACTCCCGACCGCCCATATATGAAGTCCGCCCGCGTGGTGGGCGAGGTGATGGGCAAGCTCCACCCGCACGGTGATTCCGCGATCTACGAGGCCATGGTGCGTTTGGCACAGCCGTTCGCGATGCGTCTGCCGCTGGTAGACGGCCACGGCAACTTCGGCTCGCTGGATGACGGCCCTGCGGCCTCCCGTTACACCGAGGCCAGGCTTGGCCCGGCCGCTCTCGGCATGAACGCGGATATCGATGAGGACACCGTCGACTTCACGCCGAACTATGACAACAAGCTCAAGGAACCGACCGTGCTGCCGGCCGCCATCCCGAATCTGCTGGTCAACGGCGGCTCGGGCATCGCCGTGGGCATGGCCACGAACCTGGCCACCCACAATCTGGGCGAGGTGGTAAACGCCGCCAAGTTCCTCATGGCGCATTCGGACGCCACCCTGGAACAGCTGATGCGTTACGTGCCCGGCCCCGACTGGCCCACCGGCGGCACGATCATCGGCCGCGACGGCATCCGTGAGGCCTATGCCACTGGCCGTGGTACGCTCACCACGCGCGCCGCCACGCATATCGAGCATGTCACGGCCCGCAAGCAGGCCATCGTGGTCACCGAGCTGCCGTACATGGTGGGCCCGGAGAAGGTAATCGAACGTATTTCCGACGGTGTGAAGAACCGCAAGCTGGAGGGGATTTCCGGCGCGTTCGATCTGACCGATCGTCATAACGGCACGCGTATCGTCATCGAGATCAAGACTGGTTTCGACCCGCATGCGGTTCTGGTGCAGTTGTTCAAGCACACACCGTTGCAAGACAACTTCGCCATGAACAACGTGGCGTTGGTGGAGGGCCGCCCGCACACGATGGGTCTGAAGGAGATGCTTCAGGTGTGGGTGGACCACCGCCGTGTGGTGATTCGCCGCCGCAGTGAATATCGCAAGAAGAAGGCGCTGGAGCGCCTGCACCTGGTCGAGGGCCTGCTGCTGGCCATGTTGGACATCGACGAGGTGATTCAGGTAATCCGCACCTCGGATGATGCGGATGCCGCGAAGAGCCGTTTGATGGTCGTTTTCGATTTGGACGAGGTCCAGGCTCAGTACATCCTCGACCTGCGTCTGCGCCGACTGACCAAGATGAACCGTATCGAGCTTGAGGCCGAACGCGATGATCTGAAGAAGCGTATCGAGGAGCTGACCCGGATCCTGGCCTCCGCCGAGGCGCTCGACCAGGTGGTCACCGACGAGATGGACGAAGCGGTCGCCAAGTGGGGCTCGCCGCGCCGTACCGTGCTGCTGGATGCCGACCCGGATGGCACGTTGACGCCGGTCGTGGCGCAGGGTGCCGGGGCTTCGGGCGTGTCCAAGTCCGCGCTCGAAGCGGTGAAGGCCGCCACTACGATCTCCTCCGCCGAAGCCGATGTGGCCGCAGCCGCAGCTGCGGCCAAGAAGACCGGCGAACAGTCCACGCTGACCGGAGCCTTGAAGATCGAGGACGAGCCGTGCGTGGTGATGATGAGCGCTACCGGTTTGATTGCCCGTACCACGCCAAGCGCGATGGACGTGTTCAATGCACGATCCACTTCCGATGAGCGTTTGAGAGACGATCAGATCACCACAATCTTCGAGACTTCCACGCGCGCTACGTATGGGCTGGTCACGTCGGCCGGCCGCCTGGTGCTCGCGCATGTGGTTGATTTGCCTGCCTTGCCCGCTACCGCCACATTGTCGCTGAAGGGAGGAGTTCAGGCCGACGAACTGATCGGCATGACCGAATCCACCGATCCGATTCGCGGTGAGCGTGTGATTACGGCGATTGCCATGGAGCAGCCGACGTCCGGCAAGACCAGTGCCAAGGACGAGAGCGAGGATGGCGAGGCCGCCGAGGCCAAGCCGTTGCCGTCGCTGGCTATCGGTACCCGTAACGGTGTCATCAAGCGTTGGAATCGTGAGGCACCCACCACCATGGATTCTTGGCCCGTCATTGATCTGAAAGATGGCGACGAAGTGGTATTCGCCGCCGTGGCCGAGGAAGACGACCGTCTGGTGTTCATCTCCTCCGATTCCTCGCTACTGACCTTTGAGGCGAAGAACGTGCGCCCGCAGGGTCGTACTGCGGGCGGTATGGCCGGCATCAAGCTGGCCGAGGGCGCCCGTGTGGCGGCCTTCAACGTGGTTCCCGCCGGCAAGGTGGCATGGACCTATGAAGAGGGCGAGAACGGCTTGACTTCCGGATCCGGTGCAGTGGTGCTCACCGTGGCCGGCGATTCCGATGCACTGCCCGGCACCGAAAACGGCGCGGCGAAGGTCACTCCGCTGGAAATGTACCCCACCAAGGGTCGCGCTACCGGCGGCGTGCGTTCCCAGCGATTCCTGAAGGGCCAGAACACGCTGATTCTTGCCTGGGTGGGCCTCTACCCGTTGCACGCCTCTACATCCGCAGGCTCTCCGGTCGAGCTTCCCAAGCCCGATATGCGCCGAGACGGTTCCGGAGTAGACCTCGCCTCCCCCATCGCCTTCATTGCGTAACCTCAATTAAGCTCCCTCTGATGGGCCGAGCCGTAAAGCAAACACCCCAGTGGGGTGTTTGTAGGCGAGGAGCGAACGATAGTGAGCCAAACAATAGAGAAGAGACCCTAAACCCGGCCTACACTAAGCATTAAGGAGGTGGCGATGAGACTACTGGTTGCCGTATCCAATGAACCGTTGGCCCACGCCATTCATGGTGCCCTGCTTGCCGGTCGTCATGAGGTGTCTTTGGCAAGCACCGGTAGTATCGCGCTCGCCGCTGTCGCCAAGGAGTCATTTGACGCAGTGATTCTTGATGAATCCCTGCTCGGCATTTCCACCGAGCAGCTCATCGAATCCCTACGCAATGCCCGTGCCTCCGTCAAGATTCTGCTGCTGACTTCGACGCCACTCAGCAAAACCATTGGTGAAGGTAGCCGCTGGCGAGCGCTGCCTGACGAGTACGCCCCTATCGAAGAGACGCCCTACAGCTCCTTCAGCGCGAATTCACGCGCAAACAACTCAGATGCCGAAGCCGAACAACGCTCGGACAATGCTGCCTCTAGCGCACAAGCTAACGTACGACGCCCAGATGCCGCGCTGAGCAAACCATTCTCCGATGGCGAACTGCTCTCATACGTCGGCTCGCTTGCCACCGACTCCCCCGCCATGATCATTCGTGGCAATCTCACGTTGGACACCACGAATCACAAGGCCTACTACGCATCCACTCACAGCGCAATCTCACTGTCCCGTCTGGAATACAGTTTGCTTGAAGCGCTGGTCAAGGCTGATGGCCAGTTCGTCAACACCAGCGAGTTGGTCAAACTTATCGGCGGCCCATTCTTCGAGCAACAGGGCTTACTCAAGAACGCCCTCTACACACTGGATAAGAAGCTCACCCGCGCCGGCCTCATCATGACCCAACGAGGCTCCAACTACCGCATTCGATAGCTGGGCTCAATCAGTACAGCCGCATGCCTTGGGGAACGGGGGTGAAGCCGGACTGGTGGAGGATGCGGGCGAAGGGGTGACGGGCGTTGAGGGGTTCGCCATTGATGTCGCTGAATGTCACGGAGCCGGTGCCATTGCGTTTGAGGGCGTAGGCCAGTTCTGTGGCGGCCTTGCGCATTTGTTCGTCGGAATCATTGACAGCGGCTTCATGGCCGACCGATTGATCGAACGCTGTCAGGTGCTTGGCTTTGGCGGCCGCGTATAGTAGCGCGCCTTGCGCATTGAGCACGACCGTGGCTCCGATACGGCGTGCCGGTTTACCCGCACCGGCAGGCGCGTCCGGCCACGCGATGGCGGAGCCACTGAGATTTGCGGGGTCGAGCACACTCAATGCCACCACGGACTGGCCACGATGCTCTGACGGATGACGCAACGCATCCACGGTGTCGCGCTCGGCAAATTGGGCCGCGCCGAAACCACGGACGAACATGCCTCGTACCAGTCGACCATGCTCCTCCATGCGATTCAATACCGGATACAACGCTGAGTAGCCACCCGGGATATTTTCCTTGTCAATCACCGGCTGCGCGATGACGCCATACCTGTCCAGCAACGTCTCGACCAGTGCGAGTGCCCGTTCGGTCTGGTCGGTGTCTTCGGCTTCAGCTTGCCCGATTACGGCGGACCACAAACCTCCTAACGTCATATCCGTAGTGGCTCGGCGAATCGGAGCGACACGCCCACGACGACGTGATGTAGTGGATTTACGCGGGCTTGCTGCGCCTGCGGTTAATGCACGCACCGGCGCGAAGCTGGAATTGGTGACCTTACCTTGCCAGACCAAGCTCCACAAGGCATCCTTGAACTGCTGTTCGCTCCACTCTTGCGGAATGATTTCGCCGGTGTTTGGATTGATGTCCGGCTCCGCGGTCTCATTCCACGCACGTTTGGCGGCATCCATCAGTTGACGGGCATGGAACGCTCCCCCTGAGTCCAGTGCGGTCAGAATCGCTTCCGGCATGGTGGCGTCTGAGGCGTTCGATGTCGTACCATGTTCCACACCGCTGAACAATATTGAATCCGCCGGATAGAAAGCAACCTCACCGGGGTCCATCGCACTGGTTCCCCCGGTTTTTGAGCCGACCCAGACCACATCGCCGCTGGTCAGCAACTCATCCAGCAATGCAGGTTGGTAGTCTCGTACTCGTGCGGGGAATACTGCCGACTCCCAGAGTGCAGTGGGCAGTGATATGCCCTCCAGCTGCTCGATAACGCGCATGAGCCCGTCAGCACCTTCATATCGTTCGCCGCCGACCGGCCCGATACCTTGTCGGTCGATAAGAAACATCTGGAACGCCTCTGATTCTACTGGCTTGACTGCTTTACGCGCCTTGGCCAATGAGCGAGACCGAATACGGCGGAATACGTCCTTATGGAGCCACTGTTGGCCTTGCTCGTCATCATCTACAAAGTGGCCTTGCAGCAACTCGCCTTTGGCAGCCAGCACATCCAGAGTGTGCACGGCATCCGTAGCATCGAGGTGTAGATCGGCTATGAGCTGATCGGCGGTGAAAGGACCATGGGTTTTGGCGTAACGGGTCACGCGACCAGTCACATCATCGTCGGCAAGCTCATTCCAGAAAGTGTGCTCCCCCAGTTCCTGTTCGACTTCGCGAATCACGTCCGGGTTGAGCACTTGTGCCATATCGGTGGTGCCGAGCAAGCGTTCGAGCACGTGCGGATCGAGAGACAGCAGTTGCGCGCTACGCTCGGCCTGAGGTTGGTCATACTGGTACATCACCACGCCGACGAAGCCAAAGAGAATGTTCTCGGCGAAAGGCGATGGCGACTCGGTTTCCACGTCCTTCACGGTAATGGTGCCGGCTTGCAATCCGGTCATCACCTCGTTCAGGGCGGGCATGTCGTATACGTCTTGCAAAGGAATATGTCCGTCACCGTCCGGTAGCTGAATGACGATACCGTCATCGGCGGCATATACCTGCCCGTCGAAACCGTAGCGTTGGCGCAGTCTGCGGCTGATGGCCATGGACCACGGTTCGTGAACGCGGCGGCCGAAGGGGCTTAACAGCACGATGCGCCATCCGCCGTCTTCATCGCGTGTGCGCTCCACGATAAGGGTTTGGTCGCTGGGGACTGCACCAGTGGCGGCTTGTTGCTCGGAGAGTAGGCGGGCCAAGTTGGTGATGGCGTTGGCATCTAGGCCATCGTGGTGGAGACGGGTGAGGATTGTTGGGATGAAGGTTGGGACAGCTGGACCTTCTGCGGCAGACCTCCCCTCAGTCCGCTTCACGTCTAATCCGGCGGCGATTTCTCGGGTGAAGCGGGCTATGGTACGGCTGAAACCGTAGTCACGGCCAGCGCCTTCACCGTGCCAGAACGGCAGGCGGGCGGTGCGGCCCGGAGCCGGAGTCACGACCACACGATCACGGGTGATTTCCTGAATCTGCCATGTGGAGGTGCCGAGCGTAATGACATCGCCCACGCGCGATTCGTAGACCATCTCCTCATCCAACTCGCCGACGCGACGCTGGCCTTTGCCGGCGTCCGCCTCAGGCAGGACCACGGTGTACAGCCCTCGATCGGGAATCGTACCGCCAGAGGTAACGGCCACTTTCTGCGAACCGGGACGGGCGGAAATCAGGCCATTATCCCGATTCCATACCAGTCGCGGCCGAAAGGCCGAGAATTCCTCGCTGTTGTATTCGCCGGACATCATGCCGATTACCGCATCGAACATGTCACGTGGCAGTTCGGCAAACGGCGCAGCACGGCGCACCGTGGCATACCAGTCATCAGCGTTCAAATCGTGCATCGCGGCAGCGGCCACGGTCTGCTGGGCGAGAATATCGAGCGGATTGCGCGGCACGGCCAATGGTTCTATATCGCCGGCAATCATGGCTTCCAGACTTGCGGCCCCAGTGACAATCTGCTGACGGGTGAGCGGATAGAACAATGCGTGAGAGACGCCACCGACCTGATGATCGGCACGGCCTACACGCTGCAATCCGGAGGAGACCGACAACGGCGTATCGACTTGAATCACCAAGTCGACCGAGCCCATATCAATGCCGAGCTCCAAACTGGAGGTGGCCACCACGCAGCGCAATTCACCACGTTTAAGCCGTTCCTCAATCATTTTGCGACGGTCTTTGGAAACCGACCCATGATGAGCCATGGCGATGACATCATCGCCCTCATGTGAGCCGACAAGCATGGTGGTGGAGCCGACCACAGCATCGTAATGCGTGGAGAACCCTTCGCGGCCTTCCGGAGAGCCCGGATCCCGCACAGTGTCGGGATTGGTGCCATGCCGGGTCTGCGCATACAAATCGTTCAAGCGCGCAGTGAGTTTCTCAGCCACACCACGCGAATTAACGAACACCAATGTAGTGCGGTGCGCGAGAATCTCATCCAAAATACTGCGTTCCACCACAGGCCAAATGGAACCGGAGGTACGGTCGCCCGCCGCTCCAACCAACGCGGAGGAATCAAACTCATCACTCGCATCAGAATCGTCCCCAGAAGTGGAAGAAACATCTCTATCATCCACCGGCACAATGCCCCTGCGTTCAGCAAGTCGCTGCATGGCCGGCGTGACACCACTGATATGCGGAGCGGACCGTTCAGCATCCACGCCACCGACACGCTGCTTGGCATTCACGGACTGCAAATCACGCATGTTTTCCAACGGCTCAATCATGCGCAAATCCATTGCAGGCCGCCCACCGGGATTCACGATGGTAACCGGTTGCCCGCCGCCCAGGAATCGCGCCGCCTTTTCAGGCGGATTCACCGTAGCGGATAGACCAATGCGCTGCATATGACGATCGCCGCGGCCAGCATCAACGGCGGCATCACCGCCCTCATCAGCATCTGCATCGATTGCATCTCGCTTGCGCGATTCTGCGACAAGGTTCTCCAGCCGTTCCAGACTTACCGCCAAATGTGCGCCGCGCTTGGTGCCCGCCACTGCATGAATCTCATCGACGATCACCGTATCGACAGTGCCGAGAATCCGCCCTGCCTTCGAAGTGAGCAACAAATACAACGATTCTGGCGTGGTAACGAGGATATCCGGTGGATGGGAGGCTATGCGCCGCCGCTCCTGTGCGGTGGTGTCGCCTGAACGAGTGGCGACCGCGATCTTCGGTACGGGCAGCCCTTGCGCCTCGCATTGTGCAGCAATGCCCTCCAAAGGCTGTTCTAGGTTCTTGGCCACATCGGCCGCGAGCGCCTTTAACGGCGAGATATACAGCACACGCACACCGGCACGCCGCGTGCGTGGCACGGTCATCAATCGGTCGATGGCTGAGAGAAACGCAGCCAATGTTTTGCCGGAACCGGTAGGGGCGATGACCAAGACATTGCGACCGGAATGGATTGCCGGCCATGTCTGAGCCTGTGCCTCGGTCGGCTGACCGAAGGCATGCTCGAACCACATCTTGGTGGGTTCGGAAAACAGGCTCAGGCTTTCGTACATATGTACGATTATAGGTCAGCTGAAGTAGGCGATGACTTCTTCGGCGGTACCGTAGGCACTTTGGGCACCAAGCTTGGTGGCCGCATAGGCGGAGACGTAGGAGCCGATTTGCGCGGATTGCAGCAGCGTATGACCGGCGGCCAAGCCAGCCAGCACGGTCCCCATGAACGAGTCGCCGCAACCGGTGGTGTCCACTGCATTGACTTGCGCGGCGGATACGCGATGCCAACGTCCGTTCTCGATCACCACCGATCCCGACGCACCAAGCGTCACTATCGCCCGGTCGAATCCGTAATCGGTGAATCGTTCGGCGACCTCATACCAGTCGAGTGATTCCACGTCATCATCCGGCAGGCCCAGCAGTTGAGCCACTTCATGCTGGTTGACCAGCAGAATATCCGTGGCTTCCACCAGTTCGTGAGGCAGCTCGTCCATAAATGGCGAGTCGTTGAGCAGCACGGTCACGCCAGCGTCATGCGCGGTCTGCGCGGCGGCGATAACGGTGGCAATCGGGCTCTCCAGACACAGTCCCAATACCGCGCATTCGGCGATGGTCGTGCGATGTGATTGCACATAGCCGGCACTTGCCTTGGCATTGGAACCCGGCGAATAGACGATGGTGTTCTCGCCCTCAGCGCTCACGGTGATTACCGTGGTGCCGCTGGGGCCTTCGACATGCAGGATATCGGCGGTGTCGACGCCGGCCTCATCCAGCTTGCTTAATAGGAAGTCCGCGTTGGAGTCCTCGCCCACCGCGCCCAGCAACTGGACATTGACACCGAGACGAGCGGCGGCAGATGCCTGATTCGCGCCCTTGCCGCCCGGCAGCACTTTCATGGCACCACCATTGACGGTTTCACCTGGCTTGGGTAGTCGTTTAGTGGTTACGGTGTAATCGGCGTTCATCGAGCCGACCACGATTACCGAGCCCGGCGCATCCTTCAGCGCTCTCAATCGCTCCCGTACGGGCTCGGGCATCTGTTCATGTTCTTCTCCACTTATCACCATGGGCTCCAAGCATAGTAGGCGACGGGCCCAAATGCGCATATGATCAGCCGCGCAACTTGCGAAGACGCTCGTGCATGGCCACCATCAGCACCAAGAGCACCAGCAAATACCACGGGTAGAGACTGATTGTCACATATTGCGCGATGATGCCGAACAGTGGCGGCATGAGCAGTGAGCCCACATAGGCGCAGGCCATCTGCACGCCGACGATGGCCTGCGATTTGTCTTCGCCGAAGTAGGCCGGCGTCGAGTGGATGACGCACGGATAAATCGGCGCGCACCCGAAGCCGATGACCACCAGCCCAACGACCACGCCAAGGTGGTGAGGCAATGGCACGAACATGGTGAGGATGCCGGCGAACACCAGCACTTGGCCGAGGCGAATCATGACCGGGTCCTTGAATCGCATGGTCAGAAAGCCGGAAAGCGCACGACCCACGGTGATGCCTACGTAGAATAGGCTGGCCCAGCTGGCGGCGGTGATCTTGTCGATGCCGCTGTGCATCACCATATAGCTGGAGGCCCACAGACCCGCCGTGGATTCGACGGCGCAGTAGCAGAAGAACATCACGAGGATTTCCTTGGCACCGCGAATGGCGAGCACGCCGGCCACGCCGAGCGGTTTGCGTTCAGCAACAGACACCCCTTCAGCAGTGCCAAATCTCTCGGCATTGCCGTCAGATGATGCGGTGTCATCGGTCGATTCGCCGACCGCAATTGCGCCACGTTTCTTCCACAGTGGCAGGCTCAGCACCAGGATGACGGTCAGCATCACCTGCAGGATCGCGATGTACCGATAGCCCCACGGCCAACCTTGGCCTTGAGACAGCGCATAGCCCATGATGTAGGGGCCGACCGATGCGCCGACGCCCCACATGCAGTGCAGCCAGCTCATATGCCGGCTTTCGTAGTGAATGGCTACGTAGTTATTGAGCGCCGCATCCAC
>QWCK01006093.1_pt1 | contig 10421 bp, 19 predicted proteins | sample 1972571 | NCBI WGS metagenome assembly QWCK01 (sample SAMN09866710, study PRJNA288562) | Human gut metagenome isolate term2_stool, whole genome shotgun sequencing... | isolation source: gut | host: Homo sapiens | place: USA: California | reverse complement strand
GATGCTGTAATCGAGACAGGAAGAGATCATTTGCGCCGTGATCTTAACGGTTTCTTCGGACCACTTTTCATCTTTAACCAAGAAGGTGATGAATTTTTGTAGGTTCTGAATGGTGATGTCGGATAGCTTGGTATTGGCGTAGGGGTAGGGAAGCACCCGCAGTCTTAGGCATTGATCGTATCTAGCCAAGCTGGAAGACTTGATTTCCTGTGACTTGATATTGAAAAGCCAGTGATTGAGGAAGCTTCCAAGTGTCGGGTTGGTTGTATCGACGACACCGGAGACACTGGAAAACATGGATGCCTTTTTCATCTTCTCCACGACATCGGATTTTTTATAGCCGGAGAAGGACTTCCGGATCTGTTTTCCGTGAATGTCTTGGCCGAGGGTGATCCGGCCCGTCCAATATTTCTTTCCGTTTCGCATGGTGTAGGTGAGCGAACCTAACCCGCTTGCATTTTTTGACATAAAAATAGCCTCCTTAACTTGTGGAGGCTGTGATATACTAATGGTGCGTTGTTGGTACACCACGCCTCAACCATTTGCCTCTATCCTGCGGCAACAGGATAGGGGCCTTTTTATTTAAGATCTTCAATATTGTAAGCTTGCATGTTTTCGTAGCGATAAGACGCTAATATACTGCACATATAGACCTTAGGGTTCATCTTCTTTAGCTTCATTTTGATAATGAATTAAATTGGGTTTAAGTGTATTTTGAAATATTAGCAAGCAGCGAATTTATTTTTGATTTCTTTTGATCTCCTCAAGGAATGTATAAAATGAATCTAAGATATTATATTTAGTGAAATCTCCGCCATCCTCAAACATGAAATTATATTCTTTTCCTAATTTGTGCTTAATTAATATATGTTTTTTGGCCAAAGCATTGAGATATTTAGCTGCAGTATTCCTGTGGATCCCCAGATCTTCTGCGATTTCATTGATAGTAACGATGTTTTTTGTAATTATAATTTCGAGTATTGACTTTTCAGTTGCGTTTAAAGATGGGAGAGTATCAATGACGGAGGTATCCCAAATCGTGATTTCAAAAGAATCAAACTTATTTAGAATCTCTGGTTTTTTAAATTTATAAGTTTTGACTGCATCCATTATCTTAGGAATACCGGTGCCGGCTTTTTCACATAAATTAATAAGCCGAAAAATCTCTTGAATTAAATAGTTCCGAGGGTCTGACACTCCGCCTGAGAAGAAGTCATTTGGGCTAATTCGCAAGTTTCCACCATTACGAAAAATAATGCGGTCGGCGTATCGGATTATATAAATGCATTCAGACTCAGCTTTAAAATCACAATGGATAATTGAATTAACTAAAGCCTCTCTTAAAGCAATGCGAAGCTTAGAGGGTGAAACTCTAGTAATATCATCGTCGGCGATGAAGGAACTCTCATTTATTGTTAAATAGAGTTTATTAATGACTTCATTAAAAAAATTATATAAGTTATCCTCTCCCCAAGCCCCATCGTAGATAACCCTATCAACGTAGCTGGAGTTTTGCCCCGTTTTAGATTTATTGATATATTCGACGTTATACCATGGGAGGTACTCTTTAATAGAAGTGTGCTTACCAAATACCAATAACCCTGCAACGGTTGGTACTATATCACCGGTTTTTCTGTCGGTACGGAGGGCGTTAAGTTTTTTTAAAAAAGATTCGTCATCGAGGGAATTGAAAGGATGTTCAGGATGAATGCTTTTGAAATTCAAACGATACTTTGAAATTGTTGCTTCATCCAAATCACTAATGGAGTAGTTAAGCAGATTAAAGCTATCTGTACTTTCACGCGACGCATCTCTTATCATAAGATTAATGATATCATCACGAGCTTGTATATCAGCGCTTCCTAATCTTACATATGTTAACTTGGGGTTGTTATTTAAATAGATAGGCTTATTCCTATAATCTTGAGCATATATCCTGATGACGACAATGTAGGTGTCTTCGCCTAAATAACTTTTAACCGGTATTGTTGAAACATCATCGTTTGAAACAATATTCTTAGAAATCTTTTGAGGATTGTTCATTTTTGTGAAGAAGTCGTCTATGACGTGTCTCGGATTTTTAATGCCAGTGATGAAAAAACCGCCATCCTCAGTTTTTGACTCACTAATCCCTAGAATAAGGTCACCACCGTCTGTATTTGCAAATGCGCTGACACTTTCTAGGCCGTCCTTAGGAAAAGCGTTCTCGGCCTTTTTAAATTCGGTATGTAAATCCTCTCCATTTGAAATTTTGTTCATAATGTTAGATTCAATAGACTTTACCATTGAAAGAGCACCTCCCAAACAGTTTTATTATAAGAACGAATAAGTTACATGCACATTAATGTGCACATGACAGTTTTTAAATTGGTGAACAAACCGATAGAAATGGCATAGCTACTTGCTTTGAATCCTTTTTATATTAACAAGAACGTGCACAAGAACGTGCACAAACTGTGTTATAAAGCCTTAAATTTGGAGCATCGACATTGTAGGGGATTCTATTCTCTGAAATCTCTTACAATTTTCTTCTAACCTCCACCACCTTTCCGGCGATCGTCACCTCACCCGAATGGGTGTAGGTCTTCGGCGGGTAGTTGGGGTTTTCGGGTTTTAGGGTGATGGAAGTCGGCGTCAGCGCAATGCGCTTTAGGGTAGCGTCGTCGTCAATGTGGTTAAACGATCATCGTTACGTCGATTATGGGATCGAATTTTTCGACGATCAAATCTCCGTATTCATCTAATCGTTTACGATCTCCTCCACGCACGTCGGCTAATGTTGAACCCAAGCCGGTTAAAATTTCATAATAGATGTGGTTCGTATCCCTCGGGACATAACCTACCTGTACGCCGTCGAGATATACGGCAATCGCATGGTCATCGTATGCGTTGTTTGGTTCTGCCACAAATACTATGACGACATTCTCTTCCCATGAATAGTGATACGTTGGTTTGGCAGAGTATTTTGCGCCGATCCACATATCTTTTGCGTGCTTAGATTGCCACGTTTCGATATTTCGTGCATATTCGCCCCAAGTCCTAACCTGAAAACTAATGTTTATCGGTTCGCCTTTGTTCTTTTGTGCTGTTCGTGAATTTTTATTTGCAGATTTTTCGACATTAGGTTTACGCCAAAAATAGATGGCGCCCTTTGTAAATAGCACGATCATGAGGACGCCGACGATGAGATTTTCGAAAGAAAAATCGTCTACCATGGCCGGGAACGTGCTTACCGCTAAGATCCCGAGAAAGAGGGCAATCGCTTTGTTTTTCATAAGATTCCTCCCATAGAGTGATTAAAATTATCTTCTAATTTCTACTATTTCACCGGGCGAAGGACGTGGGTGGCCTTACCAAGTATGATGACGGATTGGGAGTCGTCGAGGTCGATGGGTGGGTAATTGGGGTTGTCGGCACGAAGCTGCACTTTATCCGCGATTTTATAGACGCGTTTCAATGTGGCTTCGTCGTCAATTAATACGGCGGCGATTTCGCCGTCGTCTACGTCGGATTGTTTTTTTATAAAAACCAGATCGCCGTCATCGATTTCGGCGCCGGTCATGCTGTCGCCTCTGGCGTAGAGGCAGAAGTCGGAGTCCAGGTATTTGTCGTCGGCTGTGAAGTAGCCTATGTAGTTTTCTTCCGCCAAGATGGGGTTTCCGCAGGCGATTTGCCCGAGGATGGGGATGCGGCGAAGCTTTTTTATGGGAATGATGCCTTTGATTTTAGTCAGATCGACATCGTCTGAGCTGTTCCATCCCATAAGGTAGGAAGGGGTGACGTCTAAAGCTTTGGCAATAATATCGACCTTATCTTGCTTAGGCAGATATTTTCCGCGCATCCAGTCACTAATGCTGGATTGGGTGATGCCGGTGGCCTTGGATAACTCTGATTGAGTTATATTGCGATTTAACATTACTTCTTTCATTCGATCTTGAAAGCTACTTTTCATATAAGTACAACCTCCTATAAATCACTTTATACTATTTTCCGTAAAAAAACAACGTAAAATTAAAAAATAATTTCGGAAAGCCGTTGACAGATTAAATAGAGGGTGCTATTATGAAAATACGGAAAACCGTAATACAGGAGGTGATGCTAATGTATGATTACCAGAAACTGCGTGGCTTGATAAAGGAACACTTCAACACGCTTTCAAACTTTGCAAAAGCTATTAACATGGGAACAACTACGTTGAATAGCAGATTACAAGGCACTTCATTTTTCGATCAAATGGAAATAGAATTGATTTCGAAGAAGTTGGATTTAAGCGAAGAAGATGTGAATACTGTTTTTTTTAGCCATAAATAACGGAAAACCGTAATATTTGTGAACAGAGGAGGCGTGGTATGGAAGCTTTATTTCCAATTTTAGGGATATGGATATTCTTTGAATTTCTTTACCGGCTAGTGAAGCGAGATTCGAAAGATCGTGATAAGGATGCTTAGGACGGATGAGGGGGTGTGAGATGGTACGGACTTAGACAATGTTTCGACCTCAGATTTGGTTCGTGTGCTCTCTGTTAGAGAGGGCGTGAAGGTTGAAATCGCGAAGCCTTATGAAGATTTGGAAATCTTGGTTAATGGCCCCGCGATTGTATTAACTGTAATTGACTGATTATTTTGTAAAGGGATAGCGATCTTTAATGAACATGGCGTGATACTGGCCTTTAGAGGGTGCTCTAAGAAGCTCATTGAATACTATTTCCGGAACGCCGTGATAGTGGTATGGCGAACCATGATGAAATTGAATTGTCAGGGTATGTGTTTCCGGGTTGTAGTCTACGGCTTGCAGGTTACTCGAATTCACCGGGATCATTTATTCACCTCCTTTCGAGGTGATTATAGCAAAAGTTTGGGAGGCAGGAGATGGAAGAAGCTAATAAAAAATTGACTCCTCATTGTAGTAAGGAGTCAACGGTTGTGTTCTATGAAGGTGTTTGTCCCCATTGTCATGCGCCTGCTGTCATAGAGCAGACGAATGGTCTTGTGCCGAAGTTTTGCCGGATATGCGGTGGCGCGATGGATTATTCCCCGGAGTCGTCGGAGAAGAATCCTGCTTCATTAAAGGTGGAAGGGGATCCGCAAAGATCGCAGTAACGTGCTTCGGGTGTGATCTCAATTTCACAGCCATTGTTCAAATCGCAGTATTCGTTTGTGCAATGGTTTAGCAGGTAGGTTCCGCAGTATATGCAATATAAGGAATCTTCTTGATTTGCCGGTTGATGGCATTTAGGGCATGTTCGCATTTTATCACCTCCTTTTAAGGTGATTATAGCAAAGAAAAGAGGTGTCTATGGCGAAGTTAAATAAGTTAACTGTGATTTTTGAATCCGAGTCTAGAGCGAATCCAGAAGCCATTAATTACAAGGAATTGGCGGATCGTTTGGGATTTGAAACGCTGGATTTGGTCGTCGACAAGCGAAAGCGGGAGCCCATTTTCGTCTCGACGAAGGGTCGATCGGATTTACCTTTTGTGTTGACGATGGTGATTTCAGTGGCTGCCATGAGTGTCGGCTTGGCTACCATGCTTTTATAAGGCTTATGACGGAAATGGTGAAGGCCAGTATTGAAATGGATATGGGGAGATAGGTCCTGATGAGGTCTTTTCTATGGTGGTCTAAGAACATTTCTCCGTTGATGGTAAGCGCAAAAAGTTGCGGCTGAATTTCATAATATGGGCCGTAAAAATCGTTTATGTAGAAATCGTAATCGATTTCTGATTGGTTGGAATTTTAAGCAAGTCCAAAGATACTAATTTATCTATATCGCTCTCTGCATGGTCTCCGATGAGGTCGTCCGGGTGTTTTGAATAGTATTTTAGAACTTGTATTTGTCGATTGGTTAGGTCGATATCTCTATGGTTCATAGGGTCACTTCCTTTCGAGGTGATTATAGCAAAGGTACAGGAGGCGTGGTATGGCGGAGTTGAATATTGATTTAGAAAAGTTGAAAAGGCAATGCAGGGCACGCATTACGTTTCTTCAGGATACTAAGGAAAGTCTGACGGAGCGACTGTGCCCGAGTCAAACGGAGAGTACAAAGGTCGCTCTTACAGATTTGCTAGAGGCTTTTGATCGCTGTATTTTTTCGGAGTATATGGATCTTTTGAACCTACAATATGAAGATCTATGTTCGCGCTCCTCTGAAGTTAGTAACAGTGAAAATTTGGATTCTCATTGTATTTCAAATTCCAACGCTAAGACTGATTCAATCGATTCATTGCAAGCTGCACTTTCTAAGCGTTTAAAGTGGCTAGTCGATGCGCTTAATAAAATTCGTTAACACCTCGAGTATGTCCACAGCAAGAGAGATGTAAAAGTTTGCTTGTTCTAGATCGTATCTTGAGAAGAAATGGACAGCTATGTCTAAGGCAATGTTCACGGTCATTAGGACGATCGTTAAATTTTGGGGGTCTTTGATCCAGGACTTTACATCGTTTATGAATTCGCGTTCTGCTGGGGTGGTTGCTTCTTCGTTACGTGAATCTAAAACTTCAGAGATGTCTCTATATACAAATACATCTCCGGGGGAGCTAGGGTTCGGCGAAGATTCTGTTTCGCGCTCTATCCAAGAATATACAGCACCTTCCGGATAGGAAACCATCGGTAGTTCTATCTTACGGGTTATCTCGATTGGCGGGATGGTCGCTTGGGCGGCAATTGTTTGTACTGCCTTGAGTTGTTCGAGGAATGATTGATCTGGTAATAGGGGGTTGAGCGGTACGCTTAATGAACTTTGAAGCGCCATTAATGCTTCTTTGTATTGCAATTGATATGAGATGGTGGGAAGGCTCGATTGTAGGGCATCAACTATCGGCTTATATAACTCGATGCTACTATCTATCTGCTTTATTATTGCTTTCACTGTTGCGATGGCATCGTTTGTCATTTGTATTTGTTGAACGGGCATGTTTGTTTTCATTCTTACCTCCTTTGAGGTGCGTTGTAGAGAGGTGATTTCATGGATCGATACCTCGACAGGGAGTCGACTGAAGAATTTATAACGACGCATTTCCGGACGAAAAAGGATTTTGTCAAAGAATGGGGCGTCAGTTATTCTCATTTTCTCAAAATGATGGAAGGACGGGGCCGTTGCGGCGTGAAGTCGCTGGAAAGGTTATCAGACATCGCCAATCGTTTTGGCGAAGATTTGGAACTATTTCTGGAGCCGATCCCCATTGTAATGAAAGATTTGGAAGTGCGAGAAATTATGATTAGGGACAGCAATGGTTGTTTGATCGCATCGATTAACTCGAATGGTGATGTTTGCTGTGAAGGTTATGTAGTGGAGTACATCCTGAAGAACAAGTAATCATTAGGAGGATGTGCTTTTGTATAGTTTACTACAAATTACTATAAAATCAACTATATGTAGTAGCTAACAAATGGAATCACACTATATATAGAATGAATTGAAAGGTGGGCGTGGTATGGACAGGGAAATTTATACGGCGAAGGAACTCGCCAAGGTGATTCCCATCGGGGAACACAAAATTCGAGAGATGGCGAAGAAGTATCCGTCGTTTCCGAAGTTAAGGGTCGGGAACCGGACGCTGTTTTTCAAGGAGGAAGTGGAAGAGTGGCTTCGGAAGAGTTCGAAGCAGGGGATCCGGTTATGAAGGGGAGGCGTGGTATGGCGAAACGGAAGATGCGCCCCATGTTGATGGACGCGAAGTATGTACGGCGGCGCCGGTGGGCGGCCGCGGCGATTATCGGAGTGGCTGTTTTTATCACGATGCTGATTTATCCGGTGCTAGATGCAGTCGCTGAGGGCGCCTGTGTCACCCAACTCGACGGCAAGTCCGAGTGGGCTGTGACGTATAGCAAGGAAAGAGGGGAGTATCCGTTTTAGGAGGTGATCAAATGAGAGGCGTTTTGGTATCGCTGGATGACGTGCGGCCAATGGTGATTGTATTATTGCAACACTACGGACCTACCGAAGCCGTGGCGGAGGTGACGGGTGTACCCGATAAAACGATCCGAGGGATTTATTCTCGGTCAGGGATCATTGTTTCTTGGCCGGCTTACGACGCGATTAATGCAACATACAAAAAAATCTCGCCGGACAGGTGCCCAAGCGAGATCAATCATTAATCACCATAATTATATCACAAAGGAGATCAAAATGTATTACGAACACGTGGAACCCACGACGACCGGGGAAAGGCTGGAAGGAAAATTGGCGGAGTTAAACCGCTGTGACATCAATATTCGCATCGGTGAGGCGGCCAAAGAGAGGAAGCCGGTGCTTTTGGTCGAGATTAATAATTTGTGCCGGCAGCTGATGAACGAGGAGGGCGTGAAATGAAGCTTTATGACATTGCTGAGATCTACGAGAACCTCGAAAACATCGACGACGAGGTGGCCGTTGCGGCGGCCATGGATGCTGTGGATGCAGCCCTTGAAGAAAAGTTGGAATCCACGGCGAAGGTGATTCGCAATTTGGAAGCAGAAGCGGAGGCGCTGGAAGCCGAGGAAAAGCGGCTCAAGGCTCGGAAGATGGCGGTGAAGAATCGCATCGCAGATATTAAGGGCTATGTGCAAGAGAACCTGGAAGCCATGGGCAAGGACAAGGTCACTTCGGGAATCTTTAAGTGGAGCATCCAGGCCAACGCGCCCAGCGTGAATATTCTCGATGAGAGCCTGATTCCCGACGACTATTGGAAGATCGAACGAAAGCCTATGAAGACGGAGATCAAGAAGGCGATTGAGGCCGGAGAGCTGACGGAAGGCGTGGAACTGGTACGCACGAAGTCGCTCAGGTTGAGATAGGAGGCGCAGCATGGATTTGGAATTGGATCGGAAACTGAAAATCGCCGCTTTACAGACGTTTTTTGAAGAGGATGCGAATTTAAGCAAGCTTTTCACCGGGCGTTTGGCGGCCTATGTTTACGACAATTGGGAGCTGTTGGACCGTGTGATCGCCGGGAAGGTTGAAAATTTAAGTGAGGAGGTTCGCTATGTCGAATGAAGTACAAGTGCAAGAGGTAAACGCTCTGTCTTTAATTGAATCGACGAATTTGCAGTCGATCCAAGGCAGCATTCAGAAGATTAAGCAATTTCAGACGCTGGTGCAAAGCCAGTTTACACAAAACCACGACTTCGGCGTGATCCCCGGCACGGGGAAGCCGACGCTTTTAAAGCCCGGCGCGGAAAAGCTGATTATGCTCTTGGGTCTGACCAGTGAATTTGAAATTCTGGATTCGACACGGGATTTCGATACGGGCTTCTTTCAGTATCAGGTGGCGTGCCGGCTGAAGAAGAATGGCGAGGTCATGACGGAAGGTTTCGGCAGCTGCAATACCCGCGAGCGGAAGTATATTAAGCAGGATCCATACACCATGGACAATACGGTGCTGAAGATGGCGAAGAAGCGGGCCATGGTGGATGCTGCCTTATTAGTCGGCTCTCTGAGCGATGTCTTTACCCAAGACATTGAGGACATGGACTTAGCAGGCAATCAGGCTTCGACCTATCAACGGACCTACACGGATCGCGACGGCACCATTTCCCAAGCGCAGGCGAAACGGCTCTATGCTATTGCCAAGGGCGACGGGGAGTTGTGCAAGTCGGTGATGAGTAAGTACGGCTACGGGCACAGTGACGAGATTAAGAAGACGGATTACGAAAAGATTTGTAATGAAGTGGAAGCGTCTGTAACGCAAGGTTAATGGATAAGGCGGGCGGCACATGCTGTCGGAAGATGGGTGTGTCGTTTGCCGATTCTGTTAGGAGGTTGTTATGGCCAGGCCACTGAAGAGCGGGATCGATTATTTCCCGTTGGATTGTAATTTTATGAAGGACATTAAAGTCCGGAAAATTCTGCGTGCCTGCGGCCCGAGCGCTATCGCGGTCATCGTCAACCTGCTATGTACTATTTATCAAGGTGATGGGTACTACATGATGTGGGATGAGGACACGGGGTTTTTGATTGCTGACGATGTCGGGGTCAAGGAATCTTTTGTACACGAGGTAGTGAAGACGGCGGTTCAGGTTGATTTTTTTAACGCAGCGATGTTCGATACGCGGGGCATTTTGACTTCCATCGGCATCCAGCGCCGGTATAAAGAAGCCACGGCACGGCGCAACGATAATTCACTTATTGCTGACTATAACCTACTCTCAAATGAGTTGAGCGGGGTTATTGCATACAATAACTCAGTTAATGTAGACAATAACTCGATTAATGTAGACAGAAGTACACAGATGATAGTAGATGATAGTAAAGTAAATAAAACTAAACTAGAGGATGATGATATAGGGGACGAGTGCGCCCAAAAATTGGCGGAGATCATCGAATCATCATCATCCGACGCCATAAATTTTCTATGCCACTTTAAGCCGGAGGATCGTCTGTGTGTGGTGGAGCAGGTGGAGGCTTCGGAGTATCTCAAAAAGAATTTGGACGTGCACCGAAAGC